>Ga0066372_10000841_pt1 | contig 11840 bp, 11 predicted proteins | sample Knorr_S15_td_250_FD_77011 | JGI IMG/M metagenome (GOLD analysis project Ga0066372, IMG submission 77011) | Marine microbial communities from Southern Atlantic Ocean transect - Knorr_S15_td_250_ad_251m_LV_A | ecosystem: Environmental > Aquatic > Marine > Oceanic | place: Southern Atlantic ocean... | reverse complement strand
TGTGGGGATATTGATTTGAACAATATTCAAAAAAAATGCTTTGCCTATACTCCGGTTCCTGGAGGAGTTGGTCCGATGACTATAAATACTCTTTTACTTCAAACTGTTGAGGCTTGCGAAAAAAGCATCCAGACATGACCTGGATCTTTTTTTTTAGTACCCTGTTACATTAATCAATAATTATCCATATGCAAGAAGATAAAAATCATTTTGATGTAGTTGTTGTAGGAGCTGGTATTTCTGGTATTGGAGCTGGATATAACTTACAAAAAAAATGCCCAAATAAATCTTTTGTAATTTTAGAAGGAAGGGAGAGTTTTGGGGGGACTTGGGATCTATTTCGCTATCCTGGTATCAGGTCAGACTCAGATATGCATACAATGGGTTTTAGGTTTAAGCCTTGGGTTGATAAGAGGTATATTGCAGATGGCCCTTCCATTCTTAATTATTTAGAAGAAACAATATCTGAGAATAACCTTAAAGATAAAATTAGATATAAACATAAAGTTTTAAGCTCTTCGTGGTCTTCTTCAAAATCTCAATGGAATCTAGAGGTTATGAATTTGGATTCTAAGAATATAGAGAGTTTCTCCTGCAGCTTTCTTTTGCTATGTGGAGGTTATTACAACTACGATGAAGGCTATAGTCCACATTTTGAGAATCAAGAGAAATTTAATGGATTAATAGTACACCCTCAGAAATGGCCGGAAGATTTAAATTATCATAATAAGAAAGTTGTAGTCATAGGAAGTGGAGCAACTGCTGTGACAATAATTCCTTCTATGTCTGAAGAAGTTGAACATATAACCATGCTCCAAAGGTCTCCTACTTATTATATGGCCGCACCAGACAAAGATATGATAGGTCATTTTTTTAGGAAAATATTTCCCCAAAGAGCTGCTCACTTTTTAACCAGATGGAAAAATATCTTTCTGGGAAGGTATTTCTATTCCCGTTGTGTAAAAAATCCAGAAAAAGTTAAGAAATTATTAATAGATGGAGTTAGGGCTCATTTAGGAGATAAATATGACATTGAGACCCATTTTACTCCTAAATATAACCCTTGGGATCAACGTTTGTGCTTTGTCCCAAATGCGGATATGTTTGAAGCAATCAAATCTGGTAAAGCTTCAGTTATAACAGACCACATAGATCAATTTACTGAAGATGGCATTAAGCTAAAATCTGGGAAAGAACTTACAGCTGATATCGTAATAACTGCAACTGGATTAAATTTACAATTCCTTAATGGAATAGATCTGAAAGTAGATAATTCTAAAGTAAATGTAGCTGAAAAAATGTCTTACAAAGGGAGAATGTTCAGTGATATTCCTAATCTTGCAGCCAGTTTTGGGTACACAACTGCCAGCTGGACATTGGGTGCTGACCTAACCTCAGAATACGTATGTAAACTCCTAAATTACATGGATAAAAATGGCTATGATTATTGTTCTCCAGTAGTCGGCGATGATGTTGAAGAAGAAGGTGCTTACTTGAACCTCTCTTCAGGTTATATAACCAGGGCTTTAGATAAAATTCCTAAACAAGGTTCAAGATCCCCCTGGATGAGCACTCAAGACTATCTGACAGACATTATAGAAGTAAGATGGGGATCTATAATTAATGATGATTTGCATTTTAAAACCACAAGTCAATAATTTTTATTTCCAATACTTTTCTTTTAATAATCTTTTATACAATTTTCCTGTAGGGTGTCTAGGTAGCTCTTTCTCAAAATCAACTGACTTTGGACATTTAACATGAGACATTTTTTCCTTGCAATAAGCAATAAGTTCGGCTTCTAGATCGGGACCTGCTTCGTCCATTTTTTCTGGCTGAACAACTGCCTTTACCTCTTCTCCCATCTCTTCATTTGGAACCCCAAAAACAGCCACATCAAAAACCTTTGGATGCATAATTAATATGTCTTCAGTTTCTTTAGGGTAAATATTAACTCCTCCTGATATTATCATGTAGGCCTTTCTGTCAGTTAAGAATAGATATCCTTCTTTATCAAGGTAACCTATATCTCCTAAAGTACTAAATCCTTGTTTAGAAATTGCTCCATCTGTTTTTTTCCTATCATTGTGGTATTCAAAAGTAACTGCAGTTTCTCCTCCAAAATAAACTCCCCCTGTCTCTCCATGCGATAGTTCCTTTCCTTCATCATCTAATATATGTACTTCTCCAAAAAGAGGTCTTCCAACAGTGCCTTTGTGTTTAAGCCAATCTTCTGAATTAACTATTGTCATGCCATTAAATTCTGTTCCAGCATAATATTCATTAAGAATCGGACCCCACCAGCTTATCATCTTCTCTTTGACTTCTACTGGACAAGGAGCTGCTGCATGGATAGCAACCTCATGCGAAGAAAGGTTGTATTTATTCCTAACGGATTCTTCTAATTTCAAAAATCTTACAAACATAGTCGGCACCCATTGAGAATGGGTAACCTTGTATTCTTGAATAGCCCTAAGAGCAGACTCTGGATCAAACTTTTCCATAATAATTGAAGTGCCTGCCATAGATAGAAACCCAGTATTAAAACCTAAAGGAGCTGAGTGATATAAGGGGGCAGGAGATAAATAAACACTCTTATTATCTGCCCCATAAACGTTCTCTACTACTCTACCTAAATAATTTAAGTCTTCACTTTCTCGAGAATAAGGTAAAGGGTTCAGCAGAAGCTCCCTTTTAATGCCTTTAGGTCTACCTGTAGTTCCAGAGGAGTAGAGCATAGGACCTCCCTGGCATTCATCCTTTATGGCTTCTTTAGAATTTTCTTGGAAACTTTTTTCAAAAGACTTAAATGATTCTATCTCTCCATCTAACATATACTTGTGAACACCTTTAAGAGAATTTTCTAGGCTTTTAGCAGTATTTTCTAAAAATTTTGAAGTTATAAAAATTTTAGCCCCACAGTCCTTGACAATATATTCAACTTCATCAGGTTGAAGTCTCCAACTAATAGCTGTGTATCTTAATCCACTCCTCCATGCAGCAAATACTATAGGAAAAAAAAGAAAGTGATTTTCCATCATGAACGCAAGCCCATCTCCAGGTTTTAAACCTAAGGATCTAAAAAGATGAGCACATTGATTGGATGTCTCGTTTAGGTCTGAGTGGGTTAGGGTCTTGCCGCTACCTAGCATAATAATTGCTGGTTTTTCTGGATATTTTTTTCCATTAACTCCTGGATGCATAATCTTTCCCTATAAAATTTATAGATCTATAACCTAGATATTGCCATACAATAACCTCATAAAAAAGAACTGCCAACCTTATACTAATGGTAAAAAAAAATACAAATAAAAACTTACCTGTAATTACGGCCTTTGGCGGGATAAATGCTGCAGGAAGAAGTTCTTCTCATCAAAGTTACAAAAACACTATATTTGATTCATTAAGTGATAATTGCAAGCAAGAGGTTCTTCAGGATCTGGCTGTATTGGAAGGTAAAATAGAGTCAGTAAGTGGGGGGTGGGAAACATCCAGTGGCGATTCAATAAAACTTAAGACTTACCTAAAAGAAAGCCTTGAAGAAATTCGTGATCAAACCATGGTGCGAAGGATTATAAGAGAAGAGTTTGATCCAGAAGGGATAATTTTAGATCAAATTCAAGCAGGTTCTGCTGGTATGCTTCCAACTGGTTTTGACCCTTCAAACCTTTATCCATCAAGACAACATCCCAAAGCTCTTCAAATGACAGTATTTGGCATGGGTGATGCTTTAGGGAATTTAGGAATTGAATGGTCAGAAATTTTGAAAAAAATAAGACCTGATGAAATGGCAGTTTTCAGTGGATCGGCTATTGGGCAAATGGATAAATCAGGCTTTGGCGGACTTATGCAATCACGACTTAAAGGGTCAAGGGCAAGTTCTAAGAACCTACCCCTTGGATTAGTTGAAATGTCAGCTGATTTCATAAATGCTTATATTCTAGGCAGCGTAGGTAGAACTGGTCACTGTGTAGGGGCTTGCGCTACTTTTTTATACAACCTTCAGTTAGGCAAAGAAGCAATAGAAAATGGTACTGCTAAAATAGTGGTTGTAGGAGGTTCAGAAGCTCCCATTACCCCAGAAATAGTGGATGGGTTCTATGCAATGAGTGCCCTTGCTGATGATAAAAGGCTTACTCAACTCCAAGCCCAGCTTAATGAAACCACTGAAGAAGGAGCTAACCATAGATTAGCTTGCAGACCTTTTGGCGAAAATGTGGGCATGGTTTTGGGAGAGTCTGCACAATTTGTAATACTCATGAGTGATAGTCTTGCCTTAGATTTAGGCGCTGAGATCTTTGGATCTGTCCCATCAATTTTCACTCATTCAGATGGATATAAGAGCTCTATAAGCGGTCCCGGAATTGGCAACTACATTACGATAACAAAATGTATTTCTGAAATAGCTTCTTTGATAGGTATTAATAAACTTAGAACTGGAAGTTTTGTACATGCTCATGGAACTGGAACCCCAGCAAACAGAGCGACTGAATCACATATTTTAAATAAAATAGCTAAATTATTTAAAATTAAATCATGGCCAATAACTGCTATAAAATCATACCTTGGACACAGTATGGCTCCTGCTTCAGGAGATCAATTGATTTCTGCTTTAGGAACATGGAGTAAAGGAGTAATACCTAAAATTCATTCTGTAGAAAAGATAGCGAAAGACGTTCATCAAAGTAACCTGGACTTTCTGTTAGAACCTAAAATTAAAGAGAAAAATTTCTTTAAAGTAGCTTTTCTCAATGCTAAAGGCTTTGGTGGAAATAATGCTTCAGCAGCAATACTAAGCCCAGAAGCAACTTATGAAATAGTTAATAAGAAGCATAGTAAAAAAAGAATTAATGATTACCAGAAACTTCTAATCAAGACTAGATATAAAATAAAAAGGTACAATCTCAAAGCACTCAAAGGAAAATATAAAATGGTTTATAAGTTTAATGAGAATGTTCTAAAGGGTGAGACGGATTTGAAGATAAATAAGAAAGAAATACATTTAAAGGGTTTTAAAAAACCCATTAAACTTAATTGATGTGGGAGAAGAAATGGTAAAGGATAAAAAGAATTGGAAAGAAATAAGATCTCAAGTAAAAGACTTTGTAGAAAATGAGGTTTATCCAGCTGAAAAGATTTTATCTAAAAGAGATGATGAAGCTAAGAAGAAAATGCAAGAACTCATGCAGTTGGCTAAAAATAAATCTTTGTGGGCCCTAGGACATCCTAAAGACATAGGAGGGCAAGGCATGCCTTTTATGGAATACGTTTACATAAACGAAGTTATAGGAAGATCAGAAAGCGCTATGGTTGCTCTGGGAACCCACTCTCTTCAAGACTCCATTATGTTGAGAGAATTTGCTTCGAAAACTTGGAGAGATAAATATCTTAAACCTCTTGTAAATGGGGAAATATTCCCAAGTTTTGGCATGACTGAACCCGATGTTGCTAGTTCTGATCCTACCCAATTAAAGACATCAGCACAACTAGAAGGGAATGAGTGGGTAATAAATGGAAAAAAGTGGTTCACTAGTGGAGCTGCTGGAGCCGCATACACCACAGTGATGTGTAGAACAGAAATGGATGTACCTAGTCATGGAGCTTTTAGCATGATCATTGTTCCAACAGATAATCCTGGTTATAAAATAATTAGAGAGACTCCTGTCCTTGGCATGATTGGAGGGCATGGGGGGCATTACGAAGTAGAGTACGATAATGTAAGGGTACCTGAAGAAAATCTTTTAGGACCTAGGGGTCAAGGTTTTATTATTGCGCAGAGACGCTTGGGTCCGGGAAGAATCTTTCATTGCATGCGTTGGCTGGGTCAAGCCCAAAGAGCATTTGATCTAATGTGTAGAAGGCTTCATGAAAGAGAGGCTTTTGGTACTTTATTAGCTGAAAAACAATTAATGCAAAAGTTTGTTTTCGATAGTACTTGTGAAATTCAAGCAAGCAGACAGTTGACACTTGATGCAGCCAAAAGAATTGATAAAGGTGATGATGCTCGTATAGAAATAGGTTTAATTAAAGTAGTAGGTGCTCAAATGGTGCACAATGTTATAGATAGAGCTATCCAAGTTTATGGTGCTAAAGGCCTGACAGATGATACTCCTCTAAGCGCTATGTACAGACATGCTAGAGAAGCAAGAATTTACGATGGACCAGATGAAGTGCACATACAGTCTGTAGCTAGGAGAATACTTAAAAACTACCAAGACAATGGCTCTGGATGGGATTTTGGCGAAAGAGATGCATATTTAGAGACTAATTAACCTAACTTCTGATGAAAGAAGAGCTAAAAAAAAACTTAGAAAATCTGTTAAAAAAAAACTTCAATACTGTAAAAGTAACTTGCCTAGAATATCTAACTGGAGGAGCCTCTAATGAAACTTGGAAGTTTCAGATATCTTCTGGTTCAAACAAAGAAGACTTTATACTAAGAAGATCTTTTGGAAGTTCTTCTCCGTTAGCCATTTTAAAGTCAGAAGAAGCTGAAATCCAAAGGTTAGTTTATAAAGAAGGAGCTCCGGTTCCCGAAATAATTGCAGTAGCTGATAAAGACTCCCCTCTTGGAGACGCATATATAATGAAATATGTTGAAGGCGAAACCATTGCCAGAAAAATATTAAGGGATGAAAAATACAACTTAGTTAGAAAAAATTTAGCCTTTGAATGTGGAGCTGCTATAGCAAAAATTCATAAGGTACCTATTAAAAAAGTAAAGGGTCTGCAAAATAAAAGTGCCAAAGATCTAATTGACCAACTACATGATGCCTACAAGTCTTTTCAACACCCCCTGCCCGTCTTTGAATATACCTTTAAATGGCTTAAAGAACAGGACTTCGGTTCACAAAGATATAATCTTGTTCATGGCGACTTTAGATTGGGAAATATAATAGTGGATGAACATGGCCTCCGAGCTGTTATAGACTGGGAATTAGCTCATATTGGAAACCCCATACAAGACTTGGGGTGGATATGCGTAAATTCATGGAGATTTGGACAATCAGAAAATATAGTAGGGGGTTTTGGTCAAATTAAAGATTTATTAAAAGGTTACTCTTCTATATCAAAAAATGATATTACCAATGAACAAATAAAAACTTGGCAAATATTTGGAACTTTGAGATGGGGAGTTATATGTCTAATCCAAACTTTTGCACATTTGATAGGGGAAAATAATTCAGTAGAGAGAGCGGCTATAGGAAGGCGGGTTTCAGAAACAGAAATTGATCTAGTTGATATGTTGTTTTTAGGAGGAAATTAGTGATGTTTGATAGACCAACAAGCAAAGAGCTTATTGAAGCGGTCTACCTGTTTTTGGAAGAAAGGATAAAAAAAGAACTTCCAAAGCACTTAGCTTTCAATGTACAAATTTCTATCAATATTCTAAAGATAGTTATGAGAGAACTTGATAAGGGCGAATCACTTACTGAGGAAACAAAACAAATATTGATAAACATATTAGGGGATTCAAAAAAAGCAACAATAAAAAATTTAGCAAAAGAAATATCTCAAGGAAAGATAGATTTAAATAATAAAAAACTTAAGGAAGTCTTAATTGAAATAACAAAGAAAAAACTTTCAGTAGATAATCCTAACTACTCAACCTATAAAAAATTACTCAAGTGATTTAAGTGGTTTTTTATCTCTGAACAACATCACTAAAGGCATAAATAAGGGCCAAGTTTTATGATAATGCTTAGGAAATAGTCTTTGAGAAAGGTCTAAAAGCTTTGCATCTAAACCAATAAATATTCTACTCTTATTCTTTTTAACCCCATTTAAAATAATATTTGCTGCTTTACTGGGGTGCATTCCACCTTCTCTAAACTGATTGCCCATTTCTTCCAAAGTTTTAGGGGCGTTTCGTGTGAAAATGCTACTATTATTTTGTTGTTCTTTAACCTGTTTATTGAATTCCTCTTCGTCCATTCTTGCAGTAGCAGCTATATTTGTACCAATATGACCTGGATGAACACAATGGACCTGGAGATTTGGATTAGTTGTTGCCATTTCAAGGGCTAGACTTTCAGTGAATCCTCGCACAGCAAATTTGGTTGCATGATAGACCGATTGTCCTGGAACAGCGACCATTCCAAAAATGGAGGAAGTATTTACGATTGCTGCTTCAGACCTATCAATCATATGCGGAATAAATGCTCTTGTGCTATTAACTACTCCTTCTAAATTTATACCCATTACCCAATCCCAATTGTCTTCTTGCATATCTTTAAAGTGAGAGCCTGTGGTTACACCTGCATTATTAAAAACCAAATCAACTTGACCGTGCTGCTCAATTACCTTGCCAGGAAGTGCTTCAATTCTTTTTTTGTCTGCAACATCTAAAACATGAGAAGAAACGGATACATTATATTTTCTTAACATTTCAGCAGTCTCGCTTAAAGTATCTTGATTCACATCACAAATAACTACATCAGCACCATCTTTAGCTAACAGAACTGCTAGATAACGTCCAATACCGGAACCTGCACCAGTAATAACTGCCACTTTATCTCTAAAGTTTTTCATTCTGTACCTTCTCTTTTCTCTCCATCAAACTGAATATTATAGGCTTCTTCAGGGTCTCGTCTGACCATTTCATCTATTTCTTTTGCATCTTCACCAATCAATATTCTCCATTTATTCTCTCTGACTCCATCTAAGATTATTTTTGCAGCTTCAGATGAAGAGGTTGGTGCATTCTCACCAAAAGATTCTGCATTTTCTTTGATTATCTGTCTAATCTGATCAAGAGACTGGTTATGGACAGGGTTTCCAAGTTTAATCATATTTTGTTTTATATTTTCTATTTCTTTGTCTGATTTTTCACCCCCAAGAATCTTTTGTGTGTTCACTGCTATAGAGGTGCCAATGTGTCCAGGCATCACCACCGATACGCCAACATGAGGAGCATTTAAACGGAAATCATCAATGAGAGATTCGCTAAATCCCTTTACAGCAAATTTTGCTGCTGAATAAGAAGTGTGAGGAATTCCACCAAGACTTGCCCAAAATCCATTCACACTGCTAGTATTAATCACATGACCTTCTTTGCTAGATACAATGTGAGGAATAAAAACTCTAGAACAGTAGTAGACCCCATACCAGCAGACTGCAAAACACCTTTCCCATTCTTCTCTTGAGCTGGTCACAAAACTACCTCCCCCTCCTATTCCAGCATTGTTAAAAAGGAGATTGATGTGCTCTGTTTTATGTTGATTAAGAACCTCTTCTTTAAATCTAACAACTTCTTCTTCTGAAGAAACATCACAAATATGGTTAGTAACTTTGACTTTGGGTGACTCAGAAACAACCATGGTTAAAGTTTCTTGTAAGTTCTCTTCAATTACATCGCAAGTTGCAACATGACATCCAGAGCTTGCTAATTGCCTAACAAGCTCCCTGCCAATTCCAGACCCTCCTCCTGTTATAACAGCAATTTTGTCTTTAAAAGTTTTCATTAAAGAAAATTATTTCTGTAATAATTTCTGAGCAGCCTTCTCAGCTTCTCTCTGTTCTTCTTCTGATTGTATTTCTAATTTAATAGGAACTTCTAGCCCAGCCTGAAAACCTTTCCTTTCTCTGCAACGTTCTACCCAAGCTGATAAATGCTTTAAATCATCTATTTCAACTCCTGACCATTCATGAATATTTACCCAAGGAAAAGTAGCAAAATCAGCGATGGATAACCTGTTACAAATGAAATCCTTCCCTTTCAATTGAGTGTCCAAGACTTTATAGAGTCTTTTAGTTTCATTCTGATATCTATCTATCACTGCTTGAATCTTTTTGGGGAAATATCGGAAAAATACATTAGCCTGTCCTTGCATTGGTCCTACTCCACCCATTTGGAACATTAACCATTGAATAACTTCATTGCGTTTGAAAGGTTCACTAGGGAAAAATTTCCCACTCATTTCCGCCAAGTACAATAAAATCGCCCCAGATTCAAACACAGAAAAATTATTTCTATTTGTGTCCACTATGGCAGGGATCCTACCATTAGGACAAATCTTCAAATATTCCTTAGTTTTTTGCTCATTATTCATAAGATCTATTGCTTTAACTTCGTAATCTAGCTCCATCTCCTCAAGGGCAATGCTGATCTTATGACCATTGGGTGTCGGTGAAGTGTAAAGCTCTATCAAATCAATCTTTAATGGATGGAAAATCACTAAAGGGAAAGGGCTTATCTTGTTCTTGGTAAGTAACAAAATTAATAATTTGAACCATGTAAACTCTATATCCAGCTCCTAGTTTAGCTAGATTAGAATTGGGGCTATTTGTGAATAGGTTAAATAAAAATTGTAATATTGCCACTAACCATAAAACTACGTAAGCCCAAGTGTAAATAAAAAGAAACAAAACAACATAAAGGAGCCTCAACCATTTCCCCCCTTTAGAAACATTTTCTTTAATCTCTTCGGTGTTTATTTGCTCTTCGTTTGTTTTAGCTTTTTCTTTAGCCATATTGAACCTACTACTTAGAGAATTCTACATCTTTAAGATCATTCTTACCTAAGACTTTTTCCATAGAATTACCTAAAGGAACTGATTTAAAGATTATCTTATAAAGTGAATTAACTATTGGCATATCTACTTTTAATCTCTTTGACTCTTTTTTTACTACCTTTATAGTTTGTATGCCTTCTGCTGTCTGCTTTACTTCTTGCAAAGCTTTTTCTACTGAAAGCCCTTGCCCAATTAATTTACCTACTTTGTGATTTCTACTTAAGGGAGAAGCACAGGTTGTTATTAAGTCGCCCACTCCTGACAAACCCAGGAATGTTATGGGATCAGCTCCCAAAGTTACAGCAAATCTGCTCATCTCAGCTAACCCTCTAGTCATAATCATTCCAATAGTGTTCTCTCCTGAATTGAGTCCATCTGCCATTCCACATGCAATTGCATATATGTTCTTTAAAGCTCCGCCAAGTTCAACACCATAAGGATCGGTGTTGGTGTAGACCCTAAAGCTATTTGAAGAATAAGCCTCAACGAAATCTTTGTTTAGTTCATTGCTCTTACTGGCTATTACAGTTCCTGTTAATTGCCCTTCTGATATCTCCATAGCTAAATTAGGACCACTTAGGACTCCTATATTTTCCTTAAAATTTGTTTCTTCTTTTAGAATCTGGCTCATTAATTTAAACCCTGCCCTCTCTATCCCCTTAGTTGCACTCACTAAATAGCAATTAGGATTTAAGAAAGGAAGTGCAGCTTTTAAAACTTCTCTAAAAGCTATACTTGGTATACAAAAAATTACTAAATCAGAATCTGAAATAGTGGAAATAGTAGTTGTTGCTCTTAGGTTCTTATTTAATTTATAACCTGGAATGTATTTTTGATTTTCATGATTAATATTAATTTCTTCAGCTATTTTCTGATCTCTCATCCATAATGTTGTCTTGGTTAAGTTTTTAGAACCTAGATTAGCCAAAAGGGTTCCCCAACTTCCTCCCCCTAATACAGATATTTGTTTTATACTCATTTAATATTATTTATAGAAATCTATTCTTAATTCACAATTATATTTTAGCTATCCTAAATTAATTAGTTCTAAAAGAAAGGTTAATTAAAAAAATGGACATAAGAAAATTAATCACAATTGATGATGTAGTTAATTATCTAAAAGAAGATCAAGTTAACTATATAAAAATTGGTATTACTGACATAGATGGTGTTATTAGAGGAAAATATATGCATGTGAATAAATTCCTTAAATCTATAGAAAGTGGTGGATTTGGTTTTTGTGATGTTATCTTTGGATGGGATTCTTCTGATAATCTTTATGGTTTTTCGAATTCTAAAACAAACAAACAATTTACTGGATGGCA
>Ga0066372_10000840_pt1 | contig 11842 bp, 7 predicted proteins | sample Knorr_S15_td_250_FD_77011 | JGI IMG/M metagenome (GOLD analysis project Ga0066372, IMG submission 77011) | Marine microbial communities from Southern Atlantic Ocean transect - Knorr_S15_td_250_ad_251m_LV_A | ecosystem: Environmental > Aquatic > Marine > Oceanic | place: Southern Atlantic ocean... | reverse complement strand
TTTCTGTCTTTGCCCATAGAACGTCGTCAATCCTGATTATGCTAATTGCTGTCTCTGTGGCCCCCGACAGGGCGTGTCGGACCACGAATAGCGGATCAAGAATTCCAGCCTCGTGCATATCTGCGTTCTTTCCCTTCCCTAGGTCGAAACCAATCCAAGACCCCGATTTCTTCTGGTCAGCGGACAGTGACAGAATCAAGTCAACTGGGTCTCGCCCTGCGTTCTCGGCAAGTATTCGTGGGATGGACTCTAGCGCTGCAGCATAGGCCTCTATGGCCAACTGCTCCCTACCAGCCTGTGCGAGTGCATGCGAGCGAAGGTGTCGAGCGAGGTGTGTCTGTATTGCCCCTCCCCCTGGAAGCACCCTTGGTTTGTTGCTTAGCCTGTGAGCGACGCCAATAGCATCGTCAAATATCCGAATCGCTTCCTCACGAATAGCAGGCGAGGAACCCCTCACTACCAAGGTCATCGCACCCCCACAGGTGCCCTCGATCACGGTGTGCTTTACTTCAGCCACACTCTCCTCTGAGCGGTGGGCAAAACTCCCCAGGTCCTCCTCTGTCACCTTCAGTGAATCTCTAACAAGATTGGCTCCGGTCATCTTGGCTAGCAACTCCAAATCCCTTCGCTCGAAGCGCCTGTAAGCGGTAATTCCCGCGCTAGTTAGCAAGGATATCGCCTCGTCTGCTATCCCGTCTCTAACTACCAAAAGGTCCACACCTAGGGAGGACAGTCGGTTCACTTGTTTCTGCAGGTTCTCTATCGCCCTTTCATGGAAGCCCTGTAGGATTCCGGGACTATCGACCTCAATGGAAGCGTTTAACTCGAGCTTAGGATGATCTAGGCCTCCATCGACTATAGCGATCACACCACCATCGGAACCGGCAGGAGTGGCGATGTCGACCCTTGACTTTTGGAGCATCAGTCCCTTGACCAGGCTGCTATCGAGCACGTTGCCCTGCCTGACCTGTAGCCTCTTGATTCGCAGCCTCTCCAGGTCATCCCCTCCATCCTCATCGGCAAGTGCATCGGCTGCCTCTATTGCTAGCCCCGCTAGCAACTCGCATTGGGCAGAGTCAGTCTTGCCTTGCAAAGAGGTTCTCACCACTTGCCGTTTCTGGTTTCCATCCGCCTCGCGAGACACGTGCTCGACCTCACGGAGTGCTTCCTCAAGCGCAATGCCGTAGCCATTTACTATCACAGAGGGATGAACTCCCATACGAACCAATTCCAGTGCATTCTGTAGCATCTCTGCGACCAGAAGAACAGTGGTGGTGGTCCCGTCTCTTGCAGCACGGTCCTGTGAGGAGGAGGCCTCAATCAGAAGTCTAGCTGTAGGGTGCTCGACCTGCGCGGTCTCCAGCACCGTGACACCATCGTTGGTGACTAGGGCTGAACCATCCGCCTGAACCAGCATCTTATCCAGACCCTTTGGCCCGAGTGTTGAACGAATGGCGCCAGCAAGAGAGGATGCCGCCTTCACGTTATCCACAAGCGCGGCGCGCCCTTGAATTCGGTCCGTGTCTTCCAAGGTGATGTCGTGCTCCGATTCAACCATGGTGAGGAACCCAGACTAAACTCCGTTTTCAATCCGCTCATGCCAGTCTAGGCATGAAAAAGGAACTTCACATCCGTTTTATTGAAATACCCCCGCCCTATCGCACTATACAACCTCAAGTTGAGTAGTGAGATAATGACAGGTAGCGAGAGAGACGATTTCGACGACAAAGTCATCGAGGAGATGGTCAAGATGTTTGAGCAGATGGGAGTACCAATCGACACCCAGAAGCTGAAGTCAATGATCGACCAAGTCAGGAGCCAGTTCGAGGAGATGGGTATAGACCCTGATCGCATGGCCATGAGCGAGGTCAAGTTCGGAATCAACTCCAATCCGGAGGAGTTCAAGAAGCAGATGGAGTCCATGCTGAGCGGTCCGCAGGGGCTGGGTGACTTTCTGAAGAAGATGGGTGTTGACATCCATATCAAGCCGGCTGAGACGGAGGTCCAGGTCAATGTGGACGAGAGCAATCAGTCGATTAACGACAACTCGATTCCAGAGGACGACATCCACATCCAAGGCGGGGCGATGCACATCACCATAGACATCTCCAGGTACGATGACCTTGATTCAGACAACCTCGAGCTGAGCCTGACTGGGGGCGGTGAGGTCCTACAATTGTTGAAGACCACTCAAATTCGCCCATTCAAGACATTCGTGTTACCACATGCGTCCAAGGACCAGCCCCAGTGGGAACTAAACAACGGGATTCTTGACATCACATTCGACCTGCGTTAGATTAGCATGGAGAAACAGGAGGAAATAGTATGAGTTCAACAGTGATTGGAATCGATTTGGGAACAACCAACAGTTGCGTGGCAACCATCGAGGGTGGGAAGGCGGTAGTAATACCCAACTCGGAGGGATCCAGGACCACACCCAGCGTGGTCGCTTTCACGAAGGACGGCGAGAGATTAGTTGGAGTTACAGCTAAGAGACAGGCCGTCACCAACTCGGAGCGCACAGTAATCTCGGTCAAGAGAGAAATGGGAACGGACTGGACGCAAGAGATAGACGGGGAGAAGTACTCACCACAGGAGATCTCCGCTTTTGTTCTTCAGAAGCTCAAGGCCGATGCTGAGGAATACCTCGGAATCGAGGTCAAGCAGGCCGTTGTCACTTGCCCCGCATATTTCTCCGACTCTCAGAGAAAGGCAACCAAGGATGCCGGGAGGATTGCCGGTCTGGAGGTTCTTAGAATCATCAATGAGCCGACTGCGGCAGCTCTGGCGTACGGTGTGGACAAGGAGGATGATCAGACCATCCTCGTTTACGACCTCGGCGGCGGGACCTTCGATGTGTCTATACTTGAGATCTACCAAGTCGACGGCCAACCTCAAATTGAGGTCAAAGCGACCAGCGGAGACAATCGCCTCGGTGGTGACGACTTCGATGATGCCGTCATCGCATGGATCGCATCCGAGTTCAAGAAGTCTACAGGAATCGACCTGAAAAAGGACCCTCAGGCGATGAGTAGGATTCGCGAGGCAGCTGAGAAGGCCAAGATTGAGCTCTCCGGGACGATGACCACACAGATTAACCTCCCATTCATCACCATGAGGGACGGTCAGCCAGAGCACCTCGACATGACCCTATCTCGCTCCAAGTTTGAGAAGCTGACCTCCTCGCTCATTGAGCGAACCATGGCACCAACTAGGCAAGCGATGAAGGATGCGGGAATCAAGAAGGGCAACGTCGACAAGGTCCTGCTCGTGGGCGGATCCACTAGAGTCCCTGCCGTGCAGCAGGCCATAGAGAAGGAGGTAGGAAAGGCCCCGTTCAAGGGCATCAACCCAGACGAAGCTGTGGCGATGGGAGCCGCCCTACAGGCCGGAATCATAGTAGGCGACGAAGGGGTGACAGACGTCCTGCTTCTCGACGTGACCCCGTTGACTCTTGGTATCGAGACCCTAGGGGGCATAACCACCACGATGATCGAGCGCAACACCACAATCCCTACTCGCAGGTCAGAGACGTTCTCCACAGCAGCGGACAACCAGCCAGCCGTTGAGGTACACGTTCTGCAGGGAGAGCGAGAGTTTGCTAAGGACAATATCACTTTGGGGCGCTTCCACCTCATGGGAATACCAGCAGCACCTCGTGGAATACCTCAGATTGAGGTCACGTTCGACATCGATGCCAATGGGATTGCGGACGTCTCCGCCAAAGACCTTGGAACAGGAAAGGAGCAGTCTATCAAGATCGAGAGCCAGACATCACTTTCCGAGGATGAAATAAAGCAGAAGATTGAGGACGCCGAGAAGTTCGCTGAAGAAGACAAGAGGCGAAAGGCTAGGGTCGAGCTGCGGAATACTGCCGACAGCGTAGTCTACCAGACTCGAAAAATGATCGAGGAGGCCGGAGACAAACTATCAGAAGACGATACCAAACCGGTTCTGGAGAAGCTAGACGAACTTGAGGCACTGATAGTGAAGGACGATCAGCCAATCGCGCTCGAGGATCTGGACGAAGCTACGATACAGGCCAAGATGGGTGAGCTCGAGCAGGCCATGCACGCAGTCTCGACTAAGCTCTACGAGGCAGCTGCCGCTGAGATGGCCGAGCAGCAGGACAGCGATGAGGGAGGAGAAGTCGTGGACGCAGACTTCGAGGTCGTCGACTCGGACGAGGAAGACGAGTCTTAATCACCCTTCAGTGATAAGCCGGTGCAGCGTCCTGACGTGAACACCAGAGACTCCGTACTGGAATAGCGGGTTAGCGCCCTCTGAGCGCGCTTTGGAGCCCGAGCCCCAGGCAGTGCCTGCGATGTCCAGGTGTACCCATGGTATCTTGTCGGCGTCCTCGTCGTAGCCGCGGTGCGGCACGAAGAACTCCAAGAAGGAAGCTGCGGCGTTCGACGAGCCGGCGCGGCCTCCTATCGAGCCGTTTCGGATGTCAGCGAAGGCAGAGTCAGTCATGTACTTGCGGAACTGGCCGTTCAGAGGCATCCCCCATACGGCCTCTCCGGATCTGCTGGCCGCCTTCTTAATCCGCTTTCCGATGTCCTCGTCGTTGGACCACATACCGGTAATCTGGTTGCCTAGAGCGACCACTATCGCCCCCGTTAGTGTTGCTAGGTCGACGATGTATTCTGGATCGAACTCACCAGCCTTCCACAAGCCGTCAGCCAGTACATTCCTTCCCTCGGCATCGGTGCTGAACACCTCCACCGTCTTGCCCGAATACGTCTTGAACACATCACCTGGGCGGTAAGCGCCCGCACTGGGCATATTCTCGGCTAGGCAGGCAACCCCATTCACCCTATGCTTGTATCCAGTAGCATGCAGCGCCTCCATGAGTCCGAAGACTGTGGCGGCCCCGCACATATCGTACTTCATGTCCCACATTCCACCGGATGGCTTGATTGAGATGCCGCCTGTGTCGAAGGTAATCCCCTTCCCGACTATGCAGGGCCTCTGGACTCCCTTGTCAGCATCGGGGTTGAGGGCGAACAGGACCATACACGGCTTGCGCTCGCTGCCCTTGCCGACGTTGATCAGGCCACCCATTCCCAGTTCCTGCAACTTGTCCCAGTCGTAAACTTCGACCTTGATGTTATTCTTGCCCTTGGCCCATTCGATTGCCCTGTGGGCGTATTCCATAGGATAGAGAACGTTGGCTGGCTCGTTGCCCAAGTCTCTGGCGACGTGAACTCCACCCACCACCGCATGGACGCGGGCCAACCCATCCCCGAGCATCATCTGATGACGAGAACTCGCTTGAAAGTCGACATTCCATGGATCGGTAATGTGCTCCTCGTCAATCTCTTGGTGCTCGAGGAACTCGTAGTCCCTCAGCATCATGCCCTCGGCGAAGTCAATCATACGCTCACCGCTCCAGCCTGAAGTGAATCTAACAGTGATATCCAGTCCCTTCTTCTTCGACATTGAGGATATCAGTCTCGCTCCAGTGTTGCGAGCCCTCTTGTGTCCGAGATCGCTCTTCTCACCCATCCCCACTAGGATGACGTTGCATCCAGGTGTCCACAAAGTCATCCTCTTACCCTTCTTGCCTTCGAATTCGTCTGAGGCTATGGCCTCCCGGACCAGATTTCGCTGCGATCTACTCAATCCCGCGAGCGCGTTGTTGGGGGCTTTGTCAATGCCTTCAAACAGAGGCAGAACCAACTGCCCACCCAATTCTCCAAATTCACTGTTTCCCCACTTCATAATTAGACCGAACTAACCGATTCGGCATCTATTTACAAACGATTCCCAATAAAAATCACCATTTCAGGGTCATTTTGGAACTGCGATATTCAATTTGGATGGTGTTCTCGAGTTCTTAACGCTGCCAGAATGATGCATAGGATGCAGAGTATCAGCGAAGGTGAGGGTAGCATCCCACCATTGTCTTCGATGATATCGACTACCGACTCATTGACAGGTTCGTGGACCCACAGGGCAGCATCTATCACTCTCTTCTGGTAGTGCAGCTCGAAGTACGCCTCTCCTTGCATAATTAACTGCGAGAGACCCGCAGCATGAAGAGATACATCGGTGTGGTTGCTGGCATTGACACTGAAGTTATCTGAGTGCCAGAGAACGCTTCCGTCCATGTCCACATAGTGCAAGGTTGCGTTGGCGGTACTGGCTCGACCTAGGTTGGAAACACTCAGCTCTACACGGGCATCCTCGACCACTATGGAGTCGACACTAAGTCGAGCTCTCCAGTACCAGACGTTGGAGATTAGGTAGCGCATTACCTCGAGCTCGAGTGCCAACCTCTCGCTGACCTCTTGGATGCTGCCGAGCAGGAACTGCTCGTCATCCGTCTCGAAGGTGAAACAGGGGTAACCCATTACCCCATAGCCATAGTCTCGGCTGGTGCCGTGAGTAGGGTAAATACCGGCGTTGGCGTTTCGAATCGGTAGTTCGCCATCGATCTTCTCGTGTATGTCGTCACGGATAAACTCGAAGAGCTCCCAGTCAGATGGCATTTTCGGAGTGAAGCCCCACGGGTAGGCCAGAATCCATGTCCCTGTATGCATCGTGACGTAGAGATCTGCCTCTGGAACGAATGCTGACATGTAATCCGCGTTGTTCCGCGTCTCCGGTTCACTGAAAGGACCGTCCCCGCTCGCCGTCTCTTCCTCAGTCCAGAGGTGGTCATAGTTGCGATTGAGGTCTACTTGGTTCATGTTCCAGCGTGTGTCTGCGTCATTACCGTCCGCGTTGAGGAGAATCATGATGTGCAGTTCGGTGTTTTGTAGAACCTCAACCGCCTCCGGGTTGCCGTCTGCCCAGCCCTCGATGTAGAACTCGGCGGTCAAAAATGCGAGTTCAGTTCCGAGGTGCTCGTTTCCGTGGTGTCCACCATCGATGTACACCTTTTCCTTTGGCGTACCATCGGCCTTGGCGTCGTGTGTCCAGTCACTGATTTGCACAATCCATTGCTGCCTCCCTAGAACTGTCGTTCCCGCCGTAGTGAGAACGACGATTTCCGGATAGTCTGCTGCCCAAGCTTGCACATCGTTGGTCAGTGTCAGGTATGAGTGGTACCAGTGCTCCTGAATGAATCCCGGCTGCTGGGAGTTGGCAATCGGAGTGGCGCCACTTGCTAGGACGATTGCCAAGATCACCACGGCCCCACTACGTTGCATGGTGAACGGGAGTCAGTGGGGTTGATTCAACCCTTCTGCGAGTTCTTCTTTAAGATGTGGCAAGCAACAATCTTGACAGCAGTCAACGCCGCGCTGAACTCGGTAAGGCTCCCTTCCGAATCTGGGACGATTTCGTTCACATCTGCGCCAATAACCTCGCTTTCGGGTGCTGCGAAGAGAGCCTCAATCAACTCCACAGATCCCCAGTGCGAGAGTCCGCCTGGAACAGGTGTACCAGTGGAAGGTACTAGGGAGCCATCAAACCCATCGACATCGAAGGTGAGCCAGACGGCTCCTTCGATACAAGAGACCCGGTCCAAGAGCTCTGACCATGCAGTTTGCCCCTCTGTGACGCCGAACAGATCCCTTGCGAACCAAGTCTCAATCCTCTTGTCTCGCTCCAATATCTCGGACTCCTCCTTGCTGTACGCTCTGACGCCGATTTGTATCACCTTGCCCACTCCGGCATCGAGCGCTCTCCTGATTACTGTGCCGTGTGAGTATCTCTCGCCGTTGAGCTCGTCACGCAAGTCCGCATGGGCGTCGACTTGCACTATTGTCAGATCTGAAAGGTCTGCAACGCGAGGGTGCCCCCCAATCGCTTCAACGATTGGTAGCAGTATCCCATGCTCACCACCAAGAACCAGCGGGAAGTGATCCCCATCCATCCAAGGCTCAACGTATTCTCGCACCGAGTCTAGTTGCCCCCTGAGGCTAGGGGCATCAGAAGACCAAGGCTCTGCCGTATGAATCTCAGCTCCACAAGGCAACTCTCTCGGAAGTCTTGGGTCGTACAACTCCACTTGCGAGCTCGCCTCTATGCAAGCGGAGGGCCCACTCTCAGTGCCCTCACCGTAGCTCACGGAGATCTCCATAGGAATCTGTAGAACCACTATGTCCCATGGCCCCGATCCTGACTCCTCGAGTCCCAGAAATCTCGGCACTTCCGAATCACTCACAGACCAGCGACATGGCCGTTCAGATTAACCGCTTCGGGGCCTCCGGAAGGCAAAATCAGCGCAACTGGCACTATGTTTGAAATAACTTCGTCCCCCAACGATGCACAGGTGGGACAGACATGGGACTGACGTTGGCGCAATTGACTCAGGCCATAAAAAGCAAAGTCGACATTGACATGGAGACCCACGTTGCTGAGTCAATCGCCGAGCATGCCCTTGGCTTCTTCGGTTTCTCAAACCGAATTATCGACAACGCCCTTGAACCCACCGACAGAAACCTCTTCTACCAGCTACAAGACTATGATCTGCTGACAACAGAATCCGAGGAGACAACCCTGTGGGATGGCAGAGAGTGGCGTATTCACTACTGGAAGTTTAAACCAAACGCAGAGAACTTTGCCAAGGCCGCCGAGGCGCAGAAGAACAAGCGTGACAACGAGGACCCATATGCAGACATCTACGATGGCATGCCCGCGAACCTCTGGAGAGAAAGGTCTGGCGTAGATGACGACTACGAGGAACCCCTCTTCTAGGACTATGTCTGCATCAGGACGGGCATTGTTTGAAATGTAAGAATCGAGAGAGTGTACCGTGTCCCGAGGATTTGCGGTCTTGACCGTGTTGTCAATGCTATTGCTTTGCATCCCTGTCTCTAACGTAGGTGCCCAGGAGGAGCAGGACACTACCTGCCAAGTCCTCGTCGATTGGGACAAGGATTGGCAGTGGGACGACAACGGGAACTACGACATCGGAGTTCTGCACAGATACAGAGTAGCCTTCGACCCGCCGTTCGAAAACGGAACTTCCCCTGGAGCTGTGAATGTAAGCGTGCAGCATATGCGCGAGGGGACTGACATCATCGACAGCATGAACGTCTCGATAATCAACGCTGGAGGGGAGATTGACATATTGCTCGCAACAATCCCCGAGTTCGGAGACACGGTCTCAATCGAAATAGAAACCGCCGAAACTGTTTGCAGCAGGACGTTAAACATCACGAATTGGAATCAACCCATCTCTGACCACGAGGTGACTCGAGAGACCGATTGGTCCCTAGCTGGTTTGGAGGAAGACGAACAGGGAATTACCTTCGATGGCAGGGGGTGGCAGAGGCGAACAGGGTCCATTTTGGAATCCAATGAACTGGGCAATGGGTCTCTCTATCTGGACATGTCGAACGGCTCGAACGGTGTTCTTATCAACCTAGATTTGGATATGATTTGGCTCAACGAAACCTACGACGGGACTGAATTGATTAAGCAGGATTTCGAGATGTTGGGATCAGGCTCCCTTACTCTGCTGGGGGCTGACGGTAATGATGGCATCTCAATCATTGCCGAAATCAATGACGCTTACGTATTACGCTCTTTCTCCCAGGGCGAAGTCACCGAGAGGATGCGCTTTGAGGGCACGGGGTGGCTGTCATTAAACGGCGGCGATAACAACAGCACTGGCGGAGCATTCGGACAAGTCTATCTGTTCTATTACGAAATCTGGGACGAGGATGGATTCAGGAGATTACAGGACACGCAGTTGGAGGCCAATGCCACCGTGAGGCTGTCCGGTGCCGGCGAGAGTTTCTCCTTCGATTTGGAAGAATTCATCTTCCGCGAGAAGTGGGAGGAGGGAATTCGCACAGACCAGTACACACGCCTCTACGGGAGTGGGGACTTCGACTTCATAGCCTCCGAGGAGTACCCATACATAGAGGTCAATGGAACCATCCCGATTCTTCACATCCAGTCAGAAGGTGGGGAGACGGTTTCGAACACCGTAATTGTGGACGGAACCTATGATGGGGATGCTGAGGGAAGTTTCGGCCTTGTCAGGAGAATAGTCGAATCCAGCGTCTTCGAGAACGCTAGCGGAAATCTATTCGAGGCGGACAAACTCCAGAATGAGTTCTGGTTCAATGTCTCGGCAACCCCCATCGGGCCGATCGATCAGGAGATTGAGGCCGAGCACAATCTGACCTACGAGTATATCGTCCCCCAGGAGGATTGGGAAAATAGAACCATTCGATACACCTACGTCGAGGACAACGGCTCGGTCGAGGACGAGTATCCGGAGAACTCTCCAATCATTCACCAAGCCGAAGCTCCCGAGGCTAACCCAATCTTCTCGGACCACATTGCCAGGGAGACGGGGGTATCTCCCCAGATACTCCTGATAGGCGACAGGTTCTCCCTTGTGGGTAATGAGGCAATGGTCCTCGACGTAACAGTGACCGGCATCAGCGAGCAACATGTGGATGGTCACAACGTCACCGTTGCCCAGTGGAGTGGCGCTTATGGGGACATCAGTCTCGCATCTGGGAGTATCATCAACGAGGGTGTTCTGGCTGGTCTGCTCAATGAAATCAGCCGCTGGGTGCAAGTCAACCTCAGTGAGGTTGGGGCTGGGGGAGACGTTTCCTTCCTCGAGTACCAGTCAATCGACAGGGTTCTTTCACCATCGATCATCACCATTGATGAGAACACTCCTCCATCATTGGGATCTGACCCCCAGTCCTCCGTCCGTTTCCGAGAAGGAATACTGACTACCGAGGGCGGAGTGGCCCACTTGGAAGTCAGTGTCGACGACGTAGATACGGACACCATCGCAGTCAGTGCAGACCTCACGGAGATCGGTCTTGGCATTGTAGATTTGTCTGACTCTGGAATGATAGGGGACCGGGTAATCCACGATAGCGTATGGACTGCTCGCATTTCCCATGATGGCCTCCAGTTCGGCGATATCCCGGTTACCGTGACCATGCAGGACATTTGGGTTTCGGTGGACGCTGTTGCTAACCTCGAGATCACAAACACTCCTCCTCGAATGATGTCTCTCGAGTTCACTCCAAATAGCACGTTTAGGGGTGAGCAGATAGAAATCGAGGTCACAGTCTACGACGGTCACGGAATCGAATCTGTTGCTGTGGATTTGCTAGGAAATGGTGGATCACTAACTCCTCTATCATATGTCGAGGATGTTGAAGGGGAGTGGCAGCACGATAATGTGGTTAAGTTCTACACCGCTGAGTTGTGGGCAGGCGTTTTCTTAGTTTCCCATAGCATGGCTCCCGGTAAGCAGAGCATTCCAATATCAATTACTGACAGTGCAGGAGCCTCTGTATCCACTATTACCATCGGACACGCACTTTCCAACCTCCATCCTCAATCCGCGGAGAAGTTGACGATAGTGAACCAGCCCCCCAGAAGATCCAACCTGACGATTATGATCAATCAAGCGGTGACTGCTTCAGTGACTGCTCCAATTTCTGGCGAACCCATCAATCACACTCTCGAAGTCACTGTCCAAGACCTTGATGGAATCTCCTCTGTTCAGGCTAAGATTGGAAGACTCGCCCCCATTGGCCAATCTGAAATTTGGCTTCTTCTTGCTGATGATGGGATTGGCCCGGATAGGGAGGCGGGAGATGGCGTCTACTCACTCTCTTTCGCAGCTAGGCAGTCTCTAGGAGAGGGCCCCATGACAATAATGATCAGAGCGACTGACGTGTATCTGTCAATGACCCCCTCCGAAGAGCAGCAACACACAATCACGCTGGTCAAAGCAACATCGTCTGATGATGGTGTCACGTGGATTTCAGATCATTCAGTGGAACTGGTACTCTCATCATTGGGCGTGTTGATTCTATTGGGAATTGGTGCCTTCGCATACACGATGAGAAACTCAAAACTAAATTAATTTCCGTGGTGCGAGTGCCGGGATTTGAAC
>Ga0066372_10000839_pt1 | contig 11845 bp, 8 predicted proteins | sample Knorr_S15_td_250_FD_77011 | JGI IMG/M metagenome (GOLD analysis project Ga0066372, IMG submission 77011) | Marine microbial communities from Southern Atlantic Ocean transect - Knorr_S15_td_250_ad_251m_LV_A | ecosystem: Environmental > Aquatic > Marine > Oceanic | place: Southern Atlantic ocean... | reverse complement strand
CCTTCGCAGATGATAAATGCCAGTCGCAGAACCCCCCTATGATAGATCTGGGAGACGGGCATCTGGCTAGTTGCCACCACCTCGATAAGACTGAGAGCATGAGTGAAGTTAAGGATGCATTCGACAGTTTTGTCAGCGAATTAGAAGCAAGAGGAGGTGAGATACTTGCCTGAGTCTCCGGAAGTAATGATAGAAATTGTGGATTTGGAAAAGCACTTCCCCCTAAAGGGCGGGCTACTCGGGAGGGTGAAGAACCACGTCAGGGCGGTGGATGGCATCTCCCTGAATGTGATGAGAGGCGAAACCCTTGGAGTAGTTGGTGAATCCGGATGCGGAAAGACCACCCTAGGTCGAATGATTATGGGACTGATTAAACCCACTAAGGGAAGAATCCTGATTGATGGCGAGAACATAGATTCGATTCCAAGAGGCAGATTAAGGCGCAAGATGCAGATGGTCTTCCAGGATCCGGGTGGATCCATCAACCCACGAATGACCGTGAGGAACGCCGTCGGCGAGCCCTTGACTGTTTTCAAAATCTCAAGAGGGCAGGAACTAACTGACAGAGTTACCGAGCTTCTTGAAACCGTAGGCATGAAGCCAGACAATCTGCACCGTCTGCCGCACGAGTTCTCCGGCGGACAGAAGCAGAGACTCGCTGTCGCCCGCGCATTGGCACTCAACCCCGGGTTCCTATTGCTAGATGAGCCCACCAGCGCTCTCGATGTGAGTATCCAAGCCCAGGTGCTTAATCTCCTTGAGGAACTTCAAGATGAGTTAGGCCTTACCTACGTGTTCATCACTCACGCTTTGAACGTAGTTCATCACATTAGTACCAGGGTCGCTGTCATGTACCTCGGGGAGATAGTCGAGTTGGCAAATACCGAAGATTTGTTCGACCAGCCAGCTCACCCCTACACCAACGCCCTGATTTCCGCGATTCCCGAGCCTTCCGTGGAAAAGTCGCAGAAGGAGAGAATAGTACTCAAGGGGGACGTTCCAAGCCCTGTGAACCCTCCCTCTGGTTGTCGATTCCACACCAGATGCCCAATAGCAATAGAGGGAAAGTGCGATGTCGAGCCACCACCGCTAATCGAAATCAACAGAGACCACAAGGTCGCCTGCCACTTTCCTATGAACCAGTAATCGAAACTTACGCGACTCAGTGGCAACTCTATTCGACAACATCCCCTCAGACTCCTGTGGGAAGCACCGAGCCAGAGCCGCCGTTCTTCGACATTAGGGAAGAGCGAGAGGCAGCGATATGGAGGCTCAAGCGAGCCGCAGATCACAACCGAGAGACGAGGACTAAGAAAATACTGGCGCAGGAAGGAGAAGGGTTACTAATCACCATAGGTAGGGTAGTGTATCTGTCAGCTTGCATCATTTTCGACGGGCTAATATTAGTGGGCATCCCAATTCAGATGGGACGAACCTTGTGGGCGCGGGTTCTGTATGGAGACATACTCGGTTTCGCAGTGGTGATTCAGAAATCCTTGTACGCTCACTGGTTCGATGTTGACATCAGCCAGATTGACTTTGAACAGCAGTGATTGGAAAAAGCTCAGTTTCTACCCTCTCAAAGCGCCTGAATGAAGGTACGATAAGACCTGCAGTTGTCGTCACCACCATGAAGGCAACTGCGATTGAGTATGTGGTCAGGACGTTGGTCTGCTCGATTAACCAGCCGCCAATGACTGGAGAAAAAGGGATGAATATTAGTGAGCCAATCGCATCCAGAGAATTCACTCTCCCCCTCAGATGCTGGTCGACACTATCGGACATTGTTGTCCGCCAGATGACGCCCAGTGTCCCCCCGAGAATACCCTCTATCAGCACGAACACAAGGATGAGCCAGAACGGTATAGGCATCGCCCACATCAACATGCACCAGGCGATACCTCCGATGAATACGTAGAACACCAGACCTCTGATCTCCTTCGGTATTGGCCTTATACCCCCTATCACTGATCCAATCATGGCACCCGCAGCGCCAATTGCACCAAACAAACCAAACTCGTAAGCCCCCAAACCCTTGTTCTCGATGATAAACGGGATGCCTATCTCAATAGCTGAGTCTCCGATATGCCAAATCATGAACATCATGATGCCGGCGAACAGCCACGGTTGAGTCTTGACAAATTCCCAAGCCTCAACTATTTCCTCTCTAATGTTGCCAGTCCCCTCATCCCGCTCGACGGGTATCTCCGAAATTGTCCAGAGTACGACCCCGCTGAAGATGAAAGTAATCCCATCAATCAGAAGGCACGCTTCGATTCCCCACAACCCAACGGCCAATCCACCAATCAGGGGGCCTAGCATCCACGCAGCGGTCATGGCAACACCCCTCATGGCATTGGCTTGGGGGAGTAATTCCTCCTTTACGAGGTCAGGCACCAGCGCACCAATGGCAGGAATGGAGAAGGCACCAGCACCACCTATCAAGAATGTCACTACGAGCAGCGTCTTGAACTCGTTAAAACCAATCATCAACGCGATGAGGGCAAGGGCCACGAGAACTGCCTGTGAGATATCAGCAACAAGAGCCACAGTTCTTCGTGGCATCCTGTCAACGACCATACCACCATACAGAAGAAGGGGGAGATGTCCCAAGAAGTAGGCGGTGAAGATCAACCCATACGCCTTGGGCCCGCCTATCTGAGCCACTGTCCAACCCATTCCAATGATGAAGATGGAACCGCCCAGCATGTTGACCGAGTTTCCGATTAGCAAACGGCGGAACTCGAGAATGCCCCAAGCCTCCTTCATTCCCATGCTCCTGCTCCCCAGCAAGCCGCTATTCAAGGTGACCTCGGCGCAAGCTGACAGGAGTTCAGATGGGCTTCATTATACGATTGAACGAAGTCACCAATTCAGACAAGTTGTAAATATTCATTTGATTATATATTATTGATATTATTATTCATATGTTCAATATTATTACTATATAGTGTAAATTCAAACACTAATTGTGAAAATTGATGTTCATTCGTACGAATGATTATACTCTTATTTTCTCCGCCACGGAACATCGGAGGGCATGAACGTGTTAGAGTCAGCCACCAGTATGTTGACAGAAAGCGAGTCTAACCACCTTACACTGGCCGAATTCGGAGCTGAATCAGCTAGAATTGGCAGACAGATAGCGGACAGTTACGAGCGTTTTCACATCCATGTGGAGGAGGTCGATGATCTAGACCCGCTACCCCACAGGTTCCTCGTCAAGGTCGGGAAAATTGGTCTTGCCAAGTTTATCGCTAAGGAGGTGATGATGTACTTCCCTCATTTCGATGTAATACTCTCCAGACCCTGCACCTACGGTGTGTTCTCAGGCCCTATTGGCGGCTTCGCCCCCAGACCTAAGCTATGCGTGGGATGTCTGCGCTGTACTGTCCAGCACCCAGACTTCGTCAAGGTACTGCCTAACCCGAAAATGACCGCACTGGGAGACTCATACACAACTCACGGTCACATTGCTGCCATAGACGAGGAAGCCAAGAAGGGCATGGTCCCTGTTCGTGGTCAGGGCTACAGGGGACGCTTCGGGGGGCCGGGGTTCGATGGCATGCTCACTGACATGTCGGAGATTGTTCGCCCGAGCAGGGACGGCATCCATGGGCGTGAACTGATCGGGACCTCGGTCGATGTTGGTGACAAGCCGATGCACCTGTCGTTCGATAAGGGGGGAAATCTAATGGGAAGAGTCCCGGACATGTTCACAATCCAAGTTCCATTCGTATTTGAGCTCCCGCCGGGCAATCTCGGATCCGATGCACTAGCTAGAGTAGTCGATATGACCAGCAGAATCGTGGACACTCTGGTATGTCTGGATGCTGACACTGTCTCTCGCTTGGGGATGGACACTCCGAACATTGTCCCCGTACTGAATATAGAAGATGCCTCGAGGGCGGCCGAATTCTCGGCTGCGCGCCTAGTTGAAATCGAAGGCTGGGACGCGCATGCCTTCGGACAGGCATCAGGCGCAACCGATGCTATCGTAGGAGTCCGAATCCCCTTCGAGGAGGGATGGCAGGAGAGGCTGACCAATGCTGTGGATTCCGGTGCCAAGGTCATACACCTCCTAGCTGATTTACATGGAAGGGGGCCATGTGACACATTCGTCTCAGATTTGTTCAAGGAGGCGCACACACTGCTCATTGAGCAAGGAAGGCGCGACTCTGTCACCCTAATCGGCGGAGGCGGTATCGTTGGCGCTGACCACGTTCCCAAGGCAATAATCTCGGGCATGGACGCTGCCGCTCTGGACCTCCCTGTGCTTTTTGCTGTCCAAGGGCGCTCACGTGGTTCCCTCAAGCATCGTGACCAAGTCAGGGGGACTCTCCCGAAGAAACTCGATCACGATTGGGCAGTTCAGCGCCTTTCCAACCTATGCGGATCGTGGAGGGACCAGTTGCTGGAGATCCTCGGGGCGATGGGCATCCGAGAGGTCCGCAGGCTAAGGGGGGAGTTCGGTCGCTCCATGATTGTCAAGCACCTTGAGGATGAGGCTTTCGACGGAATCCCGGGGTATCACGGGGGTGTATATGAGTGACTATGATTAGGCCCACCCAGAGACTGATTGACAAGACTACCCACTTAATGAGGAGCGGGATGAATGCGTATTCCTTAGGTGAGTTTGGCATGCCCGAGGCCTTGGGCGATGCCCGCTGGACAGACGAGTTAATCCTCTCGACATGGTATATGGCGGAGACAGGCGAGATTCCGGACAAGCTTAACTTCAAGACAGGTAAGAGCGATGGCGGCTTCGATAGACTGGATTTCACCTATCTCAAGGAGTCCGAGTGGCTTGATCACTCCAATGATATCGACACTAAAATCTCTCTAAATCGTAGGGGGGACTCCAAGAATAACATCGAAATCGATATTCCCTGGTACGGCGGAGGCATGTCGTACGGCTCAGTCTCTGTGAACGTGATGATGTCTCGTGCTCTCAATGCAAAGAAATGGAACACTTTCATGTCAACTGGAGAAGGGGGCTACCCTCACGAACTTCTTCAGCTCAAGGACAACGTAATCACCCAAGTAGCAACGGGATACTTCGGAGTCGAAGAGCGGACTATCAAGGCTTCACCGATTGTTGAATTCAAATATGCCCAAGGAGCCAAACCCGGGCTAGGGGGTCACCTACTGGCCGCGAAGGCCGGTGAGGAGGTTGCCAAGATGAGGGGCTCAGTACCCTTCGTCAGCCTGTTCAGTCCATTTCCATTTCACTCTACCTATTCTGTCGAGGATCACTCGAAGCACCTCGACTGGATAGAGACAGTGAACCCGAAGGCCATTCTCTCGGTCAAGGTCAGCACACCTCATGATGTTGACATGGTTGCGATCGGATCTTACTTCGCGGGTGCCCACATAATTCACCTTGACGGCAGTTATGGGGGGACTGGAGCTGCCCCCGAGATAGCCAAGAAAAACATCGCCATGCCAATCGAACTAGCGATTCCTAAGGTACACAAGTTCCTACAGAAGGAGGGAGTTCGCGACAAGGTTACTCTGATTGCTAGCGGAGGAGTTCGTACTGCCGATGACATCGCCAAGGCCATTGCCTTGGGTGCAGACGGCTGCGTCCTAGGAACCACAGACCTTGTCGGGATGGGCTGCACCAGATGCTCAAACTGCGAGGGCGGACCTTCCGGAAGGGGCTGCCCGTGGGGACTGACCACCACAGATGTGGAGCTACAAGAGTTGGTAGATCAGGATTGGGGCTCAAAGAGACTCAATAACTTGTATGCAGCCATGCAGTGGCGATTGCGCGACATTCTGCGCAAACTTGGTCTAAGCAGCGTACAGGAACTCAGAGGAAGAACTGATTTGCTCAAGTACATACACAAGGAGACCGCCAAGTGATCAATCCCAATGATATATTACGCTCGCGCCGGGAGTTGAACGCTCGCTACCCCAAGTTTGAGCGGCGAGAGGAGGATGCTGCCGAAGGAGGATGCGGAGTGGTGGGTCTAGCATCCGAAATTCCGGTAGCCGGACGTCATCTTTTCAACTCGTTGGAGCAAATGAGGAACAGAGGAAATGGTAAGGGCGGCGGAGTGGCCTTGGTTGGCCTCGACCCCTCTCAGTTCGGCGTCGATGCAAAGACGCTTTCTGAGTCATACCTCTACGCTGTCGCCTATCTGGATTCGTCCTTCAGAGATGCCGTAGAGGCGTCATTCATACGACCCAACTTCCACGTAGATCATATCCATGAGATTCCGACTCTAGAAGCTTGGCAGAGGGACTTGACGGCACTTGAGACCCAACCACCTGAAGTCGTGTGCTACTTCGTGAGGCCAAGAGAGGAGCAGGTTGATCGATTCATCTCCGGCATCCTCGACTCGCCCATTGAATCGAATGACAGAGAGGCAGCCAAGCAGGAGTTTGTTTTCCAGATTACCCACGCACTGAACGTTGAATTCTACGCCAAGGACAACAGGACCGACGCATTCGTCCTAAGTCATGGACGTGACATGCTCATACTGAAGATAGTCGGCTATGCTGAGGATGTGATTCGCTACTACCGCTTGGAAGACATCACTGCTCATGTCTGGATAGGCCACCACAGATATCCAACTAGGGGGAGGGTTACGCATCCTGGAGGTGCGCACCCGTTCGGCCAGGGAATCGACTGCGCCTTGGTACATAACGGGGACTTCTCCAACTACATCTCGGTAAAGGACTATCTCGCTCAGAGGGGGATGGAGCCCCTATTCTTCACCGATACTGAGGTAGGGGCACTTACATTCGACCTCCATCGCAGAATCTATGGCTACAAGATGGAACACGTAATTGAGAGCCTAGCTCCGACCAGCGAGCTTGACTATGTAATGCTGCCCGAGGACAAGCAGGAGGTGTACTCTGCAATCCAGAGGACCCACATACACGGCAGCCCCGACGGCCCTTGGTTTTTCATTATAGCACAATCTGACGAATCCACTCATCGTCTTATCGGTATCACCGACACCAGCATGCTGCGCCCACAGGTATTCGCATACCAGCGCGGAGAGGTCGGCATCGCTTTCTGTGGCTCCGAGAAACAGGTCATCGATGCCGTCCTCGAGAGTATTTCTACCGAAGACAAGAGATTCTGGCGACGCGCAGATGAGTACTGGAATGCCAGAGGAGGTTCATACACTGACGGTGGTGCTTTCCTGTTCGACATCAAGACCTCTGAATCGGGTGGAAAGCAACTTGTCATGACGAACAAGTTCGGAGAGGAGGTCAACACCCATCCACGAGGTGATTACGAACTTGAACTTGCCAACGACGACCCCCCACTCAAACTCTTGGAATTATCTGTGGAAGAAGCATACTTGGCAGTTCTAGAGGCACTTCCTCACATGGACTGGCCCCATGCCCGGGCCACTCTTGAGTTGATAGAGTCGAGAGATTCCGAGAGGAGCCGTAAGTGGTCTTGGGAACTACTCACACTTCTCTTAGATAGGAGGTATGATGTCGGCAATCTTCGCCGCAGCCTCTGGCTTGACGTGGTTGAGTCCTCCCTAATTCGGACAGTTTCCTCGGCGACCCACTCCCCATGCAATCACTTCGTAGGGCAAAAGACTCTGGGACACCATCCACAACCTTCCTCTGACTCACAGCATGTCGTCATTGACGCCCGCCCATATCCTCCCGAGGGAACCGACTCACTCGCTTTGGAATTGGTAGCACTCAGAGATGTTGGCTGGAGACGATTCGTCATCATTAACTGCCGAGGGCACCGATTCATTGGCAATGGTTTCGGCCATGATTCCTCCGGTGTCCGAATCGATGTCATCGGAGCTGTTGGTGACTATCTGGGTAGCGGCAACGACGGCATGGTAATACACATGCATGGCAATGCCCAGGACCAAGTCGCTCAAATTCACAAGAGTGGCGAGTTGATTGTTCACGGCGATGTTGGGCAATGCTACGGTTATGGTTCCAAAGGAGGCTCGATGTTCGTTCTAGGAAATGCCGCAGGCAGGCCGATGATTAACTCGGTCGGCAGCCCCAGACTAGTCATCAACGGCACCGCTCTCGATTATCTTGCGGAGTCCTTCATGGCAGGAGATCCTCTGAAAGGCGGCGGCTTCGTTGTCATCAATGGGATGCGCTTCGACAAACAGGGCGAACTCGTCCCTCTGGAAACGCCTTATCCGGGGGGAAATCTATTCTCACTGGCCAGTGGGGGAGCTATCTACGTCCGAGACCCTTACAAGCGTCTATCGGAATCACAACTCAATGGCGGCACCTTCACAGAAATGACTGAGGGGGACTGGGCAGTTCTACAGCCGATGCTGCAGCGGAATGAGGAACACTTCGGCATTCCGCTCCAGAGGCTGCTGACTGTAGGTGGCGAAGTCTTGAACCCGTCTGATGTGTATCGAAAGATTATCCCAGTCAAGTCGAATACCCTGCACGCTGAGGCCGCATGGGCCGGCCACTCAGCTGTAGGGGGCCCCAATGCAGAACTGGTTAGGCGCGCACTAGAGAGGGACAACTCTCGTTCGGAATTCACACGAAAACTGGAGAGAGGGCGTGTCGAAAGGGTACGCGGCCATAGATGATGGTCTACGCAAAATTGGTCACAATCTCAACCACTTCTTCGGCACACCCCCACGATAGTGTAACGCCCGCGCCACCGTGACCATAGTTGTGGACTACAAACCTCCCTGAGATATCCTCTGTCTCCAGCCTCACCTCGTTGCGTGACGGTCTGAGACCCACTGCCCCTCCGATAATCTTGGAGCGATCCATCTCTGGCCATAGGGCCTCTACCTTCTGTAGGATCGCCTCATTATCCTCCGGCCTAATTTCCATTCCCCAGTCTCCTATTTGCACAGTTCCCCCCAGAACGGTAATGTCACTGCGAGGTATAGTGTATGTCAGTGCCTCTTGCTGCTGGTCGAAGTGACCTACACCTGGGTCCTGTTTCAAGAAGATGACCTGCCCGCGAGCCGGCTCGACCTCTTCATCGTCACAAAGTTGTCTAGCCCCAAGACCTACGCAGTTCACCACAACATCCCCCGGAACATCACTGAGATTATCGATGAAAGACTGTCTGAAAGATCCACCAAGAGACTCAACCTTGTTGCGAAGCCACGGCATGTACAGGGGCATTTCGATTACAGGTGCTCTAAACTCCCACCCGAAGACGTACCCTTCAGGTATCTCGTAATCTTCAAGGATGCGAAACGCCGCAATATCATCCGTCCAAGATGGTGAGCTGACAACCGCCCTTAGGTACTCTCTGCCGTCCCTCATCCTCACACCAGAACGCGGCTCTTCTCTAGCCAGCCTCTCTAGCTCCACATAAGTCACCGTCCCCCACTTGTCGGCCTTGTCGGCAGGGGCGGTCAGGAAGGGGTACCAAATCGCTGCTGCTACGTCGGACACAGTGTCAGGGCTGAACTTGTCAGACACTACTTCAACATCGTGACCTGACTCCAGAAGCCTAGCTGCGCAAGACAAACCGGACACACCAGCGCCAACTACGGTGCATCGCATAATCCGCGATAGACTACTCACTCATGATTGCGTCGGAGAAGATGCCCGTTGCCACTAGTCAACCTCTTGAGTGAAGACCAACTTCGGAAGAATCACATGCCCAAGGTCAAGCGGCCGAAGAAGGGGTGGTTCGTGCCCCGTAAGAGGAGACCTAGAAAGGGTCCGAGAGTGAAGCCCAACGTGAAGGGACTGCCACCTTGTCCTGCATGCGGGGAGTGGAGTATGCAGAAGGACAACTCCCGTAGCGAGATGTACTGTGGTTCCTGCGGCGCCATCATGTGACGCCAAAGCCAATATCACACTCCTCCACCCGGATATGCCACAGTGATGAGGAACCGCACCGGGTGCACCGGGCACCCAGAGTGATGGGCGATCTGAGTGGCACAATGGTGTGAAGATGGAAGGAGAACGCATACTCATCGATTCTCTGAACAGGCGGTTCAGGGTCAAGGTACCAGTCGGACTTAGCGAGACGCCACCCAATCTCAGAATCGCTAGGGCCAGCAAACCATGGAGAATCTACTTTAGGATGCTAGGGACGGTATTGCCTGCATTCTTTCTGATGTACACGTCCTTGTTCATTGTAATGGGTGCAGTCGAATTAGAGCCAATTCTCGTTCTTTCCTCAGCCTTGTGCAGCCTGCCTCTCGTATTTCTTATCTTCAGGCTACACCGACCTAGACTCATACACGTGAGGCTAGCTGTTCCAGATGACAATGGCTCGGAGGCGCATGCCCTCTCAGAGGGTGGGTCTCTCAGAACTCCAGTAAAGACATCCTTATCCAGATTCCTCGTGAAGGACGACTCAATACTAGACATGCCCCCAAGCAGACAACTCTGGACTATTTTCGCAGTAACCGTCTCCATTGGAGTGATTCTGACAATACTTCTTCTTCAGAGCACTACGGAGATTGTTGGAAAGTCTCTATTCATCCTGTTGGCAATTCCACTTTGGCTTATTGGATTCTCACTGCCGGTGCTGGCTTGGTGGGGAACCTCCACCACATTACTGGGGCTGCCCACTAGGAGGCGGGACGCCGAGTCGTGGTTGATAGCTGGGATGGCATCAGCCTTCCCAGCGATAATCTTCAACAGTTTAGTCGCTCCTGAGTTGATTCCGTCTTCACTAGTTGATTGGTCCGCCCAATTATCGCTTTTGGCAATAGGGGCCCCTCTGTGTGAGGAGGTTTTCAAGGCCCTGGCAGTCGCAATCTTCCTTCCTTCCATTAAGGGTCCTAAGCAAGGATTCCAAATCGGTTTCACGGTAGGTCTTGGTTTCGCCTTGATTGAGAACTTACAATACATCGGGGCATCCTTGTTTGGTGGCCCGATTTCCACAACCATGACTATTCTGGTTCGTGGAATAGGTTCAATTCCGGCACATGCGGTTTGGACGGCAATTTCAGGCACTGCCATAGGATGGATGGCAACCGATAAGAAGTTCAAGGCCAGAATGTCATGGCGGGCTCAATCCCTCGCAATTAGGGCGATAGACATAGCAGAGAGGGCCGGTATAGACGCCGACGGTGACGGCGACCTCTCTGGGTTCGATGGCGTAAGGCCAACCTTGGAGGAGGCAATCGATAGTGCCAGCGCAGAGCAGAGCGACTTCGAAGACTCTTGGTTCTTAATCGACTCCAGAACAGGTACTCCTACCAACCCAGTCCACACAACCAAAACTAACCTAGAGGGTTTCTCAGTGACTTACGACAAGGGTGCTGAAGTCATCAAAGCTGCTTCCTCTCTCTCTCCTAAGAAATTCTCACTTGCGCTAGGATTGGCAATTGCGGGGCACTCGTTTTGGAATGGTTCTTCCTTCCTCTCCTACCATGCCCCTACGGAGTGGCTTGGAATGAGCGAGGCAGAAGGTGTTCTGGTTATGCTAACATGGACGCTCATCCTCATAGTGTCCGTACTCGTAGTAGCAAGAAGACTTCTTAGTGGTATCCAAAATCTGGATTCTGACTTCTGACTCTATTATTGGCTGGGTTGGGGATTGGTGTCCGAATCGTTCATGACCGCAGATGTAAGCAGCAAGTCCGGGAATATGGTGGAATTGAGCCACGACCAAGTCATCTCGCTCGTGCTAGTCTCAACCTTGTTGCTACTATCAATGACCAAGGATCTGCTAGACAGGGGTGGCCTGAAAGCTGCCCTATTTGTCGGCCTCACAGTCTCTTTGCTGGGTCATTGGACTTGGATGGTAGTTCTGATGACTTTTCTAATCGTCGGCTCAATCGCGACCAAATGGCGGTACGAGGAGAAGGTAATAATCTCCGCTGAGGAGGCCAATGATGGAGTCAGAGGTTGGAAGAACGTCTTGGCCAATGGTGGCGTACCAGCTCTT
>Ga0066372_10000838_pt1 | contig 11846 bp, 9 predicted proteins | sample Knorr_S15_td_250_FD_77011 | JGI IMG/M metagenome (GOLD analysis project Ga0066372, IMG submission 77011) | Marine microbial communities from Southern Atlantic Ocean transect - Knorr_S15_td_250_ad_251m_LV_A | ecosystem: Environmental > Aquatic > Marine > Oceanic | place: Southern Atlantic ocean... | reverse complement strand
TACGACCTGTTCGCAGAGGGCGGCCTCGACCTCATCGAGGAGCACGCCGACCGGATCCTCGCCGAGGTCGGCATCGAAGTCTGGGGCGATGACACCGCCCTCGACCTGTTCCGGGAGGCCGGCGCCACCGTCGACGGCCAGCGGATGCGTTTCGACCCGGGGCTCGTCAAGGACATCGTCACCCGCAGCGCACCACGGGAGTTCGTCCAGCACGCCCGCGACCCGGAACGCTCGGTCACCATCGGCGGCGACCACACCGTATTCGCCCCGGGCTACGGCATGCCCTTCGTCCGCGACCTCGACGACGGCCGGCGCTACGGCACGATGGCCGACTTCGAACGCCTGGTGAAGGTCAACCAGACCCTCGAGTACACCCACCACTCCGGCCTCGTCATCTGCGAGCCCACCGACGTGCCCGTCAACAAGCGCCACCTCGACATGCTGGCCATGCACTTCCGCTACGGCTCGAAACCGCTGCTCGGAGCCATCACCGCACCAGAACGGGCCCTCGACTCGATCGAGATGGCGCGGCTCGTGTTCGACGACGGGTTCCTCGAGGACCACTGCGTGATCATGGGCAACATCAACGTGAACTCGCCGCTGGTGTTCGACGGCCAGGTCACGCAGGTGATCCGCCACTACGCAGCCGCCAACCAGGGCATGGTGATCTGCCCGTTCATCCTCGGCGGCGCGATGGGGCCCGTGACCCCGGCCGGTGCAGTCGCCCAGGCCCACGCCGAGGCCATGGTCGGGGTCGCCCTCACCCAACTGGTGCGGCCCGGCGCACCGGCGATCTATGGCAACTTTCTCACGACCATGTCGCTGCGCTCCGGTGCGCCAACGTTCGGCACCCCCGAGGCGGGCCTCGCCTACTTCGCCGTCGGCCAACTGGCCCGACGCCTCGGCATCCCCGTCCGGTGCGGCGGTGCGTACACGTCGGCCAAGCTGCCCGACGCCCAGGCGGCCCAGGAGAGCGCCAACTCGATGCTGACCGCCATGATGTCGGGCGCCAACTTCGTGCTCCACGCTGCCGGCTGGCTGGAGGGCGGCCTGGTCATGGACTACGAGAAGCTGGTCCTCGACAACGACCGCCTCGGCATGCTCCACCACATGCTGCGCGGCATGCCCCTCGACGACAACGCCTTCGCCATGGACGGCTTCCACGAGGTCGGACCCGGCAGCCACTTCCTCGGCTCCGCACACACGCTGGCCAACTACGAGACCGCCTACTACGAGTCCACGTTTGGCGACTCGATGTCGTGGGAGCAGTGGCGCGAGGAGGGCGAGGTCGACGCCCGCCAGAGGGCCAACGCCGACTGGAAGGCCAGGCTCGAGAACTACGAGCAGCCGCCTCTGGCCCCGGGGGTCGACGAGGCGCTCGACGGGTACGTCGCGAAGAAGAAGGACGCCGTCCCCGACGCGTGGTACTAGAAACCAGCGGCAGGAACGCCGCAGGAACCCACGGGAGCAGGAGAGGGGCAACACGATGAAGACACAGGTCGATGCTGCGGTCATCGGCGGTGGGGTCACCGGGGTGAGCATCCTGTACCACCTTGCCAAGATGGGCATGCGCAACTCGGTGCTCATCGAACGCTCCGAGTTGACCGCCGGGTCCACCTGGCACGCCGCCGGGGTTATCCACACCGTCAACTCCGACCCCAACATCGCCCGACTGCAAGCGTACACGCTCGACCTCTACGCCGAGATCCAAGCCGTGTCGGGCGTCTCGTGCAGTTTCCACCGACCGGGCGGCATCTATCTGGCCTCCACACCGGAACGCCTCGACTACCTACGCCTCGAACGGGCCAAGGCCCGCTACATGGGCATGGATGCCGACTTCATCTCGATGGACGAGGTCGCCAACCTCCATCCGCTCATCAACACCGACGAGTACCTGGGTGCCCTGTTCGAACCGGCCGACGGCCACATCGACCCCTCAGGCGTCACCAACGCCTACGCCCAGTCGGCCATCAAGCTCGGCGCCGAGGTCTACCGCCACAACCCGGTCCACGACCTGACCCAGCGGCCCGACGGCGCCTGGGACATCCACACCGAGAACGGCACCATCACTGCCGAGGTCGTCATCAACGCCGCCGGCCTGTGGGCCCGGGAACTTGGCCGCATGGTCGGCATCGAACTGCCGCTGCTCCCCATGGAACACCAGTACGTGATCACCGAGGAACTGGCGGAGATCGCCGACTTCGGCGCCGAAATGGCCGTGACCATCGACTACGAGGGCAACCTCTACACCCGCCAGGAGGGCAACTCGCTGCTGCTCGGCACCTACGAGGACGCCGGCAAGCCGTGGGCGGTCGACACCACGCCGCTCGACTTCGGGATGCGGCTGCTGACCCCCGACCTCGACCGCTTCGTCGACCGGCTCGAGGTGGCCCAGGACCGAATGCCGGTACTCGCCGAGGCCGGCATCGCCCGGGTCGTCAACGGCCCGTTCACGTTCGCCCCCGACGGCAACCCGCTGATCGGACCGGTCCCCGGCCTCCCCAACTACTGGGTGGCCGCCGCCGTGATGGCCGGCTTCTGCCAAGCGGGCGGCGTCGGCCTGTGCCTCGCCCAGTGGATCATCGACGGCGAACCCGAGATGGACGTCTACGCCATGGACGTGGCCCGCTTCGGCGACTTCGCCACGAAGGACTACACGTACCTCAAGTCGCAGGAGAACTACCGCCGCCGCTTCAAGATCACGTACCCCAACGAGGAACTCCCGGCGGCCCGACCGTGGCGGACCACCCCGTCCTACGACGCCCTCGACGCACAGGGCGCCGTGTGGGGTGCCTCGTTCGGCCTCGAGCACGCCCTCTGGTTCGCCCCCGAGGGCGAGGAACAGGCCGAGACGCCGACCTTCCGTCGCTCGAACGCCTTTCCACACGTGGCCGAGGAGTGCCGCGCCGTGCGCGAGGGCGTCGGCCTGCTCGAGATCGCCAACTTCGCCAAGTACGAGGCGGCAGGCCCCGGCGCAGAGGCGTTCCTCGACTCCATCCTGGCCAACCACCTGCCGAAGCGGGGCCGCCTGGCACTCAGCCCTGTCCTCACGCCGGAGGGCCGACTGGCCGCCGACCTCACCGTGGGCCGCCTCGACGACGAGCGGTTCATGCTGTTCGGTTCCGGCGCCATGCCGACGATCACGATGCGGCTGTTCCTCCAGCGGCTCACCGACCTGGGGATCCCCGGCGACCAGGTCACCGTCACGGACCGCAGCAACGACCTCATGGGCTGGTCGATCGCCGGCCCCGACTCGCGCCAACTCCTGGGCCGCCTGACCGACGCCGACGTCTCGAACCACGGCCTCCGGTTCCGCGACCTGCGGGAGATGGAAGTCGGCGGAGTCCCCACCATCACCGCACGGATCTCGTTCACCGGCGAGTTGGGCTACGAGATCTACTGCACAGAAGGGCACCACGAGGCCCTGCGTGTGGCCATCGCCGCCGCCGCCGACGGACTCGACCTGCGAATGTTCGGCGGACGGGCCTTCCTGTCGATGCGCTTCGAGAAGGGGTTCGGCGTATGGAACCTCGAGTTTCGGCCCGACTTCACACCGGCCGAGGCAGGCCTGGGCCCATTCGTGAAGGTCGACAAGGCCGCCGACTTCATCGGGAAGGAGGCCGCCCGGGCCGAACTCGAGGCTGGACCACAGCGTCGCCTCGTGACCCTCGTGATCGACGTCGGCGACCCGGGTGGCGACGGCATCGCCGACGCCATCCACGACGAGCCCGTGTTCCACGGCGGGGAGTGCGTCGGGTTCGTCACCTCGGGGGGCTATGCGCACTACTCGCAGGCCAGCGTCGCCCTCGCCTATGTGCCCACCCGGCTCGCCGACGACCCGGCCGCCGCCGACGGCTTCGAGGTCGAGATCCTGGGCCACCTGCGACCAGCGCGACTCGTCGCCGAGCCCCTGTACGATCCCGCCGGCGAACGGATGCGTGGCTGAGCCCCGCCGGACGCCGGTTCTCGAACAGGCAATTCCCCTCCCACCGTGGCCCGCCACGACAAAACGAAGGACCCGAGGATTCTCCCATGAGCAAAGCGCCCAACGACCGGTACGACGCCATCGTCATCGGCGCCGGGATCATCGGTTCTGCCGTCGCCTTCGAGTTGGCGAAGAAGGGCTATTCGACCCTCAACCTCGACAAGTTGCCCGCCTCGGGCTACGGCTCGACAAGTAACTCGTGCGCCATCGTGCGCGCCCACTACTCCACCTACGACGGCGTCGCCATGGCCTACGAGGGCTTCTCCTACTGGAAGGACTGGCCCGGCTACCTCGACGCCGAGGACGAGCGGGGCCATGCCCTCTACCTACAGTGCGGCACCGTGCTGTTCATGCTCGAGGGCGGCCACCACGAGAAGGTCCTGCCCCTGTTCGACCAGGTCGACGTCCCCTACGAGATCTGGGACAACGAGACGATGGCCGAGCGGGTCCCGTTCTTCGAGCACGGCACCCACGGAGATCCCTGCCGCCCCGAGGACGACCGCTTCTGGGCCGAGCCCGAGGGCGAGCTCATCGGCGCCCTCTTCACACCCGATTCCGGCTACGTGAGCGACCCCCAACTCGCCACCCACAACCTGCAACGCGCCGCCGAGGCCAAGGGCGGCGAATTCCGGTTCAACGTCGAAGTGGCCGACATCCGCCAGGCCGACGGCCGCGTCGCCGGCGTGGCCCTCGCCGACGGTACCGAAATCGATGCCCCCGTCGTCGTCAACGTGGCCGGCCCGCACTCGTTCGTCATCAACCGGATGGCAGGCGTCTATGACTCGATGAACATCAAGACCAAGGCACTGCGCCACGAGGTGCACCACGTCCCGTCGCCGGCAGGCGTCGACTACGAGCGCGACGGCCTCCACTCCTCGGACCCCGACCTGGCGATCTACGTGCGCCCCGAGTCCGGCAACAACATCCTGATCGGCTCCGAAGATCCCACCTGCGACTCCCAGGTCTGGGTCGACGACCCCGACGACTACGACGACGTGGTCTCCGACGCGCAGTGGAACGCCCAGGTGCTGCGGCTCGCCCGCCGCATGCCGAGCCTCGGCGTGCCCAACGAGAAGAAGGGCATCGTCGACCTCTACGACGTGTCGGACGACTGGATCCCGATCTACGACCGAACCGACCTGGACGGCTTCTACGTAGCCATCGGATCGAGCGGCAACCAGTTCAAGAACGCCCCGGTGGCCGGCTACTGCATGTCCGAGTTGATCGACGCCATCGAGAACGGCCACGACCACGACGCCGACCCGCTCGTCGTCACCGGTGTGTACACGGGCCTCGAAATGGACATGGGCTTCTACCGGCGCAACCGCGAGATCAACCCGAACAGCTCGTTCTCGGTCAACGGCTGAACGGACCGGCTACCCCTCGTCCTCCCGTCCACCCTGGATGAGGCGGAGCGCCTGGCGGGTGTGCTCGACCGAGAGGCTCCCGTGGGGGCCGGGCACCTCCTCGAGGGGGCCGTCGTCGGCATCGAACTCGAGCTTCAGGGCCCGACTCATCACTCCGTGCAGGGCGTACGTGCACACGATGTAGCTGAACTCGAGGATCTCCTCGTCGGACAGGTGGGAGCGGAGTTCCTCGAACGCCTCGTCGGACACGTTGCCGCAGTCCAGGGTGATGGCGTCGGTGTAGGCGAGGACGGCCCGCTGCGGGGCGTCGAAGCAGTCGGCGTCCTCCCAGTGCGAGATGGCACTGATCTGGTCCTCGGAGAGACCGACGGTGCGACAGGACTTGCAGTGCTGCGAGTAGACGAAGCGGCTGCCGACGTTCCAGCCGGCCCGCGTCTGGCCGAGTTCTCGCAGCACCGGGTCGACGAGGCGGCGTTCGGACCTGTAGAGGCCGATCCCGGCGCAGGCGTGGTCGAAGACGTCGGGGACGAGGGCGAACACGGACCACCAGTCGCCGGGGGTGCCCGTGTCGGTGCCCGGCTCGTCGACCGGGTCGCGGTCGCCGAACATGAGTTGGAAGATCGGCTCGGCCCCCGGGTGGAGGTCGGCACGGCGGACCTGGCGCAGGCGCGACATGTCAGGCGTCCTCCTGGGCCGGCTGTCGTGTCGGCAGCGGGTTGAAGCCCCGCAGCCCGGCCGGGTCGAGGGGACGCAGGTAGGTGGACACGTCGGTGGCCTCGGTATCTCCGAGTCGGTCGGCGGCCGACCCGGGATCGTCGCCGAAGCCGCCCGTGTCGCGACAGAACTCGACCATGATCCCGTTCGGGTCGAGGTAGTAGAGCGACACGCACCAGCCGTGGTCGACCTCCATGAGCGGAACGATGTCGTCGGCAGCCAGGCGTTCCTCGGCTTGTCGGGCACGCTCCTCGTCGGCGGCGAAGGCGACGTGGTTGACCCAGACGGGCAGGCCGTTGCCCGTGGATACCTCGGTCGAGTAGTCGTCCCGCTCACCCACACCCTGCACCTCGAAGAAGGCGATGCAGGTGCCGTCGCCGGTGTCGAAGAAGAGGTGCCGGAAGAAGCCGCCCTCGCCGGCCTTCACCTCGGTGTGGACGAGCGGCATGCCGAGCAGGTCCTCGTAGAAGTGCCGGGTGGCCTCGGCGTCTCGGCAGGCGTAGGCGACGTGGTGGAACCCCGTGCGACGGATTTCTTTGTTCCTCAGGCCATCGTCCATCAGGGGGATTGTCGCATCGGTGGACCTGCCCGGACCCAACCGGGGCACATTGTCCGGGGTCGGTCGGCGGGGCCCGGTCAGCCCAGGGCGTCGACGCGTCGCTTGACGTCGTCGATCTCGACCCGGAGTTCGTCGAAGCGGAGTTGGATCTCGGCCTTGAGTTCGTCGGTGATGGTCTCGACCTGGGCCTCGACCTCCACCTTCACGTCGTCGGCCACGCCACCGACCTGGGTCTCGATGCTCTTCTCGACGTCGGCGACGATCTCCTCGACGATGGCCTCGATCTCGGCACGGATGTCGGCCTCGATCTCCGAGGCCTTCTCCTCGACCTCGGCCTCGATCTCGTCCTTGAGCTTCTCGATCTCGGCGTCGAGGTCGTCGATCTCGCCACGCGCCCAGTCGACGGCACGCAGGACGAGCACTCCACCGACCACGGCGACCGCCACAGAAAGTACGCCGAGCACGAGCCCTGCCGTGGCGAGCCCCCTGCCGTCACGTCCCTTGCGCCGGCCGAGGGCGCCGTACACGATCGCCAGGACGCCGAAGACCGCTGCCACGGGAAACAGGATCGGGACGAGGCCGAGCCCGATGCCACAGACCGCCAGCGTGACCGAGGCGACGGCGAAGCCGGAGCCCGGCTGGCGTAGCACCACCACGCGGGTGGGCGTGCCGTCGTCCAGCAGGTCGTCGAGTTCGTCGGGCGTGATGGCCTCGGCGGCCTCGGCGGTCGGATCGTCACCTTCCACGACGGAGGAACCTAGTGCGATCGGGCTGCGCGTCACGGGCCGCGTCTACCCTTCCGACGGAGGTAGATATGACCGAGATCCCCGCACTGGGACAGCGCCTGTCCGAGGCACTCGAGTTCGCCCGGATCGCCCACGGCGGTCAGCTCCGCAAGGCGACTCCCATTCCCTATGTGAGCCACCTGCTGGTGGTGGCCGGCTTCGCCATCGAGGACGCCGCCTCCGACCCGGCGCTCCACCATCGCACCGAGGCCATCGCCGTGGCGGCCCTGCTCCACGACACCGTCGAGGACACCAAGGCAACCGTCGAGACGGTGCGGGCCGACTTCGGCGACGAGGTGGCCGGAATCGTGGCGAGTTGCAGCGACGCCCTGGGCGAGCCGAAGCCTCCGTGGCGCGACCGCAAGGAGGCCTACCTGGCGCACCTGCGCGAGCCGGACGTCGACGACGCCGTGCTGTGCGTGGCGCTGGCCGACAAGCGCCACAACTCCCGCTGCGTGCTCGAGGACCTCCGCATCCAGGGCGCATCGGCATGGGACCGCTTCACCGTCGGGAGCGACGAGCAACTCTGGTGGTACGGCTCACTGGCCGACGTGTTCCTCGAGCGTCGGCCCGGTCGTGCCGCCCAGGAACTGGCCCGCACCGTCGCCGCCATCCGGGAACTCGCCGGAGCCTGAAACCCGACCTCGGCCTGTCACAGCAGTGGCGTACGGTGTTCATGACGGTCTGAGTGTCCGTCGATCTACAACTCATCCAGAGGATCCGAGGGGCCTGGCCCGCTGAAGATCCGCCGACCGACACGCTGGAGACAGCGGACACGGTGGCCCCGCCAGGACCGATGAGGAGGGCACCATGCCTAACGATCCCACCCCCACCACCCCTGTGCCCGAGCGGCCGCCGTTCACCACCGAGGATGCACAGCGCTACCGGGATCGGCTGTCCGGGCCCCTTCGGGGCCGGGGCGAGACCGGCGAGCGTTCGAGCATCCTGCGGACGCTGGCCGAACACCCCGAACCCCTGGCCCGGGTGATCGCCGCCGAACGGTCGGACAGCAGTGTCCAACTTCGCACACTGGCCAGCGACCGCCACCGGACGGTTCGCCTCGCCGTGGCGTTCAACGAATCAGCGCCCCGCACCGCCCTCGAGGTCCTCGCCGAAGACCGGACCCGGCCCGTGCGCCTCGCGGTGGCCGGCAACGGACGCACGTCGCCCGATGTCCTCGAGCAACTCGGCCGTGTCCGGGACCACGGCTTCCGCGAGGCCGTGGCCGGCAACTGGTCCGCCCCTGTCGAGGTGCTGGTTCGGCTCGCACGCGACCGGATCGTGCGGGTCCGCCTCGCGGTCGCCGACAACCCCTACGCACCTCCGGAGGCCGTCGAGATCCTCATGGACGACGAGCGGATGTTCCCCATCGCCGCCATCCTCGACAACCCCGGGGCATTCGGCGATGTCGGTCTCCGGCACCAGGCCGGGTCGCCGTTCCCGCGGTACCGCTGGGCCGCCGCCGAGAACCCGAACACGCCACCGGACGTTCTCGATGCCCTCGCCTCCGACGTGGAGAGCGTCCCGGGCCGCTACATCGGACACTGGAATCCCATCCGGATGGCTGTGGCGGCCAACCCCGGGACCCCGGTCGAAGTCATCTCCCGTCTCGCCACAGACGACCACGCTGACGTGCGGTGGTTCGCCGCTGCCAATCCGAGAACCCCCATCGACGTGCTCGAGGCATTGGCCGGAGATGACGACTCGAGGGTTCGGTGCTTCGTCGCCGAGCACCGGACGAGTACTTCCGTGCTTCTGGGTCGCCTGGCTGGCGACCTCGAACCCGATGTCCGCCGGAACGTCGCCGCCAACCGCCGCTGTCCCCTAGCTGCCCTGCGGCGCATGGCAATCGACGAGGACGAACACGTTCGGAAGGCCGTGGCCGCGCACCCGAAAGCGGACGAGGACCTGCGGCTGCTGGCCGTACCGCCGGAGCCCGAACCGGAGCCGGTGCCCGACCGGCGCCCCCGCGCCCACCGCCGAACCCGGCCGGCGCCCACGCCCGAACCCACACCGACCCCGTGCGACGGCGAAACCTGCGCCAACGTCATCTGCTTCGGCGACGTCCACGTCGGCGACGACATGTTGTACCCCGACGTGGACTTCACCCTCGCTACCTGGTCCTACGAAGGGGACTTTCCCGGCAGCGCCGGCACCTTCGAGCTCTACGGCTTCGACGGCCTGTACTGGTCCCACGACGACCACGGATGGCATGCAATGGACCGTTTCGACTCCGACGAAGAGGCGATCACGGCATGGAGAACCGGCAACTTCATCGACGAACGCGAACAGGAGGCCGCCGCCGAGGAAGAGGCGCAGGTCCAAGAGTGGCTGCACTCACTCGAGCCAACTGCCTGTCATGGCGAATGCAACTGGAAGATCTGCATCGACGGCTGGCACATCCATGTCGATGTCATCGAGCACATGGAGCCCTACAACTACTTCCCACCTGACGAGCCGATGAAGGAGGACCCGACGCACCAGCTCTTCCAGCAGCGGGGCCTCTACTGGCGTTCCACAGGCGACGACCACGAGGGACTCGGGCGATTCTCGAACGACGACGACTCGCTTCGGGCCTGGCGAGATGCCCGCCTGCGGGACCAGGAATCGGGCACAACCGGGGTCGAGGGCGAAGAAGACAACGGCCTCGACGCCGACTGAATTTTCCTTGTCACAGCAGCCACGTACTCCCCTCTACTACTGGGGATTCCTTCGATCACCCCCCATACAGGAGGCAAGTTGACCATTCACGAAGAAGCCACGAACCAGGCATCCAGCACCAACCGCTCGAACAGCGCCGATCCTGAACGGGTCCGACTGCGACAGTTGCGCCGCCTCCTGGAGGACGTCGGCCTCGACGGCGTCTTCGGCCACGACTGGGCATCGATCGACCCCGAGACCGGGAACTACAGGTTCCGCGACATCGAGCCGGAAAGGATGCAGGCCATCATGTTCCGCCTCGACGAACTCTGCCTCGAGCGCCGAGGCGAGCGGCGCTCGCACCGGCGGACCACCGAGGCCGACCGGGCCGACCGTCGGGCGGTCGCCCCGGTCGCCGTGCCCGACGTACCCGTCGAGGTGACCGTCGGCCCACACCTCGGGGGCCAGGTATGAGCACCATCGAGATTCCCATCGAGTCCGACGAGTGGGAGCGAATCGTGCGCGTCGCCAAGGCCACGGCCTGGGACGACCGGGACAACCCGCCGGTCCTCCAACACCCCTTTCCCGGACTGGGGGCCGATCCACAGTGGCGACTGCGCTGCATCGACGGCACCCTCGTCGAGGTCCGGCACGACGTGCCGTGGATCGAGTCGTTCGCCGTGGCGCTGCCCACGCGTCTCGTCATCCACGGCGCCGTCCTCGCCAACCTCGAGGGCGGGTGCGTGCTCACGATCGACGACAAACGGTATGCAACCGTGCGTGGGAGCAACGGCTCGAACTCGGTCCACGACCTCCTGCCGGTCCCATCCGGCTACGAACTCCCCAATCCCTGGCAGCCGACCGCTTCGGCGACCATCGAGGCCGCCCGCCTGTTCAACTGCCTGTACCCGGCATCGCTCCCACCGACCGGGCTCGAGCAGGCGGAGCCACCGCCCCTCGAGTTGGGCATCAGCGATGGCGAGATCGGGTTCCTGGCCGACTGGTCGATGGCGGGGGGCCACAAGGCCACGTTCCGGACTCCGGCGGAAACCGACGGCTCGGCCCGACTCGGGTTCTGGCCCGCCGGCCTCACCGACCTGGTCAGTGGCGCGACACGGGGCTCGGAAACGGTCGCGCTCGCGATGTTCGACGAGTGGCTGCGGGTCACCACCGACGACTGGACCGCCTGGGTCCCGCCGACGGACCTCGTCTGCACCAGGTGGATCCCCCAGGCCACGGAGATCCTGAAAAAGGCCGGCGAGTCGGTGACGCCAATCGCCGAGGACGCCTTCTCGGTGACGGGGGACCCGGCGGTACGGGTCACCTTCCACGACGTGGTCGACCAGCAGGTGCTGCGGATCTCGACGGTGCTCGCCACCAACGTCGAGGACGAACTCGACGTGCGCCAGCGCATCGACGGCATCGTGCACTCGCGGCCCGGCCTCAAGGGCTGGTTCGAGGAGGGTCGTGTCGTGTTCGCTATCGACCTCGACGTGGCCCGGGTCGATGAGCTCCCACATACGCTGCATCGGTTCCGTTCACAGTTGCACGGCTTCGACCTACTGCTGTCGATCGGCGACCCGCTGCACGACCTGTTCACCGAGGCAGGCCTGGTGGAGTGACGGGGGGCGATCCGCCTCTATTCGATGCGCATTCCGGAGACGGCCCTCGAGATCACCAACTGCTGGATCTGTTCGGTGCCTTCGAAGATGTCGTAGATCTTCGAATCCCGGTGCCAGCGCTCGACCGGGTGTTCGGTGACGTAGCCGGCGCCGCCGAGGATCTGCATGGCCCGC
>Ga0066372_10000836_pt1 | contig 11853 bp, 10 predicted proteins | sample Knorr_S15_td_250_FD_77011 | JGI IMG/M metagenome (GOLD analysis project Ga0066372, IMG submission 77011) | Marine microbial communities from Southern Atlantic Ocean transect - Knorr_S15_td_250_ad_251m_LV_A | ecosystem: Environmental > Aquatic > Marine > Oceanic | place: Southern Atlantic ocean... | reverse complement strand
CTGCTGGCGTGTTCATTAATGCCAATAGCAGAACCCCAGTACTTGCAGACACCTTTGCAGTGCAAAAAAGTTTGTTGAACTGTTTCATTATTTCCTCCATTTCTTGGGTTAAACCATAACCACCTACGTCTTTATGATCGCACATCAGATCACATCTAGACTCTCAATAATCTCTCTGCTATTTGATTTGATGAGAATTAATTACCATCGGAGCTAACAACTGGGTTAGTCAACGTGCCAATGCCATCAATCGTAGCTACCATGACATCGCCTGGCTTAAGAAATACGCCTCGCCCCATTCCCACCCCATCGGGCGTGCCACTAGCGATGACATCCCCCGGCTCTAGAGTCAGTATTTCTGACAGGTAACTAATCTGCTCCGAAATGTTGAATATTAGTTTGTTGGTATTGCCGTCTTGCATTCTCTTCCCATTCACATCTAGTTGTAACCCTACGTTGTGGGGATCGCCAAAACACAACGCGGGCACAATCCACGGGCCTAAGGGGCCAAATGTGTCATGGCATTTACCCTGGAACCAATCGAATTTAAAAGGGTAATCATCTCGCACATTGAGGTCACGGGCCGAAACATCATTAACTATGGTGTATCCAGCAACCACACTCAGTGCGTCACTAACAGGTATGTGTCGGCACCGGTAGCCGATGATTACTGCTAGTTCTACCTCCCAATCGAGCATTTCACATTTAGTGGGCTTTACAACTGAACCTTTGTCTCCAATCACACACGATGGGGCTTTCATAAAGATATATGGACTGCTCTCAGACTTTTCGGCAAGAACAGTTCCCATTTCATCAGCGTGTTCGACATAATTTGATGCCGCGCAAAACATTCTTTTTGGGGTGATTGGAGCCATCAGTTCAACATCGTCTGGCAGAAGCTCAACGTTACCTTGATCTAATTGTCCAGCTACCTCAGCGGCAAAGGTATCCAGTTCTTCGTTGACGTCACCCCAACCCTCGAAAATCTGATCCAATCCACGTCCTTGGAAAGGATTGCGTACACTATCTTTATCTATGGAAGCGCTCGCCCTCGCGACATCCACCAGACGCCCACCGAACACCAACGCTGGTAGTGTCTCGCCTCCTATTCGGTATGTTGCCAACCCATATTGCATCCGTATCTCTCCATTCGCGGACTCCGCCTATTACTCGTCAGAAATGCCTTTGAATCTCTGGACATTTATGTACACTTGTACCTCGCAGAGTATACTTTGCTTCTTTTACGTATACCTGTCAATTATTCTTCTTAGGGACTGGAACCTTTTGCCCCACCGAATCTAACTGCCAGAATCTCTGGCAAATACTGGCGTCAAGGGATATACCGATGTTAGAGCTTTACCATGACTGGGACTCTTTGATGTCTTTTAAGGTTCGAGTCTGTCTTGCGGAAAAGGGGTTACCGTGGACTAGCCGCCTTATCCAACTTACACGTTTTGAGCATCTCAATGAAAAGTATCTCCAACTAAACCCCAATGGTGTGGTTCCAACATTAGTTCACGATGGTGAATCGATTATTGAGTCATCTGTCATCAACGAGTACCTTGACGATGCTTTTCCCATTCCTACTTTGAGACCGACCGATCTGCTCGAACGCTCACGAGTCCGTTCATGGGTGAAATATGGAGATGACGTACTTCACCACTGCGTCCGACCTGCTACTTTCGAACTAATGATCAAACCTCGGCTTAAGCTTTACACTTCGGTAGAACTCGAAGAACTAATCGCATCACATCCACAACCAAATCGTGCCGATGCGTATAGAAAAGCTGCAGCGGCTGAGATCGATTACGACTCGATTGGCCACACAGCCCGTGTGGCTGAAGAGGTATTCAGGCGAATGGAATTCCGCCTAAAAATGACAAAATGGCTTGCTGCGGATACCTTCAGCCTTGCTGATGTAATGTCGATGCCATTCGTAGATCGAATTGAGCATCTTGGGTTTCGCTTTCTGATCGAAAGGCGACCCTCTGTTCTGGATTGGGTTGAACGTCTCAAAGCTAGAGATTCGTACCAATCCAGTATGCCACCGATTGAGGATCGTCTTCCCAGTCCCAGTCCTGATGCAGCTGTGAAACTGGTCGAGTTATTCAAATGAGTTCTGACTGGAACTCAAGTTCTCCAGACCCCTGTTCTAACCAACAGTTCTTGGATGACACTTCCCTAGATATTCTTTTTCGAAAGGCTCGAAGTCATAACAGATGGCGCAAGAAAGAGGTTGATGACATACTTCTGAAAGAAATCTATGATTTAGCACGAATGGGGCCGACGAGTTTCAATTGTTGCCCAATGAGGGTTCTTTTCGTTCGTTCCGATGAGCAAAGGAACAAACTTCTACCTGCGGTCATAGAAAGTAACTACGAAAAAATAAGGACAGCCCCGGTCGTTGCTATAATTGGCTATGACTTGGATTTCTTGGATTATTCATCCAAGTTATTCCCACACGCGGACATCCGCATGATTTTTGAAGGGAATTTCCTCCTACGCAGGGAAACCGCAGTGCGAAACGGTACACTGCAGGCCGCGTATCTAATGTTAGCTGCAAGATCGGTGGGTCTTGATTGTGGGCCAATATCCGGTTTTGACCGCGCCTACGTAGACAAGCATTTCTTCTCCAATACAAATATCGTCACCAACTTCTTATGTGGCCTAGGGTATGGCGATCCTGAACAACTATTCGACAGACTCCCCAGACTTGGATTTGATAGGGCTTGTAGTGTCCTATAGTTTCAAGGTTACCATTTCCCCTATAACACACCTGATGCCACACCTACCTTTTGTGCCGAAGAATCTAACCAAATCCGATGCCAATCATGCCTAATCTCACGAAAAATTCCACTATAGCTGAGACAATTTTGAAAAGTCTTTCTAAAGAAATTGTTTCGGGGGCAATAGAACCCGGCATGAAACTGGAAGAAAAGACGCTTGCCGATCAATATGGCGTCTCCAGAACCCCAGTGAGAGACGCTCTTCGTCAACTTTCATCTACCGGGCTCGTTGAGTTTCGCCCTAGGCGCGGTGTCACAGTTGTCAACATGGGCATTGAAGGACTGTTAGAAATGTTTGAAACCCAAAGTGAACTGGAAGGACTGTGTGCTCGCCTCGCGGCAACAAGAATGACAGCTGTCGAGCGGCTACAGTTAGAAACACTTCATGAAAATAGTAAGAACACTATCGACTTAGGTAATATTGAAGAGTACTCCAAGCTAAATGAGCAAATACATGAACTAATTTACATCGGTGCTCACAACAAAAGCATGCACCAGATTACTGCGTCGTTTCGACAACGACTGGCGCCATTTAGATCATCGATATTCTTTCGAACGAAAGGTCGGATGACCGAGTCTTATCAAGAGCACGGTCAGATTATAGAAGCTATATCGGACTCCGATGCCGACAAAGCCGGTAAGGCAGCTCATGATCACACAATTAGCTCAAGCGTCAATGTTTTAGATTATTTTCAGAATCGCAAGGGCTCTGTTGAATCTGCTGTCCTTTCAGACCCGGGTATGATCGTTAATACTCCATTAGCATAGGTTGACATTTTGCTAGTGGTAGTAAGAAAGTATTTGTGATAATTCGATCTCTATCTAGCCCAGCCGTATCGTCGAGTTATTGTTGTTGACACATAATTAAGATGCTGCGCAATACCCCGCTAACGATAATTGCTGCCCATCAGATCAGGATGTCAGCGTGGCAAACAGAACTGGCAGTTTTTCAGGTAGTCGAGTGACTTTATCGACAATCGTATAGCGACCGGTTCCAAAGATCCGGCGGACATAATCATCTGCATTGGGATCCAGGGTCAGGCAATAGCTTTGTATTCCCTGGCACTCTAGATCCTCGACTGCTTTGCGAGTGTCCTGGCGCAGGTGTTGGGGATCGCGCTCGTCTATATCAGCGGGCTCACCATCCGTCACCAGCAGAATCAGTTTACGCGTTTCACTCTGACGCTTGAGGTGCGAACCGGCATGGCGCATCGCAGCACCCATCCGCGTGGATAACCCACCGGACATGCCGGCAAGACGTGCTTTCACCCGGTCATCAAAGCGTTCATCAAAATCCTTGAAGCGAAAATAGCGCACATCGTGCCGTCCATCGGAGGCAAATCCATGGATCGCAAAAGCATCACCCACTCCGGTAATGGCGGTCGCCACCAGTGCACATGCCTCGCGGGTCAGTTCCAGAACGCTTTGACCACTCTCCTTCACCAGGTCTCCCGTGGATTCTGATAAATCGAGCAATACGACGATGGCAAGATCCCGGTGTTTTACGGTATGTCTCATCGTGACCCGGGGATTGGGTGTCTCGCCTCTTCGGATCGAAATCATCGCATCCACAGCGGCATTAAGATCAATGTCGTCGCCGTCCTCCATATTTCGCTCACGGGCAATGCCTTCAGGCTGCAAAAGGTCGATGATCCTGCGAATTTTTGCCGTTACAGGGCGGTGCTTGGTCAGAATCGCATCGATCTCACCGGGCAAACCTAGCGGCTGGCGCCGTTCATAAACCGTAGCCCAGTCAGGACGCAGCAATTGCACCTGATAATCCCACTCCGGGTAGTGAACGGGATCCGAAACAGGCTCACTCCCCTCCCGCTCGTTAATGGTGCATGCCTCCTGGTCGAGCCAGAATGGTGTGGACAGGCGCCAGATCTCCTGGGCGTCGTCTCCGGCGAACTCGCAGTCTATTTCGTTCGCCATTTCTATCACCGACACGTTGCGGCGCACTTGAGTCGGTGCCTGATCACGAAGATGTCCGCCTTCACTAAAGGCCCGGGCATCACGCTCCCAGATAATCCGGTTGTCATCGCGGTAAGGTATGCGAATCTTCTCCAGAATACGCAGGCTCGGCACTTCGCGTCGATCAGCAAAAAGATTGTAGAGCCGCAGACCCAGATGCCATGAGAATTCTGGGTTATCACGGTTGTGAGCGATCTGCAGGTGAAAGTCCCTGATGGCTTCGGCCACGGACCGATCATCGGTCTGAACCTCAGCATCACGCAGCATCAATGCGATGTGCTCAAGGCTAACCAGCGTGGGGTGTTCGGGTTGCTCGGGATGCGCTTGTGACAACAGCGCCCGCCAAAGCCGTCCCAGGCCGGGAAATGCCTGTGCTGCACAATATTCAACACGGGCATCCTCGACGATGCCGATAAAGAACATCTGTGCCGGGTTTAACTCCTGTGCGCTGAGGGCGTGATCGGTATACACAAGATGGGCTGCGCAGTGGGCCGCGCAGGCGCGATACAACTCAAGCCCGCTGACCGGACCCGCTTCATCGACGGCATCAGGAAGGTGCAAAACACCCGCATCAATAAAGGGCCTGAACCCCGGGATATCCGCCTCTGATGGGCGCACAAAAAAATCCCGGGCCCAAAATGCCCGCAGGAAGAAATTCAGCTTGCGCTGGACATCGATAAACAGCGTACCCCGCCTTTGCTGGCGCAGCATGGCCAGGCTGTCCGCTGTCGCAAGATCAAAGTACGAAGCGAGATTTGCGAGATCCCGCCGGTAGGCGCGAGCCCCAAAATCTGCCCAGCGGCGCAAGCCCCCGAGAGTGAGTTTTGACAGCAGTTCATCGATGTGGGTCAGCATAGGCCGCAAGCCACGGGGTGCCTTGGCGCACAGGCGATGCACAAACTCAAGATACCGGCGCACGAGATCAATGTCGCCAAGACGCCTGGCCGCGGCCGGCAGCGTGGCGACCAGCAGTGCGATCACATTGCCCGAGGTCATTGAAGAAAGTTTCATGACGGCCTCAAGGGTGTCGGGGAGAATATCCTCACCAACCTCTTTGACCACAGAGGGCATCTGCTCGAGCCAGAAGCCGACTAACTCCTGGCTGCGCCCCAATTCACCAAGACCTTTTGCCGCCTCGAGGTAGATCTGCAGACCCGCGGGCGACATTTGCCGCGCGGCATCGCTGAGAAGGGCATCCAGGCTGCCTTCCAACTCAGGAGCACATTTTTCAAGAACGACGCGGTAACTGTCGAGATCGATGGTCATCAAAAACTCACTCTGACCTCACTCTGGGGGAATACCCACCACCGTGCTCAGCCGAAGAAGGTATTTACAGCAGCATCCAGGGTGTCACGCATATCGGGGTCGTCTGTCAGCGGGCAGACCAGACTCATGCTGCAGGCCGCGATTGGCTCTACACCCTTGGCCATCAGTTGCCCCGCATACACCAGAAGCCGGGTCGAGATACCTTCATCCAGTCCGTGCCCCTTGAGGTTACGTGCACGATGGGCCACTTGAACCAGCTTGTCGGCCACTGCGAGATCGACACTTGCCTCGGTAGCCACAATCGTGGCCTCGAGTTCGGCCTCGGGATAATCGAAATCGAGGCCCGCAAAGCGCTGCTTGGTCGACTGCTTCAGATCTTTCATCAGACTCTGGTAACCCGGGTTGTAGGAAATCACCAACTGGAAATCGGGGTGCGCAACGATCTGCTCCCCCTTTTTATCCAAAGGCAGGGTACGGCGGTGATCCGTCAGGGGGTGAATCACCACAGTGGTATCCTGGCGCGCTTCGACGATCTCATCCAGATAACAGATGGCGCCGATCCGGGCCGCTGTAGTCAATGGACCGTCCTGCCAGCGGGTACCATCCTTGTCCAGCAGGAACCTCCCGACCAGATCCGAGGCCGTCATGTCTTCGTTACAGGCGACCGTAATGAGAGGCCGGGAAAGCCTGAACGCCATGTACTCCACAAAGCGTGATTTGCCACACCCAGTCGGACCCTTGAGCATCACCGGTATCCGGACGCCATAGGCCGCCTCATAGAGCTCCACCTCGCGACCGACCGGCTGGTAGTAGGGCTCGTGCTTGACGAGATAGGAATTGGTGTCCGTCATGATTGAACCATCGGTGCTCAGTCTCAAACAGCGTAAGTTATCCCTGATCGTGTTTCTTCTTTTGCCAGTGGCGAGCAGGCGTCCAAAATAGCGTCCGAGTGGCGGTCCCGGCCAAGGCAGAGGATCAGTTGGGGTTCGGGGCCCGGTATATCACCATTGCGGTGCCCTGAGACTGCGCGAAGTTGTCGTAACCGATCAAGCGCACATGATTGCCCGGATTGGCAGATCGGCAGCTGTCAATCTCGGCGAGGACCGTATCGACATCGGTCTCCCCGAACATCGGCAGCTTCCACATATACCAGAACGAGGACGTCGCATTCTCTGGCTCCGTATGCTCAACGGCGGGGTTCCAGCCCTTGGACACAATATATTCAACCTGTGCCCGGACCGCCGCGTCATCGAACTGCGGAAGGTAGGAAAAAGTTTCGAATTTGCGGCTTTCCGGATCGGAAAGGCGCGAGTTGTAATCTTGCACGTCAGTCATGATAGCGTTCTCGATAGGGTTGGGTTCCGATCATCAGCGATGGACAACGTCGAGCTTATCGACGGTATCGAACTCAAATTTGATTTCTTTCCAGGTCTCCATGGCGGCCGCCAGTTCAGGACTCGATTCAGCGGCCTTGCGCAGAACGTCACCGCCGCGTTTTTCGAGGCCCTCTGCACCGTTGCGGTTACGATCCTCCACACAGGCCTCGAGCGCCACGCGGTTTGCTGCTGCACCGGCTGCGTTACCCCAGGGGTGACCCAGCGTTCCACCGCCGAACTGGAAGCAGGCATCATCGCCAAAAATCGTCACCAATGCCGGCATATGCCAGACATGGATTCCGCCAGAAGCCACCGGGAAGACGCCCGGCATGGATCCCCAGTCCTGGTCAAAAAAGATTCCCCGCGAGCGATCTTCTTTAATATATGAATCCCGCATAAGGTCGATCCAGCCCAGAGTGGCCTCGCGGTCGCCTTCGAGCTTGCCGACGACCGTGCCGGAGTGCAGATGATCGCCGCCAGAGAGCCGCAGTAACTTCGCGAGTACGCGAAAATGAATACCGTGCTTGGGGTGTCTGTCGATAACTGCGTGCATGGCGCGGTGGATATGCAACAGCAAGCCGTTATCCCGACACCAGTTCGCGAGGCCCGTATTGGCACACCAGCCTCCGGTGATGTAATCGTGCATGATGATGCGCGACCCCAGTGTTTTGGCGTGCTCTGCACGTTTGTACATTTCCTCAGGGGTCGGAGCGGTCACATTGAGATAGTGACCTTTCCTTTCTCCAGTCTCCGCTTCCGCTTTGTGTACCGCCTCCATGACGAAATCAAAACGCTGACGCCAGCGCATGAACGGCTGTGAATTGACGTTTTCATCGTCCTTGGTCAGATCGAGGCCGCCACGCAGACACTCGTAGACAGCACGGCCATAGTTCTTGGCCGACAGTCCAAGCTTGGGTTTGATCGTACAGCCGAGCAGCGCCCGACCATACTTGTTAAAGATGTCCCTTTCGACCTGAATACCGTGAGGTGGCCCACCACAGGTCATCACATATGCGATCGGAAAGCGGACATCCTCAAGCCGCAAGTGGCGCAAGGCCTTGAAGCCGAACACATTGCCCACCAGCGAGGTAAATACGTTAACTACTGATCCCTCTTCAAAAAGATCAATAGGGTAGGCCACGAATGCGTAATAGGACTCGTCGTCACCGGGGACATCCTCGATGGCGTAGGCGCGACCTTTATAGTAGTCAAGATCGGTCAAAAGATCGGTCCAGACCGTAGTCCAGGTCCCGGTCGAGGACTCGGCTGCGACCGCTGCCGCTGCCTCTTCCCTGGGTACACCGGGTTGGGCGGTAATCTTGAAGCAGGCTAGGAGGTCGGTGTCTTTGGGAGTGTACTCGGGCATCCAGTAGGTTTCCCGATACTCTTTCACTCCAGCCTGATAGTTCTTTGTCGCCATCTGCAGTTCCTCTTGAGGCTTAAATAGGTCACCGAAACCCGGGCCACCCCGGGGGGAAGAGGTTGCAGAATAGCCAGATCAATCCATAAGCACCACTAATTATTTCTAATATTCAGGATAAGTTTTTTATTATCATCCCGTCGTCAGAGCCAGCTCATAGCCGGCGAACTTACGGACGTTAAGGACCCCTGTGTCGAAGATCAGGTACTGCCCTTTAATGCCCAGGAGTTCCCCCGAAACCCTGGCCGTTTTATCGAGGTTGTGTGCCTTCACCTTTTCCGGATAAGTAATCACAGGATAGGTGATTTCACAGACAGTCGTCGATACTGATGCCTTTGTGTCACCCCAGTCCGGGCTTTCCTTGAGTTTGGTTATCAAGACATCCGTCTCGCTCAGGATCCGAGTCCGCTCCTTAAGCATGTCCAATGCATCGGGACTACCCTTGAGCATGCGCCGCCAATCAGTGCGATCCGCAACCACCTGACGCAGGGTTACCTCCAGAAGACCGGCGGTGCGTCTTTCGCCCGCCTCAAAGACAGGCACTGCCTGCCTCGCTCCCTGGTCGATCCAGCGGGTTGGCACCTGACTCGCGCGGGTCACCCCAACCTTCAGCCCGGAAGAATTCGCCAGATACACCACATGCGGCTGCAGGCAGTGAGACTCACCCCATTCGGGCTCTCGGCAGGTACCCTCGTGATAATGACACAACTCGGGCCTGACAATGCACTGGTCACAGGACGCAAGGCTTTTGAGGCAAGGGAAACAATGACCTTGGTTGAAACTCTTTTTGATCTTGCGCCCGCAGGCGATACATTGAATGCTCCCGGAAAAAGCGAGGTCCACTTTCTTGCCCAGCAGACTGTTCATGTCGATGAGCGCCTCCCCGAGCGGCAACTGGTAGCTCACCGGTGAATCTAGGCGCGTGCGCATTTTTTGTATTGCGCCCTGCATCAGCGCGGTGCTCCATCAGGAAGCATGGGAGACCGTTTCATCGTGTGCAATCCCGGTCAATAATCCGGCGGTAACTTGCGCTCGATGATCCAGCCCTTTCCCTCGACGCGCATATATCCCCCTTTGGCAAGATCACTCATGATGCGGCTGACCATTTCCCGTGAACAGCCGATCATGTCGGCCAGCAGCTGATGGGTGAGCCGCTCCGGAATGACGGTTCGACCATTTTCCTCCACAGCCCGTTCCATCAGGCGTGCCACCAGGCGGCGATAGGCACTCTGCAGGGCGAGCCCCTGTGTTGCATCGGTGAGTTTACGGATCATGCCGGCAAGAGCCGCGATCACCGACAGCGAAAGCCTGGGATTCGTCCGCAACAACTCGCGGAGTTGTGTGCCATCAATTGTCAGAAGCTCCGTACGCTCCATCGCGGCTACCGAAGCTGAGCGTGGCCGGCCATCCAACGCTGCGATCTCTCCAAAAATCGCCCCGGGGCCCTCCAGACCGAGAATGATCTCCTTGCCGGTCTCATCCGAGAGATAAACCCGAATCTGTCCGCTCACGACCACATACAGACTTTCACCCTCTGAACCCTGGCTGATAATGATCTCCCCGGGTTCGCCCGTCACCGGTCGAGCCACCGCAGAGAGCGCTTCAAGATCACGCTCATCCAGTGCCTCGAACATGGTCACCCTGCGCAATGCTTCCATCATGAATCGCGAACCTCGCCCGCCTGAGCCGGCCACGCCAGGACAGCCACCTAGCCTAACACCTGGCCGGACCAGCGCAAGCGACAGGATTACCGTCGCCGTCGACGACGTCCTGACGACGCGGAATTAGCAGCCGGGTCAGCCCGGGCAGGCAAAGAAACAGCTTTGGCCAGTTGTTCAAACCTGGCACTTTTGTGTGGAATCGCCATCGCCTCGACAAAATGTTCCTGGAAACGCGACTCCACGGCCGTTTCGATCTTTTCTATCCGGCGGATTTCCCGCTCGATTTCTTCGCGGGCATTGCTGTCAACCAGCGCGATATGAGCGCCGCTACCTGCTGCATTACCCGCCGAGGTGACATTCTCGAGCGCACAGTCGGGGATAAGCCCAAGAACCATCGCATACTTGACATCGATATGGGAGCCAAATGCACCGGCGAGGCGAATCCGATCCACCGAATCGATGCCCAGTTTATCCATCAGCAACCGTACGCCAGCGTAAAGCGCCGCCTTCGCCAATTGGATCGCCCTTACGTCGTTCTGTGTTACCGAAACCTGGATGTCACCCTTGTGCAGGATATAGGCAAAGGTTCGGCCGTCAGCCACTATCCGGGGTGAACCTACCGAAAGGGCGCCATCAATAACCCCGTCGCTGTTGATGATCTTGGCAAGATACATCTGGGCAAGCACTTCAATAATCCCCGACCCGCAAATTCCGGTGATCCCGACTCCGGAGGTCTGATCTGCAAAGTCGGGGTGATCCGACCACAACTCACAGCCAATCACCCGAAATCGGGGCTCGAGGGTATCGGGGTCGATCCGCACGCGCTCGATCGCGCCCGGTGCGGCGCGCTGCCCGGAGCTGATCTGCGCCCCCTCAAAAGCCGGCCCCGTGGGGCTGCTCGCAGCCAGGAGACGGTGGCGGTTGCCCAGCACGATCTCCGCGTTAGTGCCAACATCCACCAGTAGCGTCAGTTCCTCGCGAAGGTAGGGCGCTTCGGACAAAACCACCCCAGCGCAGTCCGCACCCACATGCCCGGCGATACAGGGCAGCACATAGCACCGTGCTCCCGGGTTAATGCCAAGCCCCAAGCTCGCTGCCGAAACGGTGACCGCGCTGTCCGTGGCGAGCGCAAACGGCGCTCCCCCGAGTTCCAGCGGCGACAATCCCAACAGCAGGTGATGCATGATCGGATTGCCTACGAAAGTGCAGTCAAGAATGTTATCCGGAGATTGCTTTGCTTCAGCGCAGACTTCCGTTATCAGTTCCGCGACGGCTGCTCGCACCGTATCGCACATCTGCTGCTCACTGCCCGGATGCATCATGACATAGGACACGCGACTCATCAGATCTTCACCGAACCGAATCTGCGG
>Ga0066372_10000832_pt1 | contig 11911 bp, 11 predicted proteins | sample Knorr_S15_td_250_FD_77011 | JGI IMG/M metagenome (GOLD analysis project Ga0066372, IMG submission 77011) | Marine microbial communities from Southern Atlantic Ocean transect - Knorr_S15_td_250_ad_251m_LV_A | ecosystem: Environmental > Aquatic > Marine > Oceanic | place: Southern Atlantic ocean... | reverse complement strand
TTTAAGAAAATATCAGTTTTGTTCACCTGCTGAAGGTGGTGCTGCTATTGTTATGTGCAAATCAGAAATTGCTAAAAAATTTACTTCTAAACCCCTTTATCTTAAGGCAGCAGTAGTAAGAACAAGGCGTTACGGTTCTTTTGAAGTTTTTACAAAAGGACAAGCTATTGATCAAGCCGCAAGTCCTACTGTAGATGCTTCAAAAGCAGCATATGAGATGGCGGGTGTAGCGCCAAAAGATATAGATGTGGCTCAACTACAGGATACAGAGGTAGGAGCTGAGATTATGCATATGTCGGAAAACGGATTATGTAAAGATGGAGATCAAGAAAAAATGATCCAAACTGGAGTGACTGAGATAAATGGAGATCTTCCAGTTAATACTGATGGTGGATGTATAGCTAATGGTGAACCAATAGGAGCTTCAGGCTTAAGACAGGTTCATGAAATATGCGTTCAGCTCAGAGGAGAGGGTAATAATAGACAGGTACCAGGTGAAATAAAAACAGGTTATTCCCATGTTTATGGCGCTCCAGGCTTAAGCGCTGTAACTATAATTCAGAAATAATCCTATATCAGACCATCATAGGATCCGCCATCTAATTGGATATTTTGACCTGAAATAAATCCTGCGTGGGTACTACACAGAAAAGCACAGGTAGCACCAAACTCATCTGGATCGCCAAAACGATTAGCCGCTATTGTAGAAGTAATCTCTGATCTTGCTTCTTCACGACTTACCCCTTTATTTTTCATTAATAAGTTAGTCATGAAAACCTGTCTCTCAGTATCAAATCTTTCAGGAAGCAAATTGTTAATAGTTACGTTATTAATTGCTACTTGTTTAGATAATCCCTTTGATACAGCAGTTAAACCAGCCCTTGCTGCAGTTGAAAGTCCCATAAGAGAATTTGGAGATTTAACCATAGCAGAAGTTATATTTATAATTCTTCCAAAATTTCTTTCCTGCATTCCTGGCAAAACAGATTGAATTAGTGAAATAGCTGATAACATATTAGCTTCCAGAGCATGTAGCCAATCTTCTTTTTCCATTTCAAAAAAATTCCCAGGAGGTGGTCCATCATTATTTGTTATTAGAATATCTTTATCATTGCAGATAGAGCTTAGTAACTTCTGTCCTTCACTTGTGTTTAAATCAGCTACTAGCATTTCTACTTTCCCTTCATTTAATCCTTTAAGCTCTTTAAGGGTTTGTTCTAAATTTTTTTGATTTCTGGAGTTTATTGTTACATCCACACCCTCCATTACTAAGGATTTTGCACATGCTTTCCCTAAACCTCTTGAAGATGCACAGATAATTGCTTTCTTACCTTTAATGCCTAGATCCACTATTCTATACCCAGTCTTTTTCTTAAATCATTTGTTATATCTTGGAAAGAAACATTATCTGATGTTGCTCCAAAAATATACCTATCAGGTCTGAGTACAAAAATATCAGATATCGCCATATACTCAATTAAACTTTTATTATGATTTATTAGTTTTTGATCTAGAACTACCATTTTTGTATTTAATCTTTTATAAAAATTTTCCTCTTCCCTGGTTAACAGAACTTTTTGATTTGAAACAATGGCAAATCCATCACCAAAAAGATAGTCTTTCCTTTCTACTATTTCATCTTCATTTATTAATGTGGGTTGTGGAAAAATAGTACCAGCTTTCATAGATGGAATTGCTACTCCGCTATAGAAGATACCCTTGTTTAAAGGAGGAATAACAAATGAACCATACCCTGTTTTTACTAATTCCAGGGGAACATCTTCGGGATTCTTTGTGTTTGCATAGGCTTCCATTAACTTTCCTATAGCCGCAGAATTCTCAAGAATAAATCTTGCGTGTGGTTTCCTTTCAATTTCGTAAGAGTTTAGCAATGTATGTGTAGAATCTTTTTCTTTTAGAGCTAGTGCAATCTTCCAAGTTAAGTTAGCCACATCTCTATAACCTGTCATCATGCCTTCCCCCATAAAGGGAGGAGTTTGGTGTGCAGCGTCTCCTATTAAGAAACAATTATTTATTCTAAAATTTTTCGCTAGAACAGAATGAAATTGATAAATGGCACTTCTTATAATTGTGTACTGATCAGGCTTTAACCATGGGTCTAAAAGTTCATGAATTGTTTCCTTTTTTTCCATTTCATTTCTATCTTCATCATCTAAAATTAAAAACTCCCATCTTTTATAAGGAAAGTGTCCAGGTATATAGGTTGCTAATCTCTTAGGATCACAGATTTGGGCAGCCATGTTAGACATTTTAACTTGCTCTTTAAGCTTGACGTCAACAACTACCCATTCTCTATTATAGTCAAGATCTTCACGTTCAACGGAGAGAAGTTTCCTTACAGTACTTGAGCCACCATCTGCTCCTACTAAAAATTTAGAAGTAAAATAAGACTTTTCATTGGTCTTAACATTCTGTGTTTTTATAAGTATGTTTTCCTCCTTTTGTTCTATATTGATTAAATTTTCTTCTAAAAATATTTTATTGCCTGAGTCCATTAACCTCTTTCGTATCTTTTTATCTATGATGGGTTGGTGAAAAAATCTTATTGGATTCCATGCATTTTTGGTTATTAGATCTTTTGCCTCTAACGCTTCCCCAATTCTTTCGTGTTCACTATTAATAAATTCTGCACCATCTATAACTGTACTATTTTCTAGATAAACATCTTCTAAGCCTATTTTTTGTATAATTCTTAATCCTTCATCATTTATAGTTACTGCTCGAGGTAAAGGGAAGATATCCCTATCTCTATCAATCCCCATTACACTTAAACCAGCTTTATTTAAGAACAATGCCAGAAGACTCCCAACTGGTCCCAAACCGACTATTGCTACGTCGAATTTTTCTTCTACTTGATTCATCTTTTAGTCTTTTCTCTAAATGATAAAAATAATTTATAGTTATATAGTTAGGTGATAACCTCCATCTACTATATAAGTCTCTCCTGTAACAACTTTCGATAGATCTATAAAACCATATATAACCTCTGCTACTTCATCTGGAGTGACTGCTAGACCAAGTGGTGTGTTAGCTTGCGTATTAGCAAGTGCAGTATTATATATTTCATCTCCTAACCCCTTTCTTAACCATTCTCCTTGTATAAAACCTGGACAAACAGCATTGACCCTGATGGGTCCTAGATTTCTAGCCATAGATTTAGTCATGGTATTTAAAGCTCCTTTCGAAGAAGCATATGCTAGAGAGCTTCCTATTCCTTTTATTCCAGCAATAGACGAAACGTTTACTATACTTGGATTAGTGCTTTTAAGAAGATATTTCTTACAAGCCCTTACCATTTGAAACGGACCAACTACATTTACTTTATAAATTTTTAAGAAATCTTCAGCATCCAACCCCTCAAGGTTAGAGTGATCAAAAACAAATTTTGTAGTACCTGCATTATTTACTAAACTGTCTATTCTTCCCCATTTGTTAGCTGTTGCGCTTACAGTTTCTCTGCAAGAAGTATCTTCTGAAACATCCGCTGAAAGAGCTATAGCATCAGCTCCTAGTTTGTTGCAGTGTTCTACTACCTTCTTTGCATCCTCAATCGAGCTAGTACAGGTTATAGTTATATTCCAGCCTTTTTTAGCCAGGAATATGGCTGTCGCTTCACCAACACCTCTACTGCCACCTGTAATTATTGCAACTGGTTTATCAGACTTAGCCATAAATTTTAAACTCCTTCTTTATTTCCAAAAGTAGTAGAAATGGAATTTCCCCACTGAGATGGACCTGGTTCAGTATTTTCTGGACCTCCATCAGCAGTTACATCAACTAATTGTGGTGGAATAGTATTATCAAAATAATCTCCATCTGTTTGGTGTTCATGTACTTGTTTAAAAGGACTACGCCAATAGTCGAATATTTGACTACCCTGATAATGACGACCAACTCCCCATTCGTGTTCATAGTTAAATTCTTCTGCGTGTTTTTTTAACATCTCGTAACCCATAAAAACATCATCTATATTTACCATTTCAAACGATACATGATTCAAACCTGGTACACCTTCTGATTGTAAGTTAGCGTCTAGCCAAAAAATTGAATGATGATCTGTGGGTTCAAGTCCACGGTCCAATCTTGCAAATATACCTATAGTCATAGAATTCTCGGTTACAGGTGGAGGAGGTGCCTTAAGAATATCACTAGCAATGATTCCAATGTGTTCGTTATACCACTTTAAGGTTCCCGGAATATCGAGAGAGTTAATACCATAGTGACCAAATCTAAGTATTCTAGGATATTGACCTTTAGGAAATCTTTTAGTCATGTTTATTCTATTAATTTGACCACCTTCATTAGTGGGATATGGAGCAGGACCCTCTTCCATGTCCCTATCTTCAGTACCAAATATTACATCAACTCCAATTCCGTCTGGATCTATACCCTTAGTTACAAATCCCCCTCCTGGTGTTGATAGTTCTTGAACTTCACTAAAAGATTCTGTACTGCTTAATTTTTCTAAATCCTTAATGGATTCTGCACCAAAAGCTGCTCCTAAAAATTTTTTATCTCCCTTTTTGCAAACCTCTATAAATTGTTGAGGTCCTTCTCCTCTCATAAGCAGAGTGTCTTCTGTTTTTTCAACAGTATGCATACCAAAGTGAATCAAAAACCTTTCTTGAATATCTAGATCTGGACATTGCAAAATAGGATAAGAAACTTCTTTTACCTTTATGATGGGCATGATTTTTTCTCCTTTCTTAACTGGAACTCAGATAATTTTAAAACAAGCATCAATTAAAACATATTCTATTTGATAGAATATAATCTTCTTAGAAAATAAAACTAAAAATGAGAAAATTTTTATGAGATTAGTAACGTATATAAGGGAAAACAATCTTGAAATAGGCTCCATAAAAGAAGGAAATATAATCCCTTTCTCACAGAATTCTGATATTCCTAATGAGATGCTTTTATTCCTTGAAGGAGGAGAGAAGGTTTTTCATAAAGCGGAGCAGCTTTGTAAGGAAAGCAAAGAGAAGATCCAACTTTCAGAAGTAACACTTCTACCTCCAATATCTAGGCCACCTAAGATTCTAGCAATTGGACTAAATTATGCTGATCACCTTGAAGAAGTAAGGGCAGCTGGGAGAGAAATGGAGACTCCTATAGTGCCTATGGTATTTAATAAACAATCACTTTCAGTAGCAGGACCTTATGATGAAGTTCATGATCCTAAAGTTTCAGAAATGTTGGATTTTGAAGGAGAACTTACATTTGTAATTGGCAAAAGGTGCAGACATGTACCCAAAGAAGAGGCTCATAAGGTAATAGCTGGTTTCGCGATAGCTAATGACTTAAGTGTTAGGGATTGGCAACTTAGATCACCTACTTTCACTATGGGTAAATCTTTTGATACCCATTGTCCTTTTGGTCCTGCAATTGTTACTCCAGAAGAAATCTCTGATCCCCACAAATTAGATCTCATTACAGAGGTTAATGGAGAAAAAAGACAAGACTCTAATACGAAACATTTAATCTTTAATTGTTTTGACTTAGTAGAGCATCTTTCTACTGCCTTTACTTTGGAACCAGGAGATTTAGTCTTAACGGGAACACCTGGAGGAGTAGGTGTTGTTGAAGGAAAATTCTTGAAAGAAGGAGATGTTATTAAGATTACTATCTCAGAGTTAGGGTATATTGAAAATAAGGTTATAAATGAGCCTAAAAATACAACAAAATATTAAGCTTTAATAATTTTAAGGGGGATAATTACTCAGGAGCTCGATAGTCCTTAACATGTGGATAATTTTCTCCAAATTTTTCTTGTAATCTTTGCATGCCATAAATCCATCGATCTCTATCTGAACCTTTTCTTTTAACATACTCTAGAACTTCTTCATGAGGTGTAACCAAAAACCTTTCACTCCTTATAGCGTCTAGCACATCTTCAGCTGCTGCTTCTGGTTCTATCATTCCATCCACCCCTGCAACTCCAGGACCCTCTGCGGTCATAGCAGTTCTGACTGCTTGGGGGCATAAACATGAAACTCCAATTCCTTTTGAACCATAGGTAATTTTTATCCATTCTGCAAAGCTCACTGCTGCTGCTTTGGTAACTGAGTATCCTGCAGCACCCAGTTGAGTTAACAAACCTGCAGCTGATGCAGTATTCATTAAGTAACCACCACCTTGTTCAATCATTTGAGGAATTACATTTTTTGCAGCAAAAATATGTGCCATAACATTAATTTCCCAAATATTCTGCCAATCTTCTGTATTTGCTTCTATAAATCCTGGTGCTCCACTTATCCCCGCATTAGAACAGAAAATATCTATTCCACCTGAGTATTGATTTGCTTCGGCAATGACTCTTTGAATATCCTCTTCTTTTGCTACATTCGCTACAACACCAATTCCATTTACTTCTTTAGCTGTTTTACTAATACCCTCTGAATTTATATCTACTGCTACAATTGATTGTGCACCTGAATTTTTAAAAGCATGACACAAAGCCTTACCTATACCACTTGCTGCTCCTGTTACCACGATCCTTTTATCATTAATTTCCATTAGACCTCCTTAACCATTTCCAATTCTTTTATTGCTTCTTCTCTCATTTCTTTTTTAGCAATTTTCCCTGAAGCTATTCTTGGTAATTGCTGATCCTGTATCCAAATAAACTCAGGAATTTTAAATTTAGCCAGTCTCTTTTCGAGAAAAGAAGAGATGTCTTCTTCATTTAGTTCCATTTTTGGGTTTGTAGCAATTCTTACAGCTAGCTTTTCTCCTAGTCTGTCATCTGGCACACCAAATACTGAAGCTTCTAATACCGAGGGATGTTCATAGATTGTAGCCTCTATCTCAAGACAGGCTATATTTTCTCCACCTCTAATTACTATGTCTTTTATTCTGTCTTTAATGTAGAGAAAACCATTTTCATCTAAGGTACCTACATCACCAGTTTTAAACCAGCCTTCCTTATCCAGAACTTCATCAGTAGCTTCTTCATCTTTCCAATAGCATCTAAAATTAGAAGTAGATTTAATAGCTACTTCTCCAATTTCACCTGTTTTTAAATCTTTGTTCTTTTCATCTAAGATTCTTACTGAAGTTAGAAAAGGTGTAGGAAATCCAGCAGAAGTAGGTCTTTCATAGAGTAAGTCTCCTCCAGCATTTGTTCCTGCAGCATTTGTTTCAGTTAATCCATATCCTATTTGAGCCCCTTTATCTGGAAATTCCTTTTCTTGAGCCTTTAGTTGTTCAGGAGGTCTAGCAGCGCCACCAGCTCCTAAATCTAGGAGACTTGAAAGATCTATATCTGGATTTTGTTTATGTGCTTGTAGTATTTCCCATGCCATTGTGGGTACTCCACTAAAAGTAGTTACTTTGTATTTTTCTATGAGTTTAATAGCCTCTAATGGATCCCATTTATACATAAGAACTATATTTCTTTTTAATAATACAGACAGAAGAAATATAGAGTGAGACCCTGTGACATGAAAAAGAGGTACAGCAGCTATTGTACAAGGATGTTCTGGAATCTGTTGACCAGCTCCTGAATCCACACTAGACGCTATATATCCCAACATTAACCAGGATATGGGAGTAGAAATTATAGATCTATGTGTTGAGACCACACCTTTAGGAAATCCAGTACTTCCAGAGGTGTACATGATACTGGCATCATCCTCTGGAGAAACTTCAACTTGAGGAAAATAATCCATTGGTTTTACTACCTCTTCAAAGTAGACGGTATTTTTAAAATCTTGTCTTTTACTTCTAACGCTTATTCTTGGAATATCCAAGATTAGACCATCAAGACTAGTTATGCGTTCTTCATCACCTATAAAAATTCTTGCATCACTATGGGTCACCGCATATTCTAATTCCTTTGCTAGCCACCAGGAATTAAGAGGTACAGCTATGGCTCCTAGTGAAGTTATTGCAATATAAGAAAAAATCCATTCGGGATAATTTCTCATTGCAAATGCAACTCGATCGCCTTTTTTAATTCCATATTCATTTATTAAAAGATGCGATAATCCTGCAGCTTGGTTTAAAGTTTCTTGATAGGAATATTGTTTCCCTTCATAAGAAATGAAATTCCACTCTCCATGTGTTAATCCAAATTGGAAATATTCAAATAGATTCTTTGGGGCATTAGCAAATACATGATACTTATTTCCTCTTATGGGGTGCTCTGCTAGTTCAAAGAGGCCATCTTTAGTAAAGTCTAGAGCAATCTTCTCTCTTACTTCTTTTTGCGAAAGATCGTTCATATCCATTTTATTTTCCAGTAAATTTAGGTGCTCTTTTTTCTATAAAATGAGCCACTCCTTCTTTGAAGTCTTCAGTATCAAAACTTTCAATCATTGCCTTCATAGAGCTCTCAAGATTTTCATCGATTGTTTCTCTTTGAGCGTTATAAATTTGCTCTTTCATTATCCTAACTGATCTTGGAGAAACACTCTTAGCAAGTTCTTTAGCATATTCAAATACCGAGCTATCAAATTCTTCTTTTGAGAATGTTTGATTTACTAATCCCATCTTCTCAGCTTCATCTGCAGTAAACTTTCTAGAAGAAAATAAAATGTCATTAGCTCTGGCTATACCTACTAATCTAGGTAATATCCATCCAACTCCCCATTCTGCTATTAAGCCTCTTTTTGAAAAAGCACTTGAGAACACTGCCCCTTCTTTTGCAAACCTGATATCGCAATACAATGCCATAATGAAACCTACACCCGCAGCTGGTCCATTAATTGCTGCAATAACAGGTTTAGGCAAAGTAGGAAAATAACTGAATCCACCATCAAAACCTTTTACATTATTTGCTGCGTAATTTCTTTTTTCTGCTTCTATTTGTTTGCCTTGTGATTTTCCTTCACTTGTAGCAGCTAACCCATCTATATCAGCTCCTGCACAGAAACCTCGTCCTGCTCCAGTAATAATAATTACTTTTACCTCATCATCTTTACAAGCATCATCTAGTTTCTCTCTAAGACCAGCTCTAATCCTGTCATTAACTGCATTAAGACGATCTGGTCTATTAAGGGTTACGGTAGCTACACCTTCTTTTTTCTGAAATAAAACAACTTCATCTTCCATTTCTATCTCCCACTAAACAGTAGATCCGCCATCAATTACAAGGGTATGACCATTAACAAAGCTTGCAGCTTTAGAAGCTAAAAATACAGCTGCCCCCCCAATTTCATCAGGTTCGCCAATTCTTCTCATAGGGCAAGTTGCTGTAGATTGTTTTAAAATTTCTGGGTTCTCCCATAGGGCTTTTGCAAAGTCAGTTTTAAATAGACCTGGTGCTATAACATTAGTTCGGACATTAAACTTACCAAACTCAGCAGCCAAGTTTTTAGCTAACATAATATCTGCTGCCTTAGATACATTGTAAGCTCCAATTACCGTGCTGGCTCTTATACCTCCTACAGAAGAAATAAAAATAATACTTCCATCTTTTCTATCAATCATTTCAGGGATAACCATCTGACATAAAAGATGGTTACTTTTTATATTATTGTTCATAACTTTATCAAATGCTTCTTCAGGTATATCTTGAATGGATCCAAAATAAGGGTTAGTTGCTGCATTACAAACTAATATATCTATTTTTCCGAATTGGCTATTGGTTTCATCCACTAAAAGTTTAAGAGCAGTTTTATCTGAAATATTACATGGAATGACAATAGCTTCTCCTTCTGTTTTTGAACAAGCATCATTTATTTCTTTTGCTGTTGTTTCGCACATTTCTGCTTTTCTACTTGAAACTACAACTTTTGCTCCTTGCAGTGCCATTTGCATTGCTATAGATTTTCCAATGCCTTTTGATGATCCCGTTATAATTGCTGTTTTACCAGTTAAGTCGAACATATTTTCTCCTTATTTCTTTATAATGTTTACTCTACCTTATCTATCTTAAACATTAAATGGGTACATTAGTTTAGGTAAATGTAATGTTAAAAAAAAGTTACCTTTTAGCTTAATTACTTAATTGAACTACAGTAAAGGACTTATTCTTAGCTATTCTTTATAGATTAATCTTCTTTATAAATTTTAATTGTTTTACCTTCTTCTCTGGAATACATCCCTCTGACCATACCTGCGGTATTAAAGGGAGCAGACATTTTTCCTTTCGAATCTAAAGCAATTATACCGCCTGCTGCTCCTGTCTTAGAAAGTCTTTCTACTACAGCATTAGCGGCATCTTCTAGAGACATCTGAAGATACTTCATTTTGTTGCAAACTTCTGCTGCTGTTAATTGCCTCATGAAATATTCCCCATGACCTGTCCCTGATACCGCACACAATCCATTTTCAGCCCAAGTTCCTGCACCAAGAATAGGAGAATCTCCAACTCTTCCTGGCATTTTATTGGATCTTCCCCCAGTTGAAGTAGCTGCAGCTAAATTCCCTTGCTTGTCTAAGGCTATTGCTCCTACTGTTCCTAATTTATTATCTTTCTTTAGTTCTCTAACCCTTTGAAGGTTTTTTTCAGAGTAAAAGTAGGAAGGGTCTACGGTTTTAATATTGTTCTGCTTTGCAAAATTTTCAGCGCCTTCACCAACTAGCAAAACATGAGGTGATTTTTCCATCACTGCCCGTGCTAAGCGAATTGGATTCTTAATAGTAGAGACTGAAGCAACCGCTCCCGCCATTCCATTCAAGCCATTCATTATAGAAGCATCCATCTCTTGTGTTTCTTTTGAAGTATAGACAGAGCCTTTTCCAGCATTGAATAGTGAAAAGTCTTCTAGAATAGATACAGCCTCTGTTACAGCCTCTACGCTAGTTCCGCCTGACTTAAGTATTTCATAACCCTTAATTAGAGCTTCATTAACTCCATCTTTGTATGCCTTTTCTTTTTTTGGGGAGAGGTTCTCATAAGATCCAGCTCCCCCATGAATGACAATCCCAAAGTTTATATCTTCACTTTCTTCTGAAGCCACAGTATTAATGAAGAGTAAAAAGAAACAAGCTTTAAGGTAAAGGGATATCTTTTTCTTTAACGTCCTTTCCATTTCGGTGGTCTTTTTTCAGCAAAGGCTACAGGTCCCTCAACGAAATCTTCACTTTTAAAGAGTTCAGCTACAGCAGAATATTGTCCCTGCATAGATTTTTTTAGATCTGCTTCCCCCAAACTTTGATAAGCAACCTGTTTTGTAGCCCTGATTGACATAGGAGAGCACTCTTCTATCTGTTTAGCCCAATTTCTTGCCGCATCCATGAGTTTACTTTGTTCTACCACTTCATTAACAATGCCCAATTCCTTAGCCTCTGAAGCACTAACATGCCTTCCTGTAAGCATCATACCCATAGCTGCTTTCATGCCTATTTGCCTGGGAAGTCTTTGCATTCCTCCTGCAAGGGCTGCTAGACCAACTTTAGGTTCTGGTAAAGCAAATCTAGCATTGTCTGAAGCTATGATTAAATCGCAGGCAAGTGCTATCTCCATACCTCCTCCCATAGCCACTCCATTTACTGCTGCAATGATAGGTTTATTTAAGTTAAATCTATTAGTCAAACCTGCAAAACCACTTTCTGGTATAGCAGTCATTTCCCCTCCAGAAGCTTGAAACTTTAGATCATTTCCTGCTGAAAAAGCCTTTTCTCCAGACCCAGTAATGATTCCAATCCACAGACCTTCGTCATCAGAAAATTCATTCCAAACTTCATGGAATTCTTGTTGTGAGGGCGGGTGCAGAGCGTTATATACCTCCGGTCTATTAATGGTTACTTCTAAAATATGTCCATCAATAGCTGTCTTGAGAAATTGATAATCTTCTTTCATTTAATACTCCTTATAATATATATTAAGAATAGCAGTCTCTGAGATTATAGTCATTATAGGTTTAATGAAAAATAATTTGAATATAGGAATCCTTTTGACAGATCATGTCCTTGAAAATCTTCAAGAGAAACACGGAGA
>Ga0066372_10000830_pt1 | contig 11918 bp, 13 predicted proteins | sample Knorr_S15_td_250_FD_77011 | JGI IMG/M metagenome (GOLD analysis project Ga0066372, IMG submission 77011) | Marine microbial communities from Southern Atlantic Ocean transect - Knorr_S15_td_250_ad_251m_LV_A | ecosystem: Environmental > Aquatic > Marine > Oceanic | place: Southern Atlantic ocean... | reverse complement strand
GAGCAGGAGAATCGCCGCTCAGACCAGGAGTCTACTGCCGAGAATCTTATCCGTGAGTACGAACAACGGGTCAGGGATGAACCGAACAATCTGAAGCTGATTCGCTCGCTGGCAGAGTTGCATTGCCGTGTGAAAAATTATGACCGGTCCGTCGAGTACTACGAACGGTTCAATAAAACCAACCTGCGATCTGATGCCGCCGTGGATCGGGCTATCGTGGACACCAAGCTACAGCAATATGACTGGAGGATTGAGCAGGCCGCCCAAAGCGAGACCGGAGGGTTGAGCGCCGAGCGCAAGGCGTTCGAGATGGTGCAGATTCAGCGCTTGTCTGAGACGTACCCGTCCGACCTGTCGCTGCGATATGACCTGGGCTTGCTGCAACTTGAGTCTGGTGAGACCACACTAGCGATCCAGTCATTTCAGCGCGCGCAGGCTAATCCCCAGCGGGAGATTGCGTCGTTGATGCAAATCGGCCGATGCTTTGCGAAACGAGGCATGAATGACATGGCGGCTAGCACCCTGCAAAAGGCGCTGCAAAAGAAGGAAGTTATGGACGATGAAAAAATGAATTTGCACTATCAACTTGGCTACGTACTCGACTCGATGGGGCGGAGGGAGGAGTCGGTCGACCAGTTCAAGATTATTTACGAGAAGGACATCGGTTATCGTGATGTCGCCGACCGGGTGGATGCCTACTATGCGAGCCTTGGATAGGATGGTGTAGAAGCGATGAAATCAATGACAGGTTACGGGCGGGGTGAAAGCGCGGCAAGAGGTGCGCACATCACTGTCGAGTTAAATACGGTGAACCGTAAACAGGTCGAAGTGTCGTTGGGACTACCGTCTGAGTTGGAATTCATTGAGTCCGACTTGCGCGACATGGTGCTCGCCTCCGTCTCACGCGGCCGAGTCAACGGGAGGGTGGCGCTGCAGTATTCAGGCGAGAGCAGGGCTGTTTCAGTTGCTTTCAACGAGGGTCAGGCTAGGGTGTATCGTCGGGAACTGGGTAGGTTGGCCAAGTCGCTGAAGATGCCGGATGACTTTTCGCTTGAGGCTTTGCTGCGTTTACCTGGTGTGCTGGAGACATCGGAGTCTACTCTTGATGCCAAGGTGTTTCGCGCCCCGGTAAAGCGGGCGCTTAGCCAGGCGCTCGAGGCATTACAGACCATGCGCGAGAAAGAGGGGGTGAACCTGGGCCGGGACTTGGCCAAGCGCTTAGCCGGGTTGAGGCGCACAGCCAAACGAGTGGCCAAGCGCGCGCCGACGGTGTTGAAACAGCATCGGGAGCGACTGATTGGGAGACTGAACAATGCCAACCTGAAGATACCCGAGGTGGATAATGAACGACTGCTCCAAGAGATGCTATATTATACGGACCGAATGGATATCACTGAAGAATTAACCCGCCTCGACAGTCATTTTTCCCAGCTTGAGGAGTGCCTTCGCGCCACCCAGCCAGTGGGGCGCAAGCTCGATTTTTTAGCGCAGGAAATATTCCGTGAAATCAACACGGTAGGCTCCAAGGCCAACGATGGAGTGATTTCCGCTGAAGTGGTTACCTTGAAAACCGAGCTTGAGAAAATTCGCGAGCAGGTTCAAAACATCGAATGAGCAGAGCCGTTTCAAGCACGCCGCTTTTGGTGGTCATCACCGGGCCATCCGGTGTCGGCAAGAGCACTCTTTGTGACAACATTCGTTTGGCTCTGCCGGGCGTGAGTCGCGCGGTGACCTGTACCACCCGTAAGCCGAGGAGTGGGGAATTGGACGGAGTGGATTATTATTTTCTTGGCGAAGAAGAGTTTCTCGCCCGGGTCGATGGTGACGAATTTCTGGAAAATGCTTCGGTGCACGGCAATCACTACGGCGTTCTCAAGTCGGAGCTGCGAGCCAAACTCGAAGGGGGGAGTGATGTGTTGCTCAACATTGATGTACAGGGTGCAGCAACCATCCGCGAGCGAGCAGCGACAGATCCGGTTTTGAGCCGGTCGTTGCTCACTGTTTTCTTGTGTCCGCCAAGCGTAAAAGAGTTGGAGTATCGACTTCGCGGGCGGGGCACCGACACCAATGAAGCGATCGAGAAGCGCTTGACCAACGCGAAGGATGAAACGGCTCAGGCCGGAAAATTTGACCACATGCTGACCAGCCAAACCCGCGAGGCCGACGCCGGCCGTTTACTTGGCATCATCGAGAGCGTCCGCTTGGACAAGCGCGAAGCTATCCTGACCAATGAGTAAAACGAAAAACATTGTACTGGGTGTGAGTGGCTCGATCGCCGCTCACAAGGCGGTTGATTTGGCGAGCCTGTTGGCCAAGGCTGGGTGCGAGGTGGATGTCGTGCTGACCAGTGAGGCGCAGCAGTTCGTCAAGCCGCTCCCGTTCCAGACGCTCACACGCAGGCGCGTGATTACCAGCCTGTATGACGAGGAGGAAACCGGTGTCGCGCACGTCCAAGCCGCCGATCGAGCCGACTTGCTGTTGGTGGCCCCGGCGACGGCCAACACACTGGCAAAGCTGGCCTGCGGCATGGCCGGCGATGCGCTGGGCTGTGTGGCGCTGGCGTTGCGACCTGAGGCCAAATTATTGGTGGCTCCGGCGATGAATGGCAACATGTGGAAGCACCCCGCCACTGAGGCCAATGTTACGACGTTGACGGAGCGTGGCGCGGAGTTTATCGGCCCAGACGAAGGGCTTTTGTCGTGCGGCTACGATGGTATTGGACGTCTATGGCCCGTGAACGGGATCGCCAACCGTGCGCTCATGTTGTTGGGCGTAGAGCAGGTGAACGATTAATTAAATGGCCTCCCCTAGGGGCACAAAGCCTAGGATAGACTGGTGGCGGCTGTCCCAGTTGTTCAGATCTGTTGCGCCCGATGAGGGCTCGCAGCGTGCTCGAATCCGGTTCATGGAGCGCGGCACCGTCCTGCCAGTCAAGGCGGTTTATTTCCTTGTCCTTATTTTTTATCTCTACTTTGAGTGGCCCGAGATGGACTCTGATCGAGTTCGCTGGACACTGCTGCGGACCATACAATTATTCTTCATTTTCTGCCTCATTGTGAACGTGATTGTTGGCGTGATGCTCATCCGGATGGAAGAGTTTAGCACGCGGGTGCTACGGGAGGTGGTGTTTTCCATCTGCCTGTTCGACGCACTACTACTGGCGATGATGACGGAACTGACGGGCGGCTTCGAGAGCTTCCTGTTTTGGATGTTCCTAGGATTGCAGATTCGCAATGCAATCAGCATGCCTATCGCCACGACACAGATCGTTGCAAACCTGTCCGTCAGTGTCATTTATCTTTGTGCTGGTGGCTTTGACATCGTGGTTGCGCGCTCGGAGGAGGAACTTGAAAACATCACGGCTGAGCCGGTGATGCTACGGGCATTGTTGCTGATGTTGATGACGGCCTGCGGGTACGGGTTGCAAGTGTTGATCGACAAGCAGCGCCGAATGGAGGCCGAGGAGAATGAGTTCGACCGGAGACAGGGTCAGCTCCAGGCATCCGGGCGGCTCGCGGCGGAGATTGCGCACCAGGTGAAGAATCCGCTGGGCATTATCAACAACGCCGCATTCGCCCTTGGCCAAGTGGTGAATGAAAACGAAACAGCCAAGCGGCAGGTGGGGTTGATTCGAGAGGAGGTGAATCGGGCGGACCAGATCATCACCAAGCTGATGGGTTATGCCCAGTTGGTAGAGGGGCGCTTGGCCAAGCTCAACGTGAACGAGGCAATCGATGCAGCTATCCTGCAGGTGTTCCCGAAAGGTAGCAAGTTTGACACCCGCATCCGGCGCGAGTACGGGATCGCACTGCCGCCACTACTGGCCCAGCCTGAGCACATCAGTGAAGTGTTCGTTAACGTAATTCAAAATGCTCGCGAAGTGCTTTCTGATAACGGCGAAATCAAAATAAAAACGAGCTACGAAGGCGATTATAGCTTTCGTGTGGTCATTGAGGACAATGGCCCGGGGATACCGGCCGATCTTCGCGAATCGGTGTTTGAACCGTACCACACCACCAAGGAAAGGGGTACCGGGCTTGGTTTAGCCATCGTTCGGCACAACACCGAATTGTATGGCGGGACTGTTAAAATTGAATCAGAACTTGGAAAATACACCCGGTTCAATCTACTGTTCCCGGGAAGGACAGCCATTCGGCTGCAGACTCAATGAACAAAAACCACAGCCTGTTGGTCGTGGACGACGAGCGCAATATGCGTGAGTCGCTCAAGACGGTCCTCGAGTCACGAGGGTATCGGGTGGATGCCGTCGAGTCGGCAGAGGATGGGTTAAAGGCGGTTGAGGAGTCTGGTTATTTCATGGTCATCACCGACGCGCGACTCGAGGGGATGAGCGGCTACGATTTTCTACGGGAAACCCATGAGCGTTGGCCGGACTTGCCGGTGCTGATGATGACAGCCTACGCCACTCCCAAGCTTGCGGTGGAGGCCATTCAGACCGGGGCTATCGATTATCTCTCCAAGCCGTTCGAACCGGAGGAACTGCTGCACTCCGTCAATCGGTGTGCCGAGCGGCACGAACTAATCAGGCAAAATGAAAAGCTCAAGGCGCGTCTGCCGTTTGGCTACCAGCTTGACGATATCATTGGGAACTGTCGAAGTTTGAAAGATTTACGTGAGATGATCAGGACGGTTGGCCCGACAGAGGCAACGATTCTAATCCTAGGTGAAAGCGGTACAGGCAAGGAGTTGATCGCGGGTTCCGTTCATCACTCTAGCCAGCGGCGCGAGGAGCCCTACGTCAGGCTGAACTGCGCAGCAATCCCGGAGACTCTGCTCGAGAGCGAATTATTCGGGCACGAAAAAGGATCCTTCACTGGCGCAGTAAAACAGAAGGCCGGCCAGGTGGAGGAGGCCAATGGCGGCACCCTGTTTCTCGACGAAATCGGTGAAATGTCCCGATCCCTTCAGGCTAAACTGCTGAGGTTTCTTGAGGATGGCACATTTGTACGTGTCGGGGGAACTGAGGAGCAACGGGTGGATGTCAGGATCATTGCGGCGACCAACCGGGACATCATTGGCGCCATCGAAACCGGCGATTTCAGGGAGGACCTTTACCATCGGTTGAACGTGGTTCAGTTGAGAGTCTCGCCACTGCGGGATCGGGATGGAGATGTCAACTTGTTGGCCGATCATTTTCTTTCGGGGTTCGGTCGAAAGATGAACAAGCAGTTTCACCCACTCTCCAGTGAAGTGCTTCATATGCTCGAGAGCCACCATTGGCCGGGCAACGTCCGTGAGTTGAAGAACACAATGGAGCGTGCGGTAATCCTTTCAAATTCCGATGTGATCGACCCTGTCAACTTGCCCGACTTCCGGCTCGAGACGCGCCTCCGTAAGGAGGATGATTCCGCTTCATCCTATGACGGGCTTTCGCTTGAGGAAGCGCTTGCTTCATTTGAGGGAGACATGATTCGGGTCGAGTTGGCTCGCAACGACAAGAACCTTACTAGAACCGCGCAGAAATTGGGAATTAGTCGGCACGCTTTGCGCTACCGGATGACCCGCCTACAGCTTACCCTGGAGGGTGGCTCGGACGGTGAAGGTGGCTCAACCAAAGGCTGAAACTCATTTATGAATATACCCCAACGAATGTTAGCGCTGCTAAACCCTGGCAACCCAAGTAACGACGGTTTCCTGGACATGGTCAAGGGGCCGTTGCTGATTGTCGTCGTTGCGATTGGGTTCGCTCTCATCATTGCCTTGGTCATTTTAGCGACGCACCGTGGAGGAGCAGGTAAACGGTCCAATCGAAACCGAACTGCACGTTTAACCTCTTCCAAGTCAAAGGCTCCAGGCGAGGAAGGCGCTCGGAGTAAAAAGCGTCGTCGGCATAAACGCCATCGCCGCGACCATCGCAAACGAAATCCGACCCTATCTGAAACCGGCGGTATGCCCCCCAAGAACAGTGAGATACCGGAGGGAGAGGAAACGGAACCGGATCAGTGACGCAAACTTCACAAAGTATAGTGGTTACGGCGAAAAGCGGCTCCAATTTGGCAGCCGCGTTTTTCTTGCTGCCCAAGGCCAAGCGCCAGGCAATGGTCACGCTCTATGCATTATGCCGCAAAGTCGACGACGCTGCCGATGATGATTCTGTCCCATTGCCCAAGCGCGCCGAGAGTTTGCAACAATGGAGGGATGACATCCGGAGAGCTTGCGAGTGGGGGGAACCACAATTCCAAGTCTGCCGCGAGTTACGCCCGTTCATCCGGCAATACGATTTGCCCTTCAGTTTGTTTGACGAATTGATCGTCGGGATGGAATCCGACTTACAGAAAAACCGTTACAGGGATTTTGACGAGCTGAAAGTTTACTGCCACCGAGTCGCCTCGGTGGTGGGTTTACTGAGCATTCGCATTTTCGGCTGTGACAGCAACGAAACGCAACACTACGCGGAAAATCTTGGCCAAGCGATGCAGCTGACAAATATCCTGCGTGACGTCGCCGAGGATGCTGAACGAGGCAGGATTTATCTTCCGCAATCGATGCTGGAAAAACACAAGGTTGCCGAGGAAGATATTTTTAATGGGCGCTTCACTGCAGGATACGCGAATGCCACGCAGGAAATCGCCGAGCGCGCCTGGGCGCATTACCGCCTGGCCCGCGAATCATTCCCCCGGGAGTTCGGGCAGTTGCTCGTCGCCTCGGAAGCCATGGGGGCGATCTACTGGCGCTTGCTGGGGAAACTTAAGGTTGTGCAGTATAATGTCTTTGAGGAAAACCGGTTGAAGATCAATCGCATGGTCAAGCTGGGTATCGGGCTGAAAACCTGGCTCATGTTGCGGCGCAAAACTTACACGCCGGTGTACGGCTAAGCGATCCGCGAAGTCAGTCGTTCGAGATTTGCCTCGATTTGATTTCGGAACACGTAACGGTTTTGTGGGGTGATTACGACTGGCCGCTTGCCGCTTTTGCGGTAAAGCACCAGCATCCGGTGATTCCCCCTCAAGGTGTTCCGCCAAACTTCCGGCTTTCCCTTGAGTCGCTTGGAGATCCGATTGATGTCTGCCAGTGGGATTCTGCGCAGGGTAAGCCCCATACACTCAATCACCACAGTCTTGGATCCAACACGAAAATCAATCCTTGGTAGCGCCCAGGATACCGTCAGAATAATAACCACCCATGCCGCGGGAACAACCCAAGCGATTGTATCCCAATTCTCTGCCAGGAAATCCAGTTGCATCATTCAGTCTGGGGCACGGTGTTATCTCGGGTCGGGAATGAAAAGCACTTGGCCGATCCGCATCGTCCGCGGATTCAGGTTCGGGTTTGCGTCGAGAACCGCTTTGAGAGTGATCCGTTTTGTCACACCCTGGCTTTTCAGTTTGACGTTGTAGGCTCCGATGATGGCCGAGATTGTTTCACCGGCCTCGACGGGGTGATCGAAGCCTTTCTGCGATTGGGGCGTGACGGGTGGCGACTTGGTTCCTGCTGGGGCGGATCGAAGCAATGCCTTCATCTCCTTGAGGATCAGATCTTTGTCCTGAAGGCGTTTGCGATCGATTTCGCGGATTGACTTGGCCAACCCCTCAAGGTCATCACGGGTGGCGGTGGAGGGATCTTTTGTCGAGGTCTCGGCCCGAAGTAGACGCACCTCGCTGCGGAGCTTGGATAGTTGACCCTTAAGAGCATTATGCGCCTCGAGGAGGTCCGCCAGTTGGCTCTGCAGTCGGCGATAATCTTCCCGTAGAGCGCGCGTATCCAGTGAAGCCCCCTGAGCTAGGGCGGAAGTGGATTGGAACAGGTAAACCGTTGTCAAAAGCAATGTAAACAACAACAAGCGCTTCATGTCGGCAATCTAAGTCCGCGCCTCGGCAAACTCAAGCCGAAGCCGGTTGTTTTGTAACATTATGATTGCCACAGCTTGGCCACGCCGTCTCAATCAGTGCCGTGCAAACCTGTTTTCGGTGGTTAACCAACCTTTTCCCAGTCTGGTCAGTGCTCGTCGCCGTGGTGGCGCTGACTTGGCCGGCTTCTTTTGCGTGGTGTACGGACGGTATGATCAAGTTTGGATTGGGACTGATCATGCTCGGAATGGGGTTGACGTTGACTCCCAACGATTTCAAGCGTGTGTTCGTGATTCCTGCTGCGTTGCTGGGCGGTGTTGCCCTGCAGTTTGTTATCATGCCGTTTTTGGGCTGGGGGATTGGTTGTCTTTTGGATTTGCCGCGCGATATCGCGGTGGGGCTTGTGCTGGTTTCCTGTTGCCCGGGAGGCACTGCCTCGAATGTGGTCGCCTTTCTCGCCCGGGCGAATGTTGCCTTGTCGGTGAGCATGACTGCGATATCAACCACCTTGGCCGTGGGGTTGACGCCGCTGTTGACTAAGGTTTATGTCGGAGAGCGTGTCCAGGTCGATGCACTCGCAATGTTGGAAACCATCTTGATCGTCGTAATCCTGCCGGTGGCTGCCGGAACGGTGCTGAATCATTGCTTCAGCAAGGCAGCCAAGCGTGTCTCCGCCTTATCGCCCCTTGTGTCGGTGTTATGCATTATCCTGATCGTGGGCTACATTTTGGCCGACAAACATGTTCAGATCAAGGAGCACTGGAGGATTCTAGTGTTGGCAGTGGTGCTGTTGCACTCGGGTGGCTTTGGGTTGGGATACGCCCTAGCCAGGCTTCTGCGGTTTGATGAGCAATCTAGTCGAACGGTTTCGATCGAAGTGGGGATGCAAAACAGCGGACTGGGGGCGGCATTGGCCAAAGCGCATTTCACGACTTTGGCGGCGGTGCCGTGTGCCGTAAGTGCGGTTACACATTGCATCCTTGGCAGTATCGCTGCCGGCCTTTGGCGGATGATTAGCCCCAAGTTCACAACTGATCCAGCACTTGTGGGGACAGGAACAACAGATCATCATTAGATTGCCAAAAGGATATTTCGGGTGTTTATTTCCCTTCTTTACACGGAATAATGGCTGACCAAAAAAACATCCTCGATCTTTATTTTTTAGACGCTCGGGCGAGGTTGATCGACATCGCGGCATTCATGGATCGCGTTGACCGGGCTAATGGCGAGACGGATTTCCGTTACGATGCCTTCCGCGAGGCGCTGAAGGCGTTGGAGAGTGGGCAAGCGGATCGTGCCGAGAGGGTGCTTTTGGAGTTTAGCGACCCCTCGGAGGAGCCTATCCCAAAGGCAACCGTGAAGGCCGCCTGCGGCGCTTGCCTTAACACGGATAACGCCTAATTGAAGAACAGGACGATGCGTTACATTGAGCCACATGGCCACATGGTTAGTCGCACGACTGACGATTATCGCGCAATGGCCATGGCCGGATGTCAGGCGGTGTGTGAGCCGGCGTTCTGGGCCGGGTTCGACCGAAGTTCGGCGCAGGGTTTTTACGACTACTTTTGTCAACTCACTCAGCACGAACCGCGTCGTGCGTCGATGTTTGGCCTGCCGCATTACACCTGGCTTTGCATCAACCCGAAGGAGTCGGAGGATATTGCGCTCGCTCAGGAGGTGCTGACGATTATCCCGGAATTCATGGAAAGCCCGAACGTGCTTGGTATCGGGGAAATAGGCCTGAACAAAAACAGCCGCAACGAGATGACCGTGCTCGAGAAACACGTTGATCTGGCGAGGGACAACGACCAGTTGATCCTCGTCCATACGCCGCATCTCGAGGACAAGCGCAAGGGTACCCGGTTGATTCTGGACGTGCTTAAGAGCGACAGTCGAATCCGTCCGGAGCGTTGCATCATCGACCATGTCGAGGAGCACACAGTGAAGATGGTGCTCGATGACGGGTTCTGGGCCGGCATGACTCTATACCCCGAGACCAAGTGCACTGCTAATCGTGCGATTGACATTCTAGAGGTGTACGGGGACGAGCGCATCTGGATGAACAGCGCGTGTGACTGGGGTGTCAGCGTGCCGTTGGCCGTGCCTCAGGCTGCGCAGGAAATGAAACGCCGTGGTAACGATGCGCAGTATATCGACAAGGTGGTTTATCAAAACCCAATCGAATTCATGAGCCAGAGCTCGCGCTTCACCATCCCCGAAGGTCTCTGAATTTGGCAAGAGCATATGAGGCTTAGTCACGGCATCCATCTTGCCTATTGCACAAACATCCATCGTGGTGGCGATTGGCCGGAAACATTACGCTCTCTCAACGAGCACACGCTACGGGTTCGAGACCGGGTCAGTGATGGCAAACCCTACGCAATCGGTTTGCGCCTAGGCGACGCGGCATCGCGCCAACTTGCCCAGGCGAACGAACTCCATCGCTTTCGTGAGTGGCTCGACAAGAACAATTGTTACGTCTTCACTGTCAACGGGTTTCCGTACGGCGATTTTCACGGGAAACGGATCAAGGAACAGGTTTACCAGCCGGACTGGACGACTCCGGAGCGCGTTGAGTACACTAGGCGGCTATTCGATATTTTGGCTGAACTTGCCCCGGCGGATACGGGTGGCAGCGTTAGCACCGTGCCATGTTCATTCAAGGATTTCATCACCACCGACGAACAGGTCAAGGCCATGCGGCGCAATCTTTGGGAAGTTGTTGAGCATGTCGACGCGCTCAGCGAAAAGACAGGTAAAGACATGCACCTCGGACTGGAGCCGGAGCCGTTGTGTTATCTCGAAACGAGTGAAGAGATGATTCAGTTTTATCGGCGGCTCCGGGATGACCGCCCCGGCGATGATCGTTTGGGAAAACGCTTGGGCATCAACTACGACACCTGTCACTTGGCGGTGGAATTCGAGGAGGCTGCCGCCGCGCTTGCTTCGTTGGTTGCCGAGGGTGTCCGCATCAGCAAGTTGCACTTCAGTTCTGCGCTCAAGGTGCAGTTAAACGCCGAGGTGCTCGAAGGCTTGGCTGGCTTTGCGGAGGATATTTACTTTCACCAAGTCGTGGCGCGGAGTGAGAGCGGCGAACTCACGCGGTATCGAGATTTGCCGGACGCATTGGCTGCTGCCGCACATGGTGAGACGGTTGACGGCACCGAGTGGCGAATTCACTTTCATGTGCCGCTGCACTGCCCGCCGTGCCGCATGTTCGACACGACATCCGATCAACTGAAAGCTACCATTGGCGTGCTCGGCGCTGGGCCGGCGATGTGTTCGCACATCGAGATGGAAACCTACACATGGGAAGTGTTGCCCAGTGAGATGAAGCAGCGGGATGTTGCCGATCAACTAGTCGGCGAATACGAGTGGACACTGACCCAGTTGGCTGGGCATGGGATATTGCCTGTTGGTTGACATGCGTGCGAAGCGCGATTCATCCTACGGCTGTTTCAAGGCACTTCTACTCTTGGGACGGGTTTCCAACCTGCCTACCATCTGGTCGAATTGCCTCGCCTCCTGGTTGTTGGCGGGCGGCACGCTGGTTGAGGCGGCGGACGTGAAACGTTTCACTTGCCTCATCGGTGGGGCGACGCTCCTCTATCTCGGCGGCATGTTTCTGAACGATGCATTTGATGTCCGGTTTGACAAGGAGCATCGCAGCGAGCGCCCTATCCCCAGCGGCGCTATCAGTGCCAAAGCGGTTTGGATATGGGGCATCAGTCAAATGGTGATTGGTTTGGGTTGCTTCGTTTGGATCGACCCGGTTGTGGCTGTCTTTGCGTTTGCTCTGGCCGGCAGTATCCTATGGTATGACTGGATTCACAAGCGGATCACTTGGTCCCCGTTGATCATGGGCCTGTGCAGGCTATTCCTATACGTCTTGGCTGGGGTAGTTGCCGCCGAGTCGCCCACTGTGTCGCTTGGGTTTCCGGTTGTTTTAAGTGCTTTAGCGTTGTGGGGTTATATCGTAGGCCTCAGCAATATCGCCCGACACGAGGTCACCGGTGGCAATGTCATATCTTGGCCGTCCTGGTTGCTGGTTTTACCTCTTGCTATTGCCGTTGCTTCACCTGGGTTGGTTGTCGACAAGGAGGTGAATTG
>Ga0066372_10000829_pt1 | contig 11921 bp, 13 predicted proteins | sample Knorr_S15_td_250_FD_77011 | JGI IMG/M metagenome (GOLD analysis project Ga0066372, IMG submission 77011) | Marine microbial communities from Southern Atlantic Ocean transect - Knorr_S15_td_250_ad_251m_LV_A | ecosystem: Environmental > Aquatic > Marine > Oceanic | place: Southern Atlantic ocean... | reverse complement strand
CATCAAGCACCATTTTCATCAGTAACCTTAATTCTTGACGTGTTTCCAGGGTGGATTTCAGTTGCAGAGAGGAATTTGAAATCTGGAAAAATGCTCCGTAAAGCAGTGACATTATCAGTCCGAGCAAAGCGATTGAGATCAATAACTCCAACAGGGAGAAGCCAGGTTGAGTTTTCCGGAATTTAATTCGGATTGACGTAAATATCTGCATCATAAGTATATACGTTTTTTCCCTCGTTCCAGCTTAATTGATAGTTGACTTGACGTACCCTTATTCCGGGCAGAGGTGTTGTATCACTGACATGTTTTTTCCAGTTGAAACCGTTCATTGGATGCTCAAGTTCAAACTCACCCTGACTGAGCGAAACAGGAGTGGAGATGGTTGCGCGTTCGGATTTTAATAATTCATTTTGAGCATGAGACATTGCTTTCCACAAGTTTGTGGTCGAAGAAAGTACAAAGATCGATGTGGAAAAAGACTGGTAAAGTGCCATCAATGTGAGAACTAGAATTGAAAGTGAAACCAGCACTTCCAGTACAGTGAAACCTTTTTTACGTACTTTTGAATTTCGTCCGCTGGTTACAATAGGGCTTTGATTCTTAGCTGGAACAGCAGAGTCAGGCGGGTTTATGTGCGGAGAGAGTTGCGTGCTTTCTTCTACAGTACGGAGATCCGGAATTATTTGGCTGTGGATTTTACTCATCTTTCACTCAGTTCCAGCTTCCCCATGATACCACTGCTTTCAATTTGCCAGGACTTTGAAGAATCAGGCAGGGAAAACAGCAGAAAAAACGGTGTTACAAATCCGGAACTGTTGATTTGAACTTCGAGAAAATCAGCATTAGCTCCGGAACTGAGGTAATGCGATTCTGCCGGTTTTGCTTCACGTAAATTAAGGTCTTCCGGAAAAACATGCGCTTTCAGTATTTTAGGTTCTTGCAAAAACTCCTCACTGCATTTTCCAGTCGGATCCTCTCCTGAGACCAGCATTTGCTGGTTCTTTAAATCAAAGATCAGGCAGTAAGAAGTACTTTTAAGAACAGCATCGTTGCGGAGCATTTTTAGCACACTTTTAAGATGCTTATATTCGACTTCATGTGCTTTGGAAAACAAAGCGAAAAACTGAGGTACAGCCATGCCCACCAGCAGCACTACCAAAGTTATGACCACCAGTATTTCCAGAAAGGTGAAGCCCCTTACAGAGTTATGAGCCTTGAACTTTGAATGGGGGCTACATGTCGCTGGAATTGATGTCTGCATCCAAATCCGTTCCGCCATCAGTACCATCAGCGCCAAGTGAAATAATTTCATAATTTTTACCGTTCACGCTTAGATAACGGTATGGGCTGCCCCAACCGTCTCCAGGCAAATTATTTCCGCGTAAATATGGGCCGTTCCAGTTCTTAGGAATAATTCCTACTTCCGGTTTTTCGAGCAGGGCTTTGAGCCCCTGTTCTGCTGAGGGATAGCGGGAATTATGTAGACGGTATAGATCGAGCGCTGTTTCCAATCCTTTAATCTGGGATTTTGTCGCGTCAGCTTTTGCCTGTTCCGCAGAATCAAAAAGATATACACCGACAATACTGGAAAGCAGTCCCAGGATAATTATCACAACCATCACTTCAATAAAACTGAATCCGCCTAAACGTTTGCGTCTTTTTTCAACAGTGTCTTTGGCCTGAATATCTTTTACTTTATTTTCCATCTGAGTTTAATATTGAGTGTGTTAAAAAGAAGTTTGCTTGATCTTATTCAAAATGGTGCTAGTTTAGTAATCATCAAAGTCGGATACGTGACCGCCGGTTTTCAGGATCGTTCGCGATTCCTGAAGGCTGGAGGAAAGTCCGGGCAACACAGGGTAAGGGTGCTGGCTAACAGCCAGGCGGCGCGAGCCGATGGAAAGTGCAGCAGAAAACATACCGCCGATGGTTTCTCTGGAAACACAGGCAAGGGTGAAAAGGCAGGGTAAGAGCCTACCGCAGTTTTGGTGACAATACTGGCAGTGTAAACCCCACCCGTTGCAAGTCCAAATAGGACCGCTATCAGGCTGCCCGCCTGGCGGTCGGGTAGGACGCTAGAGGCTGTCGGTAACGGTAGTCCCAGATAAATGGTCACGGCTCACTGTTGTGGGAACAGAACCCGGCTTATTTCCGGCTTTGATTTTTCCCAAAATATGGTTTGCTTTTAATTCAGCAGCCCACACGATGATCTTCAATTGTAAAATGCCTTCATAAAACATTTCAACCTTTTTCAGCCTCAATCTGATTTTTGTAAAGGTTGATATACTCTTCTATGATTTGCTCTGCAGGTAATTTCATGGCCTCAATATAACAAATCAAGTAACCTTTTAAATAAATCTCTGATGTAAATTTTTTAAAATTCTCCTCTTCAATTGCTTCAAGATAGGTGCTGCGGATACAGGTTATTTTTGCTAGTTCATCCAGTGTAATTGATTTTAACTCTCTTATTTGTTTTAAGACTGCGCCATTGAAAGAAACGTTACCCCCATGTGCTCTCAGCCTTGAGTAATATTCTTCGATACTTTCTTCAGTCTGTTCATTTTTAACAGCAAGGTTAAGGTAAAAATCCTGTCTCTGCTCCTGTGTTTGTCCAACAACTTCTGTGGGTACGCTTTTCGGTATCTCTAGCTTTTCTTCAGGTTGCTTGTTTTCATCTTTATGAGGAGGGGTAGCGGTTTCAGTTTTTATCTGTGCGGGTTTTTCAGTTAGAGGGGTTTCAGAGATGGGAGCGCTTTCTTGCTGGAAATCAGTCTGCTGCTCAGAATCAATTGTTAGCCGTATTTCGTCATCGTATTTTGCTCTGGCGATTGGATTTGCCAGAGTGACGAAAGCTTGCCCGATCTGCAGTAATTTTTGTTCAGTTTGTTCTTCCGGAAACAGAGAATAAGCCGAAATTGCCTCTAAGTGTACGGCTTCAAGTTGCTCTTCATATGCTTTACGTATTTCCACTAAAGAAGCTGTACTCGGAATTGCAAGTATCTGATAATAGTTCCCCTCTTCAGGAATGGAAGCGTTTTCGAGAGTTGTAGTCATAGCGTCAACTGTGACAATAGGTTGTTTTTAGCTGCTGACTCAGTCTCTTCCTGCAAAATATCGGAGCAGATGGTTTTTAACTGCTGCATCGGCACACAATCAGGGTGAGACACTGCTATGGGTTTACGGTCCAGCACAGATTTCCAGACGGACTCATCCTCTGAGATATAACCCAGGAATGTCATATCCAGATTAAAATATTTTGAACAGGCAGTTTTCATTGCCCGGCCAACTTTTTTATCCCTTTCTGTACGTACCTGATTGAGGATTATTTTAGGTCTGAAGATCTGCAGTTGTTCCTCAACAAAAATCGTGCTTTTGCCGCCTAACTTGTTCAAATAATCAATGAGCTCTTTTGGTGTGTTTACTTTGTAAGGATTGTCTTTCCGGAGAATCGGTGTTACTACTGATTTCAAACGAAAGTTTTTACTGTTATGAAAAATTTGTCGAAAAAATGAGTTCTTAATGAAGCGGTAGGCGTTTTCAATCGAAGTAGGTTCCGGAATCACAACCATAAGTTGGGAATCGGCCAGCAGGAAAAAATCAACAGTGTTGTAGGATGTTCCTGCACCTAAATCTATCACAATATAATCCGCGTCCAGATTTCTCAGTGCAGAAAGGAAACGGCGTTTTTGAGTATATTTTAAATTCGCGATTTCAACTCCATCTTTAGCACCACTGATCAGGCTCAATCCGGGGATTTCGGTGGGAATTAATAATTTTGAAATGTTGAGTATTTCTCTGCCAATGAAATCGGAAAGACTTTTTGGGGGACTGTTAACTCCAAGCCAGGTGTGCAGGTTTGCTCCACCAAGATCCAAATCGGCCAGGATGACTTTATAACCGCTTTGAGCCAGCAAAATACCAAGGTTACCGGCGACAAAACTTTTGCCAACACCGCCTTTCCCTCCGCCAATTGCCCATATATTTTTTGTTGCCATAACTAGTTTGAGTATGTGAATAGATGCTGCCTGTTATCTTGTTCTAAAGGATTAAATTGCAAGTTGTTGGCCAATTATATTTTGCAGAAGATTAACGCTTCAGCATATTATTTCTGATATTAGTAACTTAAACTGCTGAGGAAAGCAACTATTTTTTTAGAGGGAGCAAAGTTTCTGAGTACATTAAAGGTTTTCGGAGAAGAGCCGATACTCAACACAGATGGGTTTCCTGCTCTTGAAAAAATGGATTGAATAAGTCATTCGTGGGGGGAGGATACTATATCCAGCACATAACAGTGGACCAAATCAAATGTTTATACGATTATTTATTTTTCCAATTGCAATAGTAATTTTTCTGACAGCATGTTCAGGCAGAACCGCTGAATTTCCCAGTCAGTCCTTCCGCAGCAGGTTGAGTGAAGGAGACAGTCATATGGGGTGGAGTCTAAATTATTTTGATAGCTGGCAGAACGGTCTGCAGCAGCGATATTTGAAGCTGGCGGAAATGCATACAATTGCCGCCATTAAATTGTTCAGACACCTTGAATCTGATACTTCTCCACGTATCAGTGAGTTTTATGTGGTTCGTGAACGTCGTACCCGTAGTTGCCGATTATTGGCGGAACTGCAGTTTGCGGCCAGTAATCACGGGCATCAACTCAGTTCAAACACTCCCGACGGATGTATCTATTTTTAGCAGGAAAATCTCTGTGCAACTGAGGTTTTCTCCGATTTTCAATAAGTTTGTTTTTACAGCCCAACTTTGTTGTCCAGGCCGGCTTCTATCCATCTGCTTTAGGCTCCTCATACAGTTTATTGTTCTAGCTTCATTTTGTTGTCCAGACTGGCTTTTATCCTTTTGCTTTCTGCCTGATAACGTTCTGATGCTTTCTGATCACTGGTATTTGCATAATAGTAACTGATCAAATCAAGCAGGTGCAGCTCACCTTCGAGGTCACCCAGCTGCTGCTTGATTGCAAGATGTTCTTTATAGGCGGCAACCAATTCTTCATCATTCTGCATTGATGAATGAGCTTGTTCTATGCGGTCGTAGAGTGGATCCATTGCAGAAATATTAACTCGCTGCCGATTGTAGTTGAGTAGATCTTTCAGCAGCGGTAAAGCTTCTTCGTATGCATCTTTTTCTTCCAGAGTTTTTACAATTCCATCCATGACGTTCGCATAATTAGTTTGTTCAGGAATATCTTTGAGTGGTGATTCTTGTTTTTGCTCAACGTCTGTTTTTGGCGGCTCGGATTTGGAAACATCTGCATTTTTGCTGCTCGAATCCAGCGGAAGTTCAAGTTTTTCTGCTAACTGCAGCACGTCGGGGCTTGGTTGCTGTCCTAGTTCTTTGAGTATTTCCAGGTAACTTTCAAGACCGGCCTTAGCTTCATTCATTCTACCGGATTCACAAGCAGTTGTTGCAAGTTTCAACAATGCTTCAGCTTCAGCAATTTTTTCTTCCTGAGGAGTTGTATTTTGTAAAGATGAGCTGAAAGGCTCCTCATCTTTCAGACTGTATGCATCGGATAAAGGTGGGAGTGGATCTTCATCACTGAACATTTCACTATCAGTTTCAGCATAAGTTTCCCCTCCTGGGATTGGAATTAACTCATCGGCAAAAAGATCTTCATCGAAATCTACGAGAGGTTCCACAGCTTTACTTGCTGTTTGTTCTTTTAATGCCTGATGTTTACGTGAAAGTAATTCCAGTGCTGCTTCACCTGCACCGAGCGTTTTCTCAGTTTCAGCGTTATCACTGTTTATATTTTCCTGTTTTTCTGTTTCCGTCTGCTCAACTTTTTCGGCAAGTTCATGTTTCTCCTCGAGCTCTTCTTCATCTTTTCCCTGCAGGATTTTTACGTTTTCGCTCAAAGTAACTTTAACTTGTTCAGCTTCATCGAGTTCTTCAGAAAAATTTTCAGGTCCATTGAATGTGCCAGCTTTTTGATAGGCTTCGCTTACCAAATCCGGGGTTCCATTGTTTTGCGGCGCTGTTGCGGGATCCTCAGTAGGAAGAGGATCCGCAGAAGGCGGAGAATTCGGAGTTGGGTTTAAATTTAATTTTTCTCTGAATTGTTCAAATATGTTCGCGTTTACACCCGGAATTAAATTTTCAGCATCGGAAGATCTTTGGTTTGCAGGGAGGATGTCAATATTTGCGGAATTAGTGGAATCTCGAAACGGTGCTGAAGAGAGTACCAGTTCCGGCTGAACAATAATGGTTGTGACTTTTTTTAATACGATCCAGATGCACAGCACCGCACAGATCAAGACAAGTGAAGTAAGTCCTAATTCAATTGAAATTTGAAACATTGAATATTCGAAAACAAGCAGAATAATGCCTAAAATTATTTTTTTCAGGATCTTCATAAATGTTGACTAGTTATTTCTGTAGTGAGTCATCATACTGGTTCTTTCACGGAATTTGTTATGTTTACTAGTTAAATCCGAGCGAACGCAAATGATGGGCATTGTTTGACCATTGTTTTAAGATTTTAACGTGCAGTGCTAAATGGACCTTGTTTCCAAGCAATCGTTCAATTTTTTTACGTGCGGCAGTGCCGATTGTTTTCAACATCTCCCCTTTTTTACCAATGATAATCCCTTTCTGAGAGTCACGTTCCACACAAATTGTGCAGGCAATTTTAATGCACTTGGGATCATCTTCAAATTGTTCAACGATGACCGCGACAGAATATGGAATTTCCTGCTGCAGACGTAAAAAAAGCTCTTCCCTGACAAATTCACTTGCCAGGAAACGTTCAGAGGCATCCGTCACCTGATGAGTTTCAAAATAAAAAGGATGAACGGGAAGATACTTTTTCAGGGTTTCAACCAGGTGTTCGACGTTTGTAGACTTCAGAGCCGAGACTGGAACAATTTCTGCAAAATCAGCAAGTTCAGCTAATTTTTTAATACTGACAAGTGCCTGTTCCTGTGGTATTGTATCAATTTTATTCAAAACAAGCACCGTCCGTTTTGCCTTTGCTGACAGTAGTTTGAGGATTTCCTGATCTTCCAGGTGCAAAAAGGAGAGTTCCTTTTTCTGTAAAGAAGATTCCGGTAATGGTTCAACTATCCACAAGTTCAAATCAGTATCACGCAAAGTCTCGGTTGCGTATGCTACGATTTTGCGGTTGAGCAGTTTTTCCGGACGGTGGATCCCGGGGGTGTCGATGAAAACAATCTGAGTGTACTGCTCTGTCCTAATCCCAAGTATACGGTTTCTGGTCGTTTGTGCTTTGTGTGCAGTGATGGAAACTTTCTGACCAACGAGTTGGTTCAACAGAGTTGATTTTCCAACATTCGGTCTACCTATTAAACCGATAAATCCGCAGTGTTGTTCGTTTTCTTTTCTGTCTTCTGTTTGTTGACGCTTGTCTTTGTTTATTTTCATGTATGAATTTTAAACTTTTTAGGAGGTCCCGAAGTCAAAACAAGTGTAATGTCTTCCTGTGACTTTTTAATATTGTCTGAAACCAAACTTAATAACAATGATTCCTTTAAACCAAAAAACGGGATACTTAAGCGCTCAATTCCAAGCTCTCTGCCGATAATACGAAAGACGGCAAGTGCGATATTGAAAATTTCAGTCTGCTGTGTTCGAAGTTTCCATCTTTCCTGCTGTTCTTCAGCAGACTGTTGCTGGAACATTTGTGCTATCCGTTCAAATTCGCTCCAGTCCATACTCAACCAGTTTCCAGGCTGATTGTTGCAGCTATTATCAGACACATATTTAGTAGAAACTTTAGTAAACAAACGGGCAAATGTTTTTGCGTTGCCGCCTGTTAATATCAAGTGAGAACTGTGTTGCGGATTCATTGAGCAAAGCCGAGATAGCTGAGTCAACTCTTCGTTTAGACTTGATTCCAGCTGTTGTAGAACAGGACTCATTTTCTTCAAACGCAGTGTACCGATATCAAAGCTATGCAGAAAATTGTTCCGGCTGTTGTTGCTGTTTCCTACTGGTTCGAGTAAAGAAATCTCCAGACTTCCGCCACCTAAATCTGCTAAAATAGTTTGTGTTAACGGAAATTTACTGAAAAGAGTTTGAGGCAAGAATGATCTCACTCCTTCGAGTAAACATTGTGATTCTTCTTTTCCGGAAAGTATTTTAACGGGATGCCCGACCATGGTTTGCATACGTGAGACAACATCATCACGATTTTCAGCATCCCTCATTGCACTTGTTGCTGAGAGCGATACTTTGACTTGAGAAAATTTTTGTGATTCGCACAGCAAACCCTGAATTGTCTGTTCCAGTTGTTGAAAAATATTTTCCGGAATCAGTCCGTGCTCAAAAACTGAATCGCCTAAACGCAGATGCGCGCTCCAGCTTTCCAGTACACGCAATTCGCAAGAACCAACTAATCCCCCCACAATCATGCGCACCGCGTTACTGCCAATTTCAATAGCGGCAAAGTTCATCGGCATCAGTTCTTGTAAATATTTTCAAAAATTGTAATCATCAAAGACAATTTCTTATTCTTGCCCCTACTTCTTGCATCTCTCCTTCAGCATATTGGATATGTTTCCGAAAAGGTCTGGGGCTTCCTTCTGCGCGAGGAAGCACGTGGAAGTGGATATGCTCCACCTCCTGTCCGGCGTTTGCACCGTTGTTAAGGATTAGATTATAGTCAATGCCATCGAAAGCAGTACAGACGGCTTTCGCCACTTGCTGTAAAGTGCGCATCAGTGAGATGGCCTGAGTTTCAGGAAGATCTTCTAATCGCATAACTTCAAATTTTGGGATAACCAGAGTATGTCCCGAGGCACTGGGCATAATGTCTAAAAATGCAATTTCTGCATCAGTTTCGATAATTTTTTCACAAGGAATTTCACCTTGAATTATTTTGGTGAAGATCGAAGCCATTTCAAGGTTTCCGGTTTAAGTTTGAAAATTACAGGTTCAATTACCGTAACGCAAAGCAGGTACAGTTTTGTTTCTCTGTTTATGCTCACGGCTTTGTTTGTTAGCGGACTATTTTTTGTTTTCAGGCCTCAGCTTTTACAAGCAAGTAATCTAAATTCTGCCAAGTTTCCTCACTATAAAATAGAAGTTTCCTATGACCACGATAAGACACTTCTTGTGGGAAAAATGCAAGTCCGTTTCTCTCGAAAAGCATATCCGCATGATGAATTATTATTTGCCCTGCCGGGAAACCGGTTCCTTGTTCCGGATGAACGTGGAATCAGAAAACACAAGATTGTGCCGGTTTTTTCCTTAAACCGCTTTCAGGATAATCTTGAGGATCCAAAATCTCCAACAGGTTTTAGTCCTGGAAATCTGGAGATCAAATCCGTTAATTTCTTCGATCCTCAGTCTGCAACTGCACAGCATCAGCTAGCTTACAAACTAGAAGAAAATCCAGATTTGGAAGTTGGTTATTCAACATCACGGGGACTCTTACGGATTTTCCTGCCGAAGGATCTTCCAGACACACAAGGCTTCCCCGGAGAGTCAACAATTCAACTCGAATTTTCAACTAAGTTCCCAGAACATGCTCAGGAAGGCACGGTCAACGGTATGCTACTGACCGCGAATTGGCATCCAAAATTATTGAACTGGGAAGCGGATCAAACTGTTAAAGAGAAAGGCTGGGCAACTTCAGGAAATAATCCTTCTCCCGCGACATTTGAGGTCAGTTGGAAAGCAGTTCAGGCGGGCACATTAATCACGACTCCCGGCAATTATAAATTGCTCCCTGGTCAGGAGTTAACTCTCCCAGTTACAAAAAAACTGCTTAAGAAATTTCCCTTGATTTTCAGCAAAGTTCATCAACAATATGCTGGGAAAAGCGCAGTTGAAGTGTCTGCTGAAAAGTCTGTTCAGCATATTGCAAAAGGAGGTTCTCAACTCACATCATTTTATCTTAAAGGCCATGAACGCAGAGCCGAACTTTTGCATAATTGGACTGCGTCATTTTTGGAATTTATGCAGACACGTTATGGTCTCAAATCACCGTGGGGATCAATTCGGGTAGTTGCAGTAGAAGCTGAATACGAACAAGTGGATGTGGTTAATAACCTTGTTCTGGTACCCCTGCCTAATTATAAACGTGCTGAATTAATGGACCGGCAAGCTCTTGGATTTTTGACACGGAGATTGGCGCAACTTTGGTTTGGAGAATCAGTCTGGAGTAACGAGGATACGCAACAATGGTTGAATTTGGGTCTTCCTGCATTTATGGGCTTACGTTATTTTCAGCACAAGTTTGGACCGGATGCCGGAATTTTTGATACATTTGACTGGTTGAATCCACGTTACCGCGATCACTATTTTGAAAGTATGGCAAACAGTATCTCGCCAAAATTGAGATATCCCATCTTATCTTCTTTCAGAAAAAATCCTGATTCCCAGAAATATTTACAGACTCTGACTTATAAATCCGCAATGGTTTTTTCTATGCTGGAATACATGCTGGGACACAGAGCATTTCAACAAGGGCTTCAGCATTTTTTTAACAATAATCAACAAAAATTGGTGCGCATAAGAGAAATTCAGCAGGCATTTGAAAAGTTTAATCTGCCTCATCTCAGGATTCATCGGCTGCCTGCAGAAAGCCCATACAACGCTGACGGTGATGGATCACTGGATTGGTTCTTTTCACAGTGGTTCCGGACAGTGCAGACCCTGGATTATAGTTTTGAGGATTCAACTACCAGGACTTTGCCAAACGGAAAATATGAAACTGAAATAATAATTAATAAAATTGGTATTGCTAAAATGCCGGTTGTGGTGGCACTCAGAACTAAAGACGGTAGAGAAATTCGCAAGATGCTGCCTGGTATTGAACGTCAGGAAAATACACAGTTTGTTACAGAAAGTTTTCCGGAAAAAGTTTCACTTGATCCAGATGAACAGTTGCTCGAAACATCTAGGATGAATAATCATTCTTTCAAATTTTTTCGGGTTCGTTTTGGTTTTGACTGGAAAAAACAACGAGAACAACTAGTGCTACTGGTTCCAGGATTAGGCAACAATGCACTGGATGGTAACTCGTTTGGCGTAGGTATCCGCTACAAGTTTGATAACTATCGAATATATGCCATTCCGGGTTATGGCACAAAAAATCATAGGGGGCTTTACTTATTCAATCTGGACAGGGATAATCTTGGTTTGTATGGATTGGAAGCAGGATTTAGCGCGCAGGAGTATGGAGGGGTGCGTTCACAGGGAGTCAGGGCGACTTACAATCCTCCAAACAACCCGGGTGATCTGCAGTACGAATTTCACTCAAGTTTTTCCCGGGAATCGCTCTTTTCTGCAGGTAGCAATTCAGTTGAAAGTGGAGTAACTGAAACAGGAGAATCTAATACCTTCCTGTTGAAACATAGTGGGAGTATCAGACCAAAGGATTACTATGAATTTAACTGGGATATTTGGAACGAACAACCCGCACTTGCGTTAAAGAGTGATTTTTCTTATGTCAGGGGCGCGTTAACTTTAGGGCAAATTCTTCGTGTAGGTCACAGGAAGTTGTTTCAGTTGGACATAACTCACGCGACTACTACTGGTGAAACACCGCTGCAGAAAAAATTTCAACTTGGCGGACCGAATGTCCTGCGGGGATATCCTCAACATACAATTTTGAGTGATGAACATTTGTTAGCCTCTAGATTAAATTATAAATTTCCTTTAATTACTGCACCTTTGTGGGGTCTGGTAAGCGCTTTTAAAATTCAGGCGACAGTTTTTTATGATCAGGGTAAAATATGGTCCCAAGGAAGTTCAAATGAAAAAGCTATACTTCGGAAAAATACTGGAATGGGTATTGAATGGACTGTAGATACTGCATCATTATTTCAAGTGCCTTTAAAAATCGAAGTCGCTTTTCCATTGGATGACCAGGAATATAAAAAACCGCAGTTTATACTGCTTGGTGTCATCACCGGCAGTTAAAAAAATTAAGCCCTCTT
>Ga0066372_10000827_pt1 | contig 11947 bp, 10 predicted proteins | sample Knorr_S15_td_250_FD_77011 | JGI IMG/M metagenome (GOLD analysis project Ga0066372, IMG submission 77011) | Marine microbial communities from Southern Atlantic Ocean transect - Knorr_S15_td_250_ad_251m_LV_A | ecosystem: Environmental > Aquatic > Marine > Oceanic | place: Southern Atlantic ocean... | reverse complement strand
GTGGAGTTAGCTTGCCATTGAATACCCCTGAAGCACCCACGTGCAGGGAGAACTTCACAGCCATAGCCTCTGGAATATCAATAATCATCATGAAATCCATCTCGCCGAATGCCCAATAGTAGGCTTCCAGAGATCCACCCATGGCATCCATTATTCTCTCGGCTTCTTCCTTCCTAGCCTTGCCTCCGTCCTTAAGCAGACCAGCGGCACCTTCCTTAGTGTAGTTTCCAGAATACATGTATTTTGGCATGAATTGCCCTCTTGATGGTAATATATTACAATTTTCTTTCTTATTTGGACTCAATTTCTGTAGCCTACACGACTGTCAAGATTCAAGGGATGCCTTACGTCTCGGTGTTCCATGGGAGAGGATGTCAGGAGCGTCATCATTGTTGGTTCGGGCCCTGCAGGTTACACTGCAGGACTATACGCCGCTAGAGCGTTGCTGAATCCATTGATGTTCGCGGGGTATATGTCGGGGGGACAACTAATGCTCACTTCTGATGTAGAAAACTTCCCCGGTTATCCCAAGGGAATTGGGGGGCCTGAGATGATGATTGATATGAGGGAGCAGGCCGAAAGGTTCGGTCTCGAAGTTCAAGACAAGAATGTGGAAAGGGTCGATCTGTCGAATCGGCCATTTGGAGTCTGGGGTGAGGGAGAGGAATTCAGGGGCGATTCGCTGATAATTTGTACCGGGGCTGAAGCAATTTGGCTTGGTGCGGAGGGAGAGGAAGGGCAGAAGGGGCGCGGTATTTCCACATGCGCCACTTGTGATGGTGCTTTCTTCCGAGATGAGGAGATAATTGTTGTAGGGGGTGGTGATTCTGCTATGGAAGAGGCGACTTTTCTTACTAGGTTCGCTAGTAAGGTTTCCATTATCCACCGTAGGGATGTTTTCAAGGCTTCAAAGGTGATGTACGAGAGAGCCGCGGCACATCCAAAAATCGAGATCAAGACGTTCAGACAAGTGAAAAAATGGATTGCGGATGAGAAAGGCCTTACTGGTGCGATCCTTGAAGACCCAAGAGACAATTCCGAGGAGGAAATCAGTTGCTCTGGAGCATTCATAGCAATTGGGCATAAGCCAATTACCGGGTTCCTTGGAGATCAGTTGGAAACTGACGTAGAGGGATATATTATTCACAAAGAGAACACGATGGCGTCCGTTCCAGGAGTATTTGCAGCCGGAGATGTTGTTGACAAGAGGTATCGACAGGCAATCACAGCAGCTGGCATGGGATGTCAGGCGGCAATGGATGCAGAAAAATGGCTGGAAGGGCACAATTGAGGACCGAAGATACCTTGATTGGGCTCCCTTTCTCGAATGACAATGCCAGACCACCTTAGTCCGGAACAAAGGGAGAGGTACGCTAGACATCTAGTACTTCCAAAAGTAGGGAGTGAGGGGCAGGAGCATTTGCTCAAATCATCGGTACTAGTGGTAGGGGCCGGTGGACTGGGCTCTCCGGCATTGATGTATTTGACAGCAGCGGGAGTGGGAAGAATTGGCATTATCGATAATGACTCGGTTAGTGCATCGAATTTACAGAGGCAAATCATTCACAATAGTGCATGGATTGACAGACCTAAGGTTGAGTCTGCTTCAAACTGGATTTCTGGACTCAATTCTGATGTAGATGTTATAGAAATAAATGATAGGCTAACTCATGAAAATTCATTGGAAATATTGGAGGATTATGATGTAATTATCGATGGGACGGACAATTTCCAATCTCGATATCTAATTGGGGACACATGTGAGATTCTCGGAAAACCGTGGATTTTCGGTAGTATCCATCGATTTGAAGGTCAAGTCTCTACATTCAACCTCAACGATGGTCCAAATTATCGTGATTTGTTTCCCACACCCCCTCCTCTCGAGTTAGCGCCAAATTGCTCGGAAGCTGGAGTACTGGGAGTCCTCCCCGGAATTGTCGGAACAATTCAGGCCACTGAGGCAATCAAGGTCATTTTAGGGATTGGTGAGTGCCTGAGTGGGAAACTGCTGGCAATCGATGCTTTGTCGATGGAAATGAGAGCCCTCTCATTTTCGAAGAACGCAGGAAGAGAGAGGGTAACAAAACTGAGTAGGGTTGATGAACGAAACTTCGGAGAAATCGGAGTAAGTGAATTTTCCGAAAGAAGACAAGATGGTTGGAAACCATTCCTTCTAGACGTGAGAAGAGCCCATGAGGAGGCGATTTCTTCGATTGAAGGTACGGATTCACGAATAATGCATCTTGAGATCCCATCGAGAATTGAGGAGTTGCCCACTGAACAGGATATTGTCGTGTATTGCAGAAGTGGACAAAGGTCGGCTGCTGTGGCTAGGTTTATCCTAGAATCGGGTTTGACCAATGGGCAGATTTTCAACTTGTCAGGAGGGATAAATGCCTGGTCCGATATCGTAAACCCTAATGTAACTAAATATTAATGTGGTATTTTTACTCTTAGTATAACATTTTAATGTGGTAAAATAGAATAATATTGAGAATTATTATGTGGAAGTACCACATTTAATTACTAATTGTGGTAAAATTAGTCATAGTTTGGCGAATATTGTTGTACTATACCTAGTCGGATGGGCAATGGTTTGGGCTAGAGTGGGGATATGGAAGTGCCCAGACTGTGGCATTCACCAAATTTGGAAGACTAAGATGAAAAAATCAAACAAATTAGATCGAAGGTGTTCAGATTGTGGGAAAAGGGTGAGGACCACTCTAGACAGATCATCTTCGGGCAAGGGAAGAACGAGAAATGTGGAAATTTGGGAAAGGAGTCACAAGACGGGTGTAGCCATACTCGAAGAAGAGGCTGCCAGAAGGAATGGTGAGGAGTCAGGAGGGGAAGAAACACCAGGTCAACAAGTGGATGGAGGGCACCCCCAGTCGTTTATGCCGGAAATATGGGGTGTTGGATGGAAACCCGCTTTCCCATTGGAGTTCCCAAAAAAGATCGAGTCTGAAACTGCCAAAGGAATGTTGCTGGAATTTATTGCGGAAAGGCATGATGGGCACCTGAACATAGTTTCTGATTGCTGGAAGTCTCTAGATTGCCCGAGGCGGCTTGATGGGGAGGTTTTTCACGAGTTCTCCAAATCATTAATCTTGGAGATACAGAAGAATCTCTCGGATAGGTTACTTGGGCCTGATTTGTCATCCTTGGGCAAATCGGAGATCATCCCAAGAAGAACGGGGGAGATGTTCCTAGAAAGGCGGATGAGCAGGTTCCTGATTGATGTTAACCTCTGTTTGAGGAGGATTGCATACTACTCTTCAGTAACGGTAGAAAACCGTCTCCAGTGGCAAAGAAGAATGATTCGGACGAGATTGGTTGATGAACAATTGAAGGATCTTTTCGCGACTGGTTTGCCCACTCCTGATGGAGGAAGTTTCGGAGGGAAGGGTTTCAGATCAACTTGGCAAGAAGGGATTGTAGCTTGTGCAACCGCGATGAAAAGAGCAGTTGACCTCCCAGAAGATGAGCATCAAAATGCAGACATCGTAGCACCGATGATTCGAGACATGGGTCTCGCACTGGCAATGGGACAAACCCCAATAGAAGTCTTATCGGCACAAATGGGAAAAGCCGATTCGTACATGAACGGGGGATTAGAAGGTGGTGGTGGTCGAGATTTGCACATTGGAAACTGGGAGAAAGGAGTGCTTCCTCCAACAGCCCCCCTACCGATAGCAAGCGCCACCACAACTGGGATTGCCATGGCTGCGAAACGACTTGGCGTGGAACGATTCCACCTAGCCCCAGTTGGCGAAGGATGTAGTAGCAGTGGTGAGTTCTGGGAGGCAATGAATTTCGCAGGTGTTCGTGGTCTGCCAATCTGCTTCATGATTCAGAATAACCAAATCGCTCTAGACACCTATAATTCGGCTCAATCAGGAGCAGAGACATTTGGGGACAAAGGGCACGCAATGGGAATACCATCCTGGACTATGGATGGGTCTGACCCGGCAATGTTCTTCGCGTCTTCTGCAGTAGCTAGAGAGTTTGCCATAGATGGTTGTGGGGCCACACTGATTCATGTTGAGACGATGAGGGGGTGCGGGCATGCACATCATCACGACGATCTTTACCTCGGAGCAACAAGTGGAAATCCGCCGGGTTATGTCGATCGTGAGTTACTCCGATACTGGGCTGAGAAAGATCCTCTGCCCAATCATAGAGATTTGTTGATTAGGTTGGGAGTTGGTGAACAGCGGCTGAATCAGATTTTGCAGGAAGAGGAGGAGAAAGTTGCTACAGCAAGAAGGAATCTGGAGAAGATGTCGTGGCCCGAGGGAAATTCGGTTGTCAAAGGAGTAACCTCGTTTATTGACGCCACCAGCCACGAACACCAACTAAGTAGGATTGATCGTGAAGTGGGAGATCCTAGTCCGATTCTTGAACCGGGAGAGTATGCAATTGAGTTCTCAGATTCTCCAAACTCGTGGACCTATAGCAGGTCGATCCAGAATGCCATGGCATCTCTAGCAGACCAATTCGGTGAACAAATGGTGTTCATGGGGGAAGATATGGAAGTTGCTGGGGCATTTGGGATGAATCTAGGTCTGAAGACAAAGGGACATCAATCAAAACTTCTTGATATGCCCCTCTCTGAAGCCATAATCATCCACTCAGCAACTGGAGCGGCTTTGGGAGGTATGCGCCCACTAGCGGAGATTCAATTTGGAGGATTTGCGTCACTGGCAATGAATCCGCTAGTAAACAATGCAGCTCAATTGCGATGGAGATGGGGCGCAGAAGTTCCTCTAACTGTAAGGATTCCATTGGGTGCAAAGACGCGCAGTGGTCCTTTCCACGCAAACATGATAGAATCATGGCTGACAAACGATCCGGGGCTAGTAATTGTCTCACCGAGCAATCCCCAAGATGCTTATGACCTTCTGATTGAGTCGCACCACCTTCCTGATCCAGTAATCTATCTAGAGCATATTGGACTGTATGGATTGAGGGGTGGTATAACGGGATGGGGGAAGTCGATCAACCAAGACGTAGACACTGAATCGGTACAGAATAGACTTTCGGAAGGGGAAAACTCGATTGGTGAAGCTCGGGTTATTCGTGGTGGCAGGGATGTCACGATAGTCACATGGGGTGCGATGGTACATGTTGCACTCGATGCAGCAGAAGAAGTAGCGAGAAGAGGAATCGAAGTTGAGGTAGTAGATCTAAGAACACTTGTTCCATTTGACTCCGAGACTTGCATAAACTCAGTATTGGGGACCGGCCGGCTAATTGTTCTGCAAGAATCTCAATGGACGGGGGGGTTTGGTCACACTGTTTCTAGCAGAATCGTAGAAGAGTCATTTTGGAGAATGGAGTCGCCTCCAGTAGTAATTGGGGCATTGGACACCCCAGTTCCGTTCTCACCGACTCTAGAGGATCACACAATTCCCAGCGTTGGAGTAATTACTAGGCACATTGAGAGAGCGTGCACATGAGTTTTTTCGCACTCCAATATTAGCAAAGAGTAATTTGATTAAAGACGCGGGAAAGGAATGTGGATGGATCATTAGTCGACATTTTGTATGTCCTTTCTGGGTTTGCACTCCTATTGGGAGGTGGAGAGGGTTTGGTTCAGGGAGCAACGAGGATTTCTCAGAATCTGAGTGTCTCGCCTCTTGTTGTTGGGTTCACGGTGATTGCAGTAGGAACTTCGCTCCCTGAACTGGCAGTCGTAATAGAGGCAATTGGAAATGATTCTCCGGATATTGCAATTGGTGGAGTTCTCGGATCAAATGTTGCCAATGTTATGCTTGTCTTGGGTGCGGCAGCTGTGATGGGGACTCATTCTGAAGCCGGAGAAGGGGTGAAGAGAGATTCCGTAGCAGTAATCGTGGCTACTCTTTTCATGACTGTATTCGTTATTAGTGGAGAAGTTCCCCTGATTGGAGGATTAGTGATGCTATTATGCCTCGTTGGATACTACTACTATACATACTCGAAAGCAATATCTGGAGATGACGAGTATGAATTTGAAGACTCGTGGCTACCAAGCAGAATGTCGATCGCAATTCCCACCTGTCTGGTAGGAGGGGGGATGATTTGGTTCGGAGCCGAATTACTGGTGGTCGGCTCAAAAAACATCGCCGAGACATTCGGGGTTTCTGAGGCAGTTATCGGCTTGACATTAGTCGCACTGGGAACCTCGCTACCGGAACTTGCAGTAACCGTGGTCGCAGGCCTAAGAGGACAAGGAGGTGTGGCAGTGGGGAACATTCTCGGTTCCAACGTAATGAACATCATGGGCATCATTGGCATAGCAAGCATAGTTGGTGGTGGGATAACAGTCGATAGTGAGTTTACTAGAGACATCATTGTAGTCATAGCCACATCTGGTTTCGTCGTAACGGTATTCCTGGCTGGGAAAGAATTCTCAAAGACTGTTGGTTCTTTGATGATACTGACCTACCTATCTTACATGACCTATCTCAGTGGATTACTTGATGGATTAGTATAGCACTATTACGAAGTCAGGTGACCGAGGGGCATGGAGTTACCTCGACTGGTGTGTATTATTCTGGCCGCTGGCTCTAGTAGTCGGCTTGGCTGGGACAAAGCACTTGTTCCGATAGGTTCGAGACCTCTAATCAGATGGTTATCCGACAGAGTCACAGAGAAAGGGGTTGACGTCACGGTAGTGGCCAACAAGAAGAATGCCGAAGAGATATCTAGTATCCTAACAGATTCCAATGTTGTTGTCAATCCAGAACCCCTCAAAGGAAGAACGGGTTCCCTGAAGGTAGGAATATCTAATCTTGATCTCTCAATTGGGACTGATTACAGACTGCTTGTTGTGCCGGTGGACAGACCTGGGTTCTCGGATTCAACCCTGAAACGACTTATCAAATCGGATGAGACCTGCTGCCCCATGAGAGAGGGTAGAGGAGGGCACCCGATTCTCCTATCACCGAATGACGTGGAGAGTGTAAGGACAAGTTCGCCTGAGACATCACTTAGAGAAATTGTTGAGCCTCTCAGATTTGAGGTGACGGATGGAGAACTTCATCTCAATATTGACGACCCAAGAGATATTGAACATCTAGAGGAGAAGTTAGATTCTGTTCCTTGAGAAGGTTGAAGTGCAATATTTCGGACCAGTGCTATGGACCCAGTTAGCCTAGTTGATGGTTTTAGCCCAATTGAGCAGGCACTTCTTGCAGGACTTTTCACCTGGTTCATGACTGCATTAGGGGCAGGGATAGTGATTCTATTCGATGAGATCGAAAGAAAGGTCCTCGATGCAATGCTGGGATTTGCCGCAGGAGTAATGGTGGCAGCGAGTTTCTGGTCACTTCTTTCTCCGGCTCTAGAGATGTCAGAAGGGAAGAGTCTCCCCGTTTGGTTCCCAGCATTGGTTGGTTTCCTTCTTGGCGGAGCGGGGATGAGATTGGTTGACTACTACCTCCCTCACCTGCATCCTGGAGCCCCTCCAGACGAAGTCGAGGGAGTGAAGACATCCTGGCATAGGAGCATGCTCCTAGTTTCTGCAATTACTCTGCACAATATTCCTGAGGGTTTGGCAGTTGGTGTCGCCTTCGGAGCAGCGGCGTCAGGATTCGAGGGGGCGACTGTCGGTGCCGCCGTTGCTCTGGCAATAGGGATAGGGATCCAGAACTTTCCTGAAGGTGCGGCTGTATCCCTCCCCCTCAGAAGAGAAGGTCTCTCGAGAAAGTCTAGTTTCATGTGGGGCCAGGTATCTGCCACGGTTGAGCCAATAGCAGCAGTTATGGGGGCGGCATTAGTTATCGCTATGGAACCAATACTTCCCTATGCTTTGTCATTCGCAGCGGGAGCGATGATTTTCGTTGTCGTAGAAGAATTGGTCCCCGAATCACATCGAGGGGGGAATGGAGACATCGCTACGATGGGCGTAATGATTGGATTTGCCATTATGATGGTTCTTGACGTCGCCTTTGGATAGAAGAGGGGAATCAAAAAGGCCGGGGCGCCCTCAGAGGGGTGTGACCAAGGCTGTCCTCTCTTGGATTATTGGCCGACTAGAGGCTGGCGATAGGGTTGCAGTGGCTTCAGTAGTGAATGCCCAGGGAAGTGTTCCGGGAAAACCTGGAGCTAGAGTGGCAGTCAGCTCCGGGGGTGACAGATTTGGAACAGTAGGAGGAGCAGGTCTAGAGCTCAAAGTAGAGAAGATTCTGGAAGAAATGCTATTCGAAGAAGATAGTTACTCTAGGAAGAAGGGAGGCAGGGTGGAGGTTTTCTTGCTGAATAAAGATGGGAAGGGAAAAGAAGTAACAGCCTTGGACAGCCTATGTGGAGGTCGTGTGACCGTGTCGATGGAAGTGATGGAACCGGTGCCTCACATTCTAATTGCAGGAGGGGGGCATGTGGGATTCTCCATTGCAAAGGTATGCGAAAATCTCGATTGGTCATACAGTATATTTGACATTAGGAAGGAATACTGCAATACAGAAAGATTCCCTAACGCTGAGAAGATAATGTGTTCTTCAGTGGGAGAGTTACTTCATTCAGAGAATGAAGAGTCACTGAGAAGGTTTTCTGATATTCTTCTTCTGAGTCATGACTGGGGTGTTGATGAGGAATTGTTGATTGGGTTACTGAGGGTTAACGATGGAGCTACGAGACCAAGAATTGGTGCAATAGGATCCAAGAAAAAGTGGTCAGAGTTCGAAACAAAGGCAATAGAAAATGGAATCGATAAGCGAGCGATAGACGCTGTTAGGTGCCCGATCGGATTGGACATTGGAGCAGACACTCCAGAGGAAATAGCAGTTGCCGTTTGTGCGGAGGTGCTTTCATTGGAAAGGGGAGTCAACTCATCCTAAGTATGAAATTTGCTTACAAATTCGACAGGCCATGAGAGTTGTCGCGGCCATTATTGCTTTACTGGTTGTGTCGGCTACCTTTGTTGGCTGTCTAGGCAGACAGACTGAGGAAGCCAATCAAGGCCCTGAACTAGACGAAGGCTTCGGAGCGTTCAGCGTAGTTGCCCCAGTGGATACGGGAATAAATGTATATCACAACCACTTCGCCATGAACGGATCATACCCTCAGTGGCTTCTTAATCAATTAGGAGTAAACATGGTGTGTAATATCACCAAGAATGGCACATGGGACGAAAGGTACGAGGCTGATAGAGAGAGTTGCTGGGATGTGATCGGTTCGGGCGACATTGTCTGGTTCAAGGGATCCAGAATTATCGGAACGACCCCTGATGATGACACTGAAATACCCATCCTCGACGATCCGAGCGACGGGCATGGAACCGCGGTTACTGGAGCAGTACTGAATGCGAATCCTGAGGCAGTAATTTTCTTTGTTGAGGGGTTCAGTGATGCTGCAGTCCTTGCAGCTGCGAATCAGCCGCTGGTGGATATTATCACGACTAGTTTCGGACCTATCCTTTCAGTGCCAGTACCTGGAATAGAGGATGCTACCAAGGTGGCTGTGGTCCAAGAGAAGAAGATCCATACAGGGGCTGCGGATAATTCCCCGTCACCTGCAATCCAAGACTCCACCGCGGGCCCTCCGTGGAGTATTGGGATTTCCGGGTATGCCGAAGAGGATGATAATCAGAAGGAGACGATGAGTGGTTCTTATCCAGACATAGCTGCAGACTGGACCCAGTTCCTACCGAACCACGATGACATCGATGGATACCATTGGACATCTGGTACTTCTTTTGCAACACCAAGGACGGCTGGTCTTCTATCGGAGGTTCTAGAAAATCTAAGATCTGAGTTCGATGATCTATCTTCTGGGGCTGATCCCTCTAGTAGAATGGGTCTAATCGTCAATGGGACAAATTTCTCAATGACAAATGATGACTTGCGTGATGCGTTGAATCTCTCTGCTTGGTATCCCTCCTTTTCCTCATGGGACCCCCTTTCTGGGACTACTCCCGTTTCTCCGGTGGCCCCATGTACACAAGTTGGCTGGGGAGTTGTGAATGAGAGTAATGTCCAACCAATTATTGAACATCTCAATGGAAGCAACGCAATGTCGCAGAGGCCCTTTGATGTCGAGATTTGTATGGAAACAAACCAGGAAATTAGAGAAGCGTACTGGAACTAGGGTTGTATCTAAATAGAAAAAAGGGCTTGCACGGACATGAGGAACGTTCTCCTGAGATGGAAGGTCTCCTCTCTGGGCGGAATTGATCAGATTGAAACCCTAATGGAGATATGCGAGAGGTTAGTAGTTCTGGGTCACCTTTCAACCGAGCTTGACGGCGTCACTCAACTGGTCGAATTACAAATCAATGAGGGGCATGCCATTTCTGAGATATCTGAGTTGGAAAGTTTCGAAGTATTGGAAGTCCATGAGGAAGACGAGGATGGGGTTCTTGTTAGCATACGTTGCACCCACTCACTGGCAATATCAGCTGTTGAACTATCAAACATCTACGTCCACCCCCCATATGGATTAGATGCGAAAAATGGATTGGAAGTCAGGATCTTCGGAATTTCGAGTTCTATACGTAGTTTCTTGGAATTCGTTAGAGCCGTTATGCCTCCAGACACGGTTAGCGTCCAGACGATAAAGAACGGCGCTGCGAAGGATTACGATTTTTTGACCGAAAAGCAGAGGGAAGTGCTAGAGCTCGCAGTTCGGAGGGGATACTACGAAGAAGGTTCGGAGGTCACTCTGAAACTACTGGCAGATGAGTTGGGGATAGCAAGAAGCACCATCGGAGAGCATCTAAAAAGAGCCGAATCAGAGGTTGTTAAGAAGGCCGTCAATAATTTCTCATAGGTATTGGTTGTAAACCGAATGCTCAAAGGATGAACTCGATTGGTCATAGTGTGGTGCAGTTCCGACTACCTATGCTACCCCATCCTGATGAGGTGGAGTGGAGCGCCAGCGTGAACGAAGAGGAAACCTCGATTTTCATTGAGAGCAATGCAATTCTACTTGATGTCTTGAGGGATCAGGTCGGCAGTCTAGGAACTAAGCGTGGATGCGACATGGGGACTTGCGGTTGCTGTTCTGTACTCATTGATGGCGAACCAAGGCTATCTTGTCTGACTCTAGCTATCGAAGCAGATGGGGTTAGCATAACTACCGTTGAGGGATTGGCTGATGGGCACCATTTGCACCCAATTCAACAGACATTCGCAGAATTCGGAGGAAGCCAATGCGGATTCTGTACTCCAGGTTTCCTAGTCGTTATTTCGGCACTACTATCAAAAAATCCCAGTCCCGATGAAGGGGAGATAAAAGGCGCAATAGAGGGAAATCTTTGCCGGTGCACCGGTTTCCAGCAGATTGTAGACTCAGTAAAGGCTGCCTCGGAAATCCTCACCTCTGGGACTGACATTGAAGACTCAACTAGTCCCAAGAGCGACCCACATCCAGGATTTGGTGGCAATTAGCATGACGGAGAAAGGAGAAGGAGAAGAAAAGGTGGAGAACGATGAGGGGATCGTCGGATATCGCCAACAGCCCGGAAAGATTCCCTTTTCTAGGCCGGGTTCTGGAGGGAAGGACCGATTCTCTGAGTCGACTGCTCCAGAAATGATTCCCAGTTCACAAGGGGGTTCTCTAGAGCAACCTTGGGGACCTCATAGACACGACGAATTAGTGAGTGGACGAGTAATCGGAAAACCGACCGCACTAGTAGACAGTTCTTGGAAAGTTACAGGCCAAGCCCACTATGGCGATGATGTGCGGCTCTCAGGTGAACTGATAGGAAGGATTGTTCGCTCACCACACCATTATGCAAAGATCCTCTCAATTGATTGCTCCAAGGCTCTTGGGTTGCCGGGAGTAGTTTCCATTGCTACAGGTGCAGACGCGAAAAACCGGTTTGGAGTCCTCCCTGTAACAAAGGACGAGCATGCCATGGCAGTCGAGAAGGTTCGGCATGCCGGGGATCTTGTCGCATGCGTAGCTGCAGTTGACGAGGCTACTGCTAGAGAGGCAGAAAGGCTGATAGAGGTAGAAT
>Ga0066372_10000825_pt1 | contig 11957 bp, 8 predicted proteins | sample Knorr_S15_td_250_FD_77011 | JGI IMG/M metagenome (GOLD analysis project Ga0066372, IMG submission 77011) | Marine microbial communities from Southern Atlantic Ocean transect - Knorr_S15_td_250_ad_251m_LV_A | ecosystem: Environmental > Aquatic > Marine > Oceanic | place: Southern Atlantic ocean... | reverse complement strand
GTAGTACCCTTCCTGCTTCTGGGCTTCGACGTTGGTCCTGCGCCATTTGGCGTAGTCTCCACCGCCGTTTCCGTTGGCGCCGTTGGAGGACAACGCTGGAGGATCCTCTTTCATCATCTCGTCAACGTTCATCAATGGTTTGGGGTCAATCGGGCCTATCTTTTCTAGCGCGGCTTCGACCAGAGTTTTGAACTCGTCCAGACCGATGCGGTCAACTAGCACCTTGAGTCGGGCCATCATGCGGTTCTTGCGCAGCATGTCGGCGTCGTTGAAGACGGTGAACAGTGCAAGGGCCAGTCGGAGGTAGTCTTCCTCGGGCAGGAACTCGTAGAGGGGTTTGGCCAACCGAGGCATGATGGATGTGCCGCCAGCAACGAACACCTTGAAGCCACGCTTCTCCATGCCGTTCTCGACCCTGATCTGAGAAACGTAGGTGAGGTCTTGGATGGCGGCGGCGACGTGGTCGTGGTCATCGCATCCGGTGAAAGCGCTCTTGAATTTGCGAGGGAATGCCTGGGTTAATGGGTGCCGTACCGCGAACCTCACGAAAGCAGCTAGGTAAGGCGTCGGATCGAAGACTTCAGATGCGCAAACGCCCGAAGTCGGCGAACCGACCACGTTCCGGACCACGTTGCCGCAGGCTTCCCGAGTGCTCAGGCCGGCTGAACCTAGCAGCCTCAAACCATCAGGGCACTGGTCCAGTGGGACGTGGTGGAATTGGAAGTTCTCCCGGGTGGTGATGTGTCCCTTACCCAGAGGGACGTATTTGGTACTGAATTCGCCCATGGTGTCCATCTGTTCTGGGGTGATAATACCGCCTGGTATCTTCACCCGGATCATCTGAACGTCAGCCTGTCGTTGGCCGTAAACACCTTGCTTCAAACGGAAGGGTGTGAACTCCGTATTTTCCCTCTCGCCGCCGATGAACGCTGCTGATTCCTCTTCCAACCTCACAATCTCGTCTTCCATGAAGGGAATGATGCTTTGGGAATCCTTAGAAAGCTCTAAGCTCTTTTCGTAGATGCTCTCTTGAGTCGTTGCTTGGGTGTTCGATTGGTCGGCCGAGGTATTGCTAGTCAACTTCGTTCTCCTCCAAATATTTGGGCAAATAAAAAACCCACCGGTTCAATAACGCGGTGGGTTCAAGGGTTCCTAGTTGTGTTTTAGTTAACGCTGAAGGTCACCTGTTCCCTATGTAACAGATACAGGTACAACAAGATGCGCAGAGGGTACCGTTCGGCTTCAACATTATACGGGAGTGTACTATCGCCTCTATTGGCTGTCAACAAACACGTGTAGATTCGAAAGAAAAGGTAGTATTTTCATGCGGCGACTATGCCTGTATAGTCATCGGGTAATAGACGCTGTATCTCGGAGAGAACGGAGCCATGAAATCGACGGCTGATGTAGTTATCGTAGGTGGAGGCGTGGTTGGCGCCAGCATCTTGTTCAATCTTGGCCGATTGGGCGTGACCGACACCTTGCTCGTGGAGAAAGATGTGCTTGGCTCAGGCTCTACCGGAAGGTCTCAGGCCATCTGCCGGATGCATTATTCCAACCCTGTAACGGCTGCCATGGCTTGGGAAAGTCTGGGAATCTTCACTAACTTCGACGAGATAGTGGGCGGAGAGTCTGGCTTTGTGGAGACGGGCTACCTGGTGGTGGTGAAGGAAGAAGACAGCGCGGGCCTGGCCCATAACGTGGCGATGCAATACGGGCTGGGCATCGACACCATGCGGATAACGGCCAAGGATCTGGAAGACATAGCACCTATGGTGTCGGTAGCTGAAGATGAATACATGGCTTGGGAGCCTCTCTCGGGTTACGCTGATTCTTATATGGTCACAACGTCTTACGCTAAGCGGGCTAGAGAACTGGGGGCTGAGATCGTCCTCCGAAACCCCGTTACCGAGATCGAAGTTTCAGGCGGACGCGTCAAGGCGGTGGTGACTCCGGAAGGCCGGATTGAGACCCCCGTGGCAGTGGTTGCCGCAGGGCCATGGTCCAAGGAAGTTCTGGGTAAGGTCGGCGTGGATGTGCCTTTGGTCCCGGTGCGTCATCAGGTGGCGTCCCTCACGCGGCCCGTCGACAAACTACCAATTCATCCTACGGTTGGTGATATCTCTCAGTCTTTCTCGTTCCGGCCAGACGGGAACTCGCTGACGATGATGGGCTTCGGGGCCGATGAGGAAGCTGATGTGGATACCTACAACCAGGGAGTGGACATGGACGTTATGGCAGACGCTTTGGAGCGCCTGACGCGCCGGATACCAGCCATGTCGGAGGCTTATTTCCGGGGCGGATGGTCTGGGTTGTTCACGACCACACCAGACTGGCACCCAATCTTGGACGCGGTCCCAGGGATAGAAGGCCTCTATTGCGCGATTGGGTTTAGCGGCCACGGTTTCAAGCTCTCGCCGATGATCGGGGTGACCATGTCTGAACTGATAGTCAAAGGCGCGCCGGAAACCCTGAACATCTCTCCTCTTCGTTTCAGCCGGTTCGAGGAAGGTGATCTTTTGGGGTCGAGCTACCGCTACCGAGTCCTGGCTTAACCGGCACAGCCAGAGGCAGTGGGGGTTCTGTTCAAGATAGCGAAGCGATTATTTTTGGTTTCAATGGTCGCCTTTGTGCTGCTTGGAGCGGTCCAGGGCAGTGATAGTTTTTCTCATGCTGACGCCGCGATAGCGCCACACAAATACAACCTGTTTCGTTGGGAAGTGGACAATTTCCCAGACAAATGGGTGAGAAAATTTCAAGACATCTTGCCTTGGAACTCGGTGGATTCTAGGAAAGTCCGTATCGCCCACGCTAAAGAATTCTTCGATCTGATCGCCGAAATCCGCGAGCTGGAACGCGGGCCGAAGTCCGTAGGAAGCAACCTACGTATCAGTGAACTGCGGCAACGCCGCATGAAATTGCAGCCGGATGTTGAAGAAACCATCGAGTCAGAGATCAGTTCCATCCTTGTCGAAGAAGGGTTCTCTTCGCGGATAGGAGTCATCTTCCCACCGGTAGACACTGTGTTCTCTGAGCCTCCAGGGGCGTTGATTATCTCGCCGCGGGACCGTATCGACCAGACAAGTTCCACACTTCTCAAACCGGGAATATCGCGAGAGACTCGAGAGGAATTGGAAGACCTTATATTCCGCGAAAAGGGGGTATCCGCGCTCATAGTGAGCACAGGTGGAGTAGCGACCTATCCCAGTGTGATTGCCACTTCCGGCAATCTACATGATGCCTTGGCGACCGCAGCACACGAATGGTTGCACCATTGGTTCTTCTTCCAGCCTCTCGGCCAACACTTTTGGGATAACGCCGACATGATGACCCTGAACGAGACCGCAGCCTCCATCGGCGGTGAGATCATCGGGGACCGGGCGTTCGCCGCCATGACCGGGGAAACAGTGATTCGTGATCTCTATCGAGATTTAGAGGACCCGGACGCATTCGACTTCAACGAGGTGATGCGCGAAACCAGACTGACAACTGAAGCTTTGCTGGGTGAGGGTAAGATCGAAGAGGCCGAGTCCTACATGGAAGAGCGACGGCAATTCATAGCCTACAATGGAATTTTCATTCGCAAGATCAACCAGGCGTTCTTCGCCTTTCACGGATCCTACGCGACCGGTGCCGCATCGATTAGCCCCATCGGGGACCAGCTCGAAGAGCTTCTCCGCCAGATTCAGACATTGGAAGAGTTTCTCAAGACCGTAGGGGAGTTTGACCAGGTTGAAGACTTGGCCGATTCCTTAGGGTCAGGGGAACCCGACTAACGATCTGGAGAATGGCTCGAACTTAGGAACTCGTAAAAGTATCGGATTTACGACCATTCGTCGGCCTAGCCAATCCTTCGAATGACAATTTTGAGGCGGGATCTCTTTCTTGGCGGAAATTACTCACTCGCCTTAATATGAATCTAGCCGCCCAACAGTTTCTGAGTACGGTTCTTGAGGATGTCCTCTGCTCGAGAGACGATCTCTCGAAGGATGTAAGACGCCGGCTCGATGGAACTGATCAGTCCGGAGGCCGTGCCGGCTCGGATTGGAGCAGTGGTGGCGTCGCCTGCGGCGGATGCCGAGGCGACGTCCTCTCTCAATTCGTTCTGGCGGGCCATCATCTCTTGCTCTCTTCCGTGCCAGGTGTCGGTGAAGGAGTTTTTAATGACCCGGTCGCCGACCGTATCCACTGGAAACGGGGCGTCTGTGACTAGGTCGTAGACCTTGGTTAGAACCGTATCGTCAGCGTCGGCCAATATCACCTGGCCCTTAAGCCACTCCGGGCCGGCCCATTCTAGGCTGGCCACGAACCGTGTGCCGATCCAAGCTCCCTCTGCTCCCAGCATCAGAGCACTGGCCAGACCAGGGCCATCCGCAATTCCGCCAGCAGCCACAACTGGGATGTCCCCGGCAATCTTAACCACCGCGCGTACAAAGGACATAGTTCCGATGTAGCTAGTATGGCCGCCGGCCTCGTTTCCCTGGGCAACGATCACGTCTGCGCCGGCAGTTACAGCCTTCTTGGCGTCGGCCATGGTCTGAACTTGCGCAAAGACTTTGACTCCGCTGCCTTTGGCCTGCTCTATGAATGGTGTTGGATCGGCGAACGAATGGCTGATGGCGTCTACTTTGGCCTCCAAGGCAGCATCGATGTTCCTCTCCATACTTGTAGCAGAGGAGATGAACCCGACACCAAAGGGCTTGTCAGTCTTTTCTCTGACGGCCTGTATCTGCTCTTTGAGCCATGAAGGATCGGGGGTCAGAGTAGCGCCGATCATGCCGAAGGCGCCAGCCTTTGAGACGGCGGTGGCCAGTTCGGCAGTAGCGGTCCCGGTCATGGGCGCGTTGATTATTGGAAAGTCTATGTCCAGAAGCGAGCATAGGCTTGTAGTTATCATGGCGATCCTCCTGAAGGTCTGTTGATGCGAGGTGGGGCCTCAACCATGGCCTTCCCATACTGCTGAGGAAAGGCGGAAAGCGAACTTGTTGATTCGGCTAAACCCAGGGCGAGCGTTTGGATCGGTCTTTTTGGGATGTGGCGGCAGATAGGCCCTGGTGTTCCAGCGAGTCGATAAGCATTCGCCTGAAGACGCGGCGATCTGCCGTATTGACCACTGCCTGTTCGTGAGATTCAGAGATTGCCACAGGGTAGCCCTGGCCGCGCCGGCACTGATCCCAGACCAGGCTGTGGGTCAAAGAGAGCAGCGTCTCACTTTTGGCTACCCATTGCGGTACCTCGACTCGGCCGATCTCCTCTCCTGCGTTCACATAGAAGAAGTAAACTTTGCTGGATTCGTTATAAGAATCCCTGGATACCGATGAGTTGGTCTTGTAGACGGGAGAGCGCCAGCCGGGATCAAGTAGTCGCTCGAAGAGGTCGCGATCCAGAAAATCGTTTGCGTTGTTGCAGGGTTGCTGGGCTGAGCGGCGGTTGTTGCACGACTGTGTGCAGGTGTTGACGTCGTTAGGGCAGAGCGAGCAGCGCACGGCGTTGAGGGTTTCGGCGCTCCGCGGATATGAGACGTAAGCAGCCAGAGCCACCGATCGCGTTTCGGACATCTTCTCCAGTCGGCGCATCGCCGGGATCAAACCGCCGCCGATGATTTCGTCTTTCACGTATTGAGGATAAGCCTGCCCTGACAAAGGCCACATCACCAAAGAGCCGTCCACTAACCCTAACACGGGCAGGTCGGTCGGGCATTGTTCCACGGTGTCAGCCAGGGTGTCCAATTCTTTGATGGTGCGGACCAAACCAAGCACTGCCCCGCTGATGGATTCTTCTTGGTTCCGGTTATTAGGATTCGAGATATACAGTTCTTCTTCGTTCACGGCTAGGTGAGGATGGCTGAACAAGGTGGCGTCGGGCCGTCTGCCGTAGGTTAGGACGCAGCCGCCGAAGTTAAGCAGATAGCAGGCGACGGGAAGGTGTCGGTCCACATCAATGTGGGAGCCGTCAACCGCTGCCACCGCCCAATCGTTGGGAGGTTCGGCTGGCGGGTACGCACCTAACAGGGATTCAAGGACCTCGGCTGCCAGGTAGGGTCGTTGCTTGGTGTCGCCGGTCTTCTCTGCTGCTGTCTCTCGATCAACTCTTGCGGCTGTGTTTATCAGGGCCGTAAGGCGTTCTTCGCGGGCCTGACTATCGCCGTGAACCGACTGGGTGAGTTGGTCTAGTTGCAGGACCGTCTGTCCCATATCCAGTCCCAAGATATTTCACCTTTTACCTAAGTATGCGTTCATCACCCGTTCTGCGCGTAATCTGCTGCTGGTCCATGTGCTCCAACAGCGGAAGGATGTACTTGCGGCTGGTATTGAACATGGTCCGGGCCTCGGCGACAGTGATATTGCCTTGGTCCTTAAGGTGCTGGACGATACGCTCAGTCATCTCGCGGTATGCCCCGGCATCGAAGACCACCCCGTCTCCGACCCGGATGATCTTGCCCTGGTCGATGAGGACGCTGAGCAGTTCGTCGCTGACCTTATTTTCGCTCGGAGGAGAATAGGGGTTTTTCTGTAGCGAGTTCAAGTAGGCCGAGGCTTCTTCTTCCATATTTGAAGTTAAGGTTATCTTGTGGTTGGGCAGGCGCAGCGACTGCCGTTCATCAACAACCGCTCCTTCAGTAACTAGCCGGGTCAGCGCCCGCTGATAGACCGGCTGCGACATGTCCAATCGGCTGCGTATCTCTTGTGTGGGCACGCCTTGGCGCAGAGGATACTGGGTGTGGTAAAGCTGTAAAGCCGAGGAGACTTTACTCTTGAGGATCGCCCAGCCTTGGCTTGAATATACGACGGCGTCCGTGTCGGTGCCGAAATCGCCTAGACTTATCAGGTCGCCGTCTTCGGCGAGCTCGGCGACCCGCTCCAATACTTCTTCCCGGGACAGGTTCGTACGCTGGGATAGAGATGTCAGGTTACAGGGGCCCCATTGTTCGGCGACACTGAGGATAATGTCCTCTCCGGTGCCTTGGTCCAGGGTCATCATACGTTCGACAACGTCGTCGTCGAACCGCCGATAACGGCGCCTGGGGTTGGGGTCGACAATCTGGCCGCCTCCTAGGGTATCCTCAGACGAGCGGATCACGAAGAAGTCGCCTTTGACTACCGGCAGCGGTTCTTCCAAGAGGATCTGGACCCATCCTTCTTGTCCGGCGACCAGCCCGTCGGCATCAAGCAGGCGGACACGGGCCGAGGCCTCGCTTGTGAACAAGTGGAAGGTAACCCCCTGGTTGTGTTTCAGAGGATTGGGCGCGTTCTTGACCATGCGCAGACGGGCGTCCACCCGGCGGGTTGGCTTAAGCCAGCCTGGGATGGTCAGAATCTCTCCGCGTTCGACTTCGTGCTTGGAGAGCCCTGAAAGATTGACTGCCAATCTCACGCCGGGATCGGTAGCATCAACCTTGGTCTTATGGCTCTGGAGTCCCCTTACCCGGGCTCTTTGTCCTGATCCGGCTAGCTCTATCTCTTGGCCTACGGTAAGAGTGCCGTCAATGAGAGTACCGGTGACCACGGTACCAAAGCCAGAGATGGTGAAGCACCGGTCTATGGGCAGGCGGGGACGCCCCAGGTCTTTTCGGGAGTCCGTTTCGTTTAGGATGTCGTCGATTTTGGCTTTCATCTCGTCCATGCCTTCGCCGGTGTAAGAGGAGACGCCTACCATTGGGCAGCCCTCGAAAGAGGTGCCCTTTAGAGTGTCTTCCACTTCGGCTTTGACCAACTCCACCAGCTCGGCGTCTACGAGATCGGTTTTGGTGATCACCACCAACCCTCGGGTTATTTGGAGGATGTCCAAGATGGCCAGATGCTCTCGGGTCTGGGGCATGACGCTTTCGTCGGCTGCAACGACGAGTAAGGCGAGGTCGATGGCGCCGACACCGGCAAGCATGTTCTTTATGAACCTTTCGTGGCCAGGCACGTCGACGATGCTGACATCCCGACCGCTGGGCAAGGTCATCCAGGCGAAGCCTAGGTCAATGGTCATCTCCCGGGCTTTCTCCTCCGGAAAACGGTCGGGGTCAATGTCGGTCATCGCTTTGACCAAAGTGGATTTACCGTGATCCACATGGCCGGCGGTGCCTATTACGTACATTGCGAAATGCCTCTAACAAGGATGGGTACAGGATAGCACCAGGGCCTGAAATCGAATAGCGGTCAATGACTGCTACTCCAAGAACCGAGTGAACGCCTGGTTGGCGATCAGGTAGGACGAGTTGGTGAGCTTAAGGCGATTGCCGTCCCGCTCGAGAAGTCCAAGGTCGACGCACTCTTGGATCGGGGTTTCGAACTTCTTGGCGAGGTCTAGTCCAGTTTTAGCGGACGCTTTGAATATATCTAGTCCGTCCAGCAGGCGTAGGCCAAGGAACATAGTCTCGGAGCAGTCGGTCTCTAGGCTGATATATTCCCAGCCACCAAGGGTAGGAACACCCTGAAGAACGGTGTTCACGAGTTCGGATACTGATTCAGTCTCTATTTCTGACCAACTCGCGGCCTTGGTGTTGTATTCCCGAGGTGAGAGGATGGTCCAGAACCGGTAATCACCGAGGCGGGAGTGTGCGCCAGGCCCCACTCCAAGGTATGGGCCGTTCTCCCAGTAAATCAGGTTGTGTTCGCAGGAACGGCTTGGCAGCGACCAATTGGAGATCTCGTAGTGGCGGTAGCCGGCAGTGGCCAGTGATTCGCGAGCGTACTGGTACATGTCGGCGGCCAGGTCAGGGTCAGGTTCAGATATTTGCCCGTTGTCTAGCCAGCGGTGCATTGGGGTGCCTTCCTCGATGGTCAGGGCATACAATGAGATGTGCTCAGGGGCCAGTTCAATCAGGGAATCCAGGGTCTGACTCCACTGGTCCATAGACTGGTTGGGCAGTCCATACATCAAGTCCAGGTTTACATTCTCGAAACCGGCTTGTCGTGCGGTCTTGAAGGCCTGGGTCGCTTCAGATGCTTGATGGCGTCGGCCCAGCAGGTTTAGAAGGTTGTTGTCTAGGCTCTGCACGCCGATGCTAAGCCGGTTGACGCCTTGAGCTAGGATTCCAGCGCAGGCAGCTTCGTCTAAATCTCCTGGGTTGGCTTCTATGGTGATTTCCGTCCCCTTTTCCAACCAAAAGGTATCTTGAATCGAGGCGAGAATGCGTTCGACGTAACCCTGGGGCAGATATGAGGGAGTGCCACCGCCAAAGAAGATCGACTTGACTGCAGGATGGGCCAGGGTCTCGCCCCAACATCGAATCTCGGTGGTCGGCGCGGGAAGAAAGGGTTCAATGAGGTGCTCGACACCCTGGTAAGTGTTGAAGTCGCAGTAAGGGCATTTGGTCTTGCAGAAGGGGACGTGGACGTAGAGTCCCATACCGGCAGCGGGTACGACTTGGCGGGCGTTACTCTTCGTCAATCAGCCTGCTTGAGCCGTCAACGACTTTATCGGGGTTTTTGTCTTCAGGACGGTTGGATTCCGGTGCGCGGCCCATGTGCTCGTCTACGATATGGGGCGGCGCCAGCTTGGTCAGAAACAAGAGTGCAAGGCCTAGGATGATGAGGTCGTCAAATCGCCCTATTCCATATGGGATCCGATCTTTTATTAAGTCGACGGGGGAGATGATATAAATTACGGCCAGTGGGGTTAGTGCACGCAGAAAGATGGACACCCGCTTGTCGAATGTCAGGCGCCACACCAGGCGCGCGAATGGGATCACTTTAGGGAGTAAGCGTGGAGCCAAGAAAAATATGAAGGGAAATGCCAATCTGTGGAACATGGTCACACTCTAAGCGAGTATTCTCTCTCGTTAAATTATATGCCAAGGTGTGGTAACTTGAAACTGACTGGTTTCCATAACACTATCATGAAGGCTAAGGCTGTTTGTCCTTAAAGATAATGTCATCGTTGATGTTGGAGAGGTGAGAATGCCAAGGGCAAAGCGTCCTCAGACCGTCGGAGCACTCCGCAAGACCAACTACGAAGTCCTCCCTGTCCGTGATGAGCTAAGGAAGAACCTAATCTCCAAGATTCGGGCCGAGGAGGTAGTATTCCCCGGCATCGTTGGTTTCGAACAAACGGTCATACCTCAGTTGGAAAACGCCATACTGGCAGGGCAAGACATCATCCTGTTGGGCGAGCGTGGACAGGCCAAGTCGCGTATCATCCGAAGCCTGACCAACCTTCTGGACGATGCCATACCCAAGATCGCAGAATGCGAAATCAACGACAACCCCTACGAGCCAATCTGCCAGGTCTGTCGCTACAAGGTGTCAGAATTGGGAGACAAGACACCGTTGGAGTGGATTTCTAGGGACGAGCGCTACTCAGAAAAGCTGGCTACACCAGACATATCAATCGCCGATCTTATCGGAGAAATCGATCCGATCAAGGTCGCCGAAGGGCATTACCTGTCCGACGAACTGGTGATTCACTACGGATTGGTACCCCGCACCAACCGGGGCATCTTCTGCATCAACGAGCTTCCTGATCTTGCCGAGCGTATCCAGGTCGGCTTGTTCAACCTGATGGAAGAACGAGACGTCCAGATCAAGGGTTACCGGGTGCGACTACCGCTAGACGTATTCGTAGTGTCGACAGCTAACCCAGAGGACTATACCAACCGCGGGCGAATCGTGACCCCTCTCAAAGACCGCTATGGCTCTCAGATTCACACCCATTACCCGCTGGATGCCAGAGACGAGATTGTAATTATGGACCAGGAGCGGGCCAGGTTCCCAGAAGAAGACAAGCTACTGATACCAGATTATATGAAAGAGGTACTGGCGGAGATCACCACCCAGGCCAGGCTCAGTGGTGATATCAACCAGCGCTCTGGGGTAAGCGTACGCGTTTCTATCTCCAACTACGAAACCATGTTGGGCAACGCCGTCCGCCGTGCCATTCGCAACGATGAGGAGTGGGCCTGCCCAAGGGTCAGCGATCTTGCTTATATAGTTGCTTCGTTCGCCGGCAAGATTGAATTGGAGACCTTTGAAGAAGGCCGTGAGTCCCGGCTGACCGAAGACTTGACGCGTCGTGCGGTGCTGCGAACCTTTGGCAATTACTTCGAAGTCGATGAGCTGGATCCGGTGGTCACAGCTTTCGACCTGGGTAACCAGGCTGAGACCGGTAGCGAAAAACCAGCTGCCGACTACCCAGAACTAGTTAACAATATTGATGGCCTGGCCCAAGCGGTCAAAAAGCTGACGGACGATGGTCGCCCTGAAGCGATTGCTGCAGCGGTTGAGTTTATCCTGGAGGGTCTGCACCTCAGCCGCAAACTGAACTGTGATCGCTCCGGTGATGCTGCGACATACAAGCGGTAGCTCGACTTTGTCGGTGTGACGGTCTCTGCTTGCCTTAAGCACGCCCTAAGCATACAATTAGAATTAATGTTCTAATTTGATTGTGTTTCTTCGCTGTGTCATTAGGGAGGCCAGATGGCTGGAGCCGACGTTCAGGAAATTCACTGTAAGACTTTACTCAATAAGATTGATGTCCCTCGGTTTCCGTTCCGGTGGACCTTGAACCCCTACCGGGGCTGCCGCCATGCCTGCACATACTGTTACGCAAGGCCTACCCACGAGTTTCTTGGCCAGGATTCAGGTCGCGATTTCGAGACGCGCGTCTTCGTCAAGATCAACGCCGCCGAAGTTCTCCGTCAAGAACTGAAACGCCAGTCTTGGCGCGGAGAGTCCATTGCCATCGGCACCGCCTCTGACCCTTATGAGCCGGCTGAGGCCGAGTATGAGATTACTCGCCGCATCCTCTGCGTCCTTAGAGATTTCCAGAACCCGGTGTCCATAACCACCAAGGGCGTATTGGTGCGACGAGATGTCGACGTACTGGCGGAACTTAACCAGGTCGCTGATGTCCATGTTAACTTCAGCGTCGGGACCATCAATGAGAAGGTCTGGAAGATGATGGAACCGGGAACCCCGAACCCCTTAGCCAGGCTAGAAGCCATGCAGTATCTGGTGGAGAGCGGTGTT
>Ga0066372_10000823_pt1 | contig 11971 bp, 10 predicted proteins | sample Knorr_S15_td_250_FD_77011 | JGI IMG/M metagenome (GOLD analysis project Ga0066372, IMG submission 77011) | Marine microbial communities from Southern Atlantic Ocean transect - Knorr_S15_td_250_ad_251m_LV_A | ecosystem: Environmental > Aquatic > Marine > Oceanic | place: Southern Atlantic ocean... | reverse complement strand
TTATCCGAAAAATAAATAAATAGGTAACCTATTTTTAGTATTCAAACTCTTAAGCTAAATACTTGGCATAAAATACGTTAAGCTTTTATATCATTACCAATATCAAACTCTAATTATCTTAATTCCTGCAACTATGCTTATTCGCCTAATACGAACAAAGTGGAATTATGTAATCAATATTTATGTTCTTATTTCAGTACATGACCATTTCTATCATCGGTATCAATAATAATTAATAATCTACATTGATTTGGACGGAAACCCAATTAGCTGAATCATCCATACCCCACAAATGAGACACACCTAATATAATTTCCAACACATTGGATAATTGATATTCCCAGCTAATCCTTAATTTGCGGTTGGTATTAATGTTTCCAATTAACCAGCTGGTTTTATTATGGTAGTCTGGATTGACATTTGAATAATCGTGATTGGAATCGTTTCCAAAATCATAGGTATCACTCTGCTCTGACTTGGGTTTTTCTCCCCATTTCAACTGATCATAATTTACCATAAAGCGAGTCCGGGTGCTGAGCCACCATCGGTTCTCAATATTTAGTAACTGCGAATTAGGTCCGGGATAAAACCCCAAGGTACGACCATTGTGCGTATAAGTACCATATTGAGGGATGCGATGTGTATAAACCCAAGGGCGAGCAGCAGTAAACTCTAATCTTATATCTGTGGGGAATGATTGTAATATTCCCGCCAAATGTGTCCCTACCTGAAATGCCCATCTGTTATTGTACCAGTCATTAAACATCTGGCTGGTTCGTAGATCATCAATCATGAATGTACCATAAAGTTTTAATCCTGGTGAGGGAAAATACTCTGCCTCCACAAACCAAATGATATTATCCTCGCCTTGTGATGTCATGTTGTGTTGCACGGGCCACAGAAAAATATTGGGAATAAAATACACCAATTCCGGATTTCTCCCTCCATAGACCAGCATTTCTGTAAATGCACAATGCAATTTATCGGATATGCTTAATTCCCAGCGGTGCCCTACCAAATATTTTGCGGCATACCTAATTAGATTCTCATTATCCAGCCCAATTGAATCAGCAGGTAATATGGATCCATGGAAAAAGGAAAACCGGGAGCGAGCAAGATGTTTGTCCCAGCTCACCATTGCAAAAGGTGGAACATTGTTTGAAAGAATAATTGGGTTATTAGCATTGCCCCATTTAAGTGGTTCTGTAACTATTGCGAAATTTCCAACTGATGAGGAATATTGAATATATGCGTGAGCATAATCAAATGACAATTCATGGTCGAAGCCATAGAAACCTTCATGATTCACAGGAAAACCACCTTTAAATTCTTTAGGTTTCTCATCAAAACCAGCATTGTAAATCATACCATATAAATCGGCGTCACTATATGCAATGAAATGATCTCCTAGTAAAACTGACAATTTATATTTATAACTATAAGGTATCCGCCCATCTGAATTTTTCATCTCATATCTAGCCATACCACCGATATCAAACCATACAAGATCTTTATCTTTTTCGTACACTACCAAATGATGATTTTCCTGCGGGACTTGAAACGAAAAAATATCTTTTATTCTATCTTTTATATGGTGCTTGGATGTGAAGGGGTGATACGCGTTATGATCATCTGGTATTTTAAAATATGATACATTTTGTAATTCATAACGATAATCAGCTAAATAATAATCGAGCAAGGCTTGGTCAATATCTGAAAGTTCTTCTCTCTGCTGATTCAGATTAGACAACATTTGGACAATATAATCGCGCTTAAGGGGAAGAGTGTCATTCAGGTATGAAGGCAATAACCCCTGAGTTGCTAATCGGTCCAGGTAGTCATAAATAGGATGATTGATGTTGACGTGCAGTTTGCTGCTATACATCAGTGAGGTTAACACTACCAATAAACAGATCATTCGCACTATCCCAAAGAAAGCGTTTTTTGTATTAATCATAAATGCTGCATTAAACAAATATAGTATGGGTTCAATTTATCGATTTCAGGGTTTGTTCTACAATTTTTACCAGTTCGGGGTGACCATTTGGTCCATCATGCATCAAAACTATATCTTTGTTTTTCAGATTTTTCTGGATCCTTTCAATAACCTTATCCGCTGGTTCATTTAGATAATCTTTACTATCTAGGCTCCAAAACACATGTTTATATCCAGCCTGATTAAGCCATTTCTGTTGGTGAGGAAACAGGCGGCCGTAGGGTGACCGACAATACACAACTTCGTGTTGGCAAATTGACTGAATAATCTCAATGGATTCTCGCACACTTTGCAGAAATGAGGATTTTTTATCTAGGAAATAGTTCCTGTGCTTGTAGAAATGGGATCCGACCACGTGCCCTTCATTAGCCATCCTTAATACGATGGATGGATGGGCTTGTACATGCTCCGGCAAAAGAAAAAAAGCGAATGATTGATTGTATGAGACAGCCAAATCCAGTAGCATTTCAGTATATGGGCTTGGACCATCATCAAAACTAAATAATACGTTTTGATCTAGCCAACATTGCCATAAGCTAAGGGAATAAACGTGCCTTAGTATTTTTGGTGGTCGGGTCCAACTTATCATTTCCAACGGTACAACCCAAAGGTTCCCATAAATGCAGTTATAATAACCATCAGTGGCTGGAGTATAAACACAAGCGGGAAGGCAAATAACAATTTTTGCTGCTGTAATACCCGCACTACTGCCAGTGCTACTGATAAATCTACACACAGCTTTATAACCCATTGCAAACCAATCATATTAGGGGTCAGTAAAAAGAGCCCTAATATGAAACTAAATAGCGTGAAATATATCATATATAGATACACCCGGACTGAAAATTTAGTATAATTTTTTCCTGTAGAAGCCCACCGGGATCGCTGATTAATCAATGCACTCCATGTATCAGTTGAAGTGGTGTAGACCAAGCTTTCTGGGACTAGTAGGGGATGAATTTCCCAATCGGTAGCTATATCTATTTCCTGCATAAGCCACTCTCTGTTCCCAAAAGTAATGCCTAAAGTCAATACACTTTCCCTAACCTCAAAATATGCTTCTCTGCGAAACGCAAGATTAGATCCCTGGCAGGTAATTGGATTATTCATTTCGGCCAGTGCCGCCGCAATCACACGGATTCCAGCACCATCTAGTGCCTGAAAAGCATGAATGGAGTCCCCAGAAAACTCCTCTAACGTAATGCCCATGATCAAACCAGTACGATCAGAAAAGGCATGTACCATGCTTTTTATCCAATGAGGTCCCATCCATACATCTGCATCAGTTGTGATAATAATTTCACCACGGGATTTTTGAATACCCTGGTCAATAGCATTAATTTTTCCTTTTTGTGCTCTTTCTTCGGGTAAAATATGAATAGGGCGAATTCTTGAATCTGAACCAGCGGCGGCAAGGATAGCTTCCGATGTACCATCTTTTGAGGCATCATTAACTGAAATAATCTCAAACCGATTGCTAGGATAATCCTGATCCATCAAGCAGTTTAAACATCGGGTAATTGTATTAACCTCGTTTCGAGCGGGTACAATAATACTTACAAATGGATATTTTCTGATATCTTTCTGATTAACACCTTTCATGCGTATGGATAAACGCCGAATTCCCCAGAAGTAATACATGCCATTTATTAGATAAAACAGGGTTAAGGCGCCAAAAAGATAGATCATGTGGATTATGAATCCTTATCCATGAAATGATTTAAAGACCATATACCAAATACAGCTGGTAAAATATTGTTTAAGAAAAACATAATGAAAGATGCACACAGAACCTCAGCTTGGCTGCAGCCAATAAGCGAAAAAAAGAATACCCTGCTGGTTTCCCGAACACCAATGCTTGATGGTGTGAAGGGCAGTATGGACATGACAAAATAAGCAGCTTCAAATGCCATCAGACCGTCAAAATTGAATACATTTGTTCCAAATCCACTAATTAAAACCATAAAAGTAAAAACAGATAGAATGTTTGCTACAAGCGCATATAAAATACACACCAACAGTTGCTGGGGTGTATTTGTACGTATCTGGTTATTAAATAAGGTAAATAATTCCATAACGCCGTCTGGCAATAACCGAATGATGAATGTAATTATCCGTCTACGTCTCAATAAAAAGAAGGTTAACCCGATTACTAACAGTGCCAACCCGATAGTTATGCTAAAACTGAAAGAAATAGTTATTACAGATGGCTTTCTAAAAATAAAATATATTCCGGCAACAATACCTAATACTGAACGTACGATTATTCCATACCCTGCATATAATATGCTCAGACTGGTTGCTTCCAACCTGACCTCCGAACTGAAAAATAGACCTTTTAAGAGTTCCCCGCTGTGCCCAGGAGTCAAAAGCCCTAAAGTGCGTCCGCCAAAAAATGAATGGATCATTTTTTTTTCACCAGGATTAATGACACCCACATTTAAGATAATATTTCTCCATAAATAATACAGTACAACCAAGTGCAAAATAATCAGAGCCAATGCAGGCAAGATTCGTGTCATTTCATATTGACCGAGGATTGGAATAATTTTTTCCTGCTTTTGCACGTAATAAACCAAGGAAATTATTACGCCTGCACCAATACCATACCGAAGGAGAAGAATATATCTTCGCTTAATTAAATCTGACATAAACTCTATTATGGTTTTCATTTTTAGATGTTGTGTCACATCACAAACGGAAACGAATGGATGAAAGATGAACCCTTCCAGAGTTCATGTAGCATGCCTCTCGCCCCACTTAATATGGCCAGTCAAAGCAAATGGGGCCAAAAATAAATTTGTAACAAGGTAATATATCTCCCAAAAAGGATAATAGATCAAAAGATGAATTTGCCCAGTTTTGTATGAGAACCAGGATAACATGATCATTGTAGGCAGGAGGAAAAACAATAGAAGAGTAAGCGAAAAATAATATCCCGTTCCTATGAGCAAACATATTATAAACAAGGATACTATATACATTTTTGAAACGAAGTAGGAAACGTATCCTACTTGGATGATACGAGGAAAATATTTAGACCCAGATATGTGGCGTTTACGCTGTGTTAAAAAATGACTCCACTTTACGGGTGCAGTGCTGTAGACCGCTGATAATGGATCCACAATAAAACCGATTTTCCAATCAGTTTGTCGAGCAACCTTCTGCATAAACAAATCATCATCGCCTGTAAGAATATGTTCAATTCCAGAGAATCCTCCTGCTTCACTAAACACCCTTTTTCTATATGCTATATTGCGGCCAGTACAGGTTACAGCATGGCCCCAACCCAACGTTGCTTGTGCAGTCAACCCGGCAACTAATGCATCTATACACATTAAGGGGCTTAACCACCATGAGGTTCTACGCAAAGGTGCAAACCCTACAACCATTCCGGTCTCTGGTGTAAAACAGGATACAACTTTACTGACCCAATGAATCGGGGGTATGCAATCTGCGTCTGTGGTGAGAATGATTTCCCCTTGTGTGGTAGAAATTCCCTTATCCAGCGCGAATTTTTTCGGACTTTTTTGTTGCGTTTCTTCAATCGTTATGACTTTGATTTTCGTATTTTGTTTTTGATATAGACGTATTATATCTCCTGTGTTGTCTGTAGACCTGTCGTTGACAATAATAATTTCTAGTTTTTTGGAGGGGTAAGACTGTTGACAAATAGCATCTAGACAGCTTGCGATGTTTCTTCTTTCGTTATGAGCAGTTATAATTACACTTACGTAAGGTTTGTTTTTTGTGTATTCTATATCATGCCGGAGGGTACCTACGAAAATATAAATCAAGATCATCAAATAAATGCTGATTGAGATCAAACCAAGGTATATGATTATTTCCGTCATTACTTTTTGTTTTATGCTATCAGTCGGAGGAATTTTGAAGTATCATTAATAACCACATCAGGCAATGTCGTGCAAGAATTTTGGCGAATTTTATCTATGGCATTAGGTAGATCTAGGTGATTCTGATTAGCCACCTGAAATAATCCTGTCTGTTGGTAATACCGGCCCAAATATTCCTGTTCAGCTTGTCCTGGTGTTGGGATAAATAACGCCGACTTGTTAAGTGCAACCAATTCCATAACAGTTGAATATCCAGGTCGGCATACAATTAATTTAGCCCTGTTCATTAATTCATTCATCAGTTGACGGTCCGCATAATTAAATTTAATTGTATCCTTCTGTTTTTCTCCACTTGCAGATCCACCCGGTTTTCCAAGTACAACTACTTTTTTCCCTGGAACATGGGGTAATTGGTTTAAAATAAGTTTTTCAAATATGGTCCTTTGTTTCTCAGGGCCCGACACGGAAAAGAGAATGTCAATATCCTCATTAAGAGCCTGTTTTTGAACACTAGATAAAATGCCCAAGTAAAATAATTTAGGGTGAGTTGCTATACTACCGGAATGCGCAAGTGACCCTGCTAGATTGTTAGGTTGGATCGTATCAGGGACAATAATTCGCTTATAATGCCGAAACATATAACGATTAAACCATTCGCTGGGGATTACTAAACATCTTAATAAACCGGTCAACATAAACCGGAGCTGATGTGTTATAAAGAAACACGGAACCTGTGTGGAAAATACGCCATAGCAGCAATCAGATATAATACGTTGAATATGATACTTCGAAACCAATTTTTGAGTTAAGCGAAATTCTCTGAATAATTGAACCAATATCTTTGGTAGTTGTAACCCAAGGGATGGGATGACCAGATGTTTGTTATTGGGATAGTAGATATCATAATCCGGAAATTCGACTGCATCCAGATCAGGGAATTCATCCTTCAATAGCCTGAGTGCCGCACCGCTGGAGGCAATAATTAATCTGTGCTTTTCGGACAGTTCCCTTATCAGGGGAATACTTCGTGTTGCATGCCCCAGTCCCCAACCTAAAACTGCAAATAATATGCGTTTATCTCGTGACATTGGAAAGGACCAGTCCATTCATGGAAAATTAGGAGTATTAGGAAACTTGCTCATTTAATTTCTTTTGTTAGAATGGATTTGTATTGAAAATATTTTTCGTTTTTTTTAGAAAGTGCAAAAATAAACTTTTTGTTCCAATACCACAAACTTGGTTTTTCATGTTTCAGGGCTGATAAATGTGGTTCAATATCCGCTGATCCATAGTACAACAAATGATTAATCTTATTACTTTTTGAAAAAGGTAAACGCGTTCCTGGGTTGCCTGGGATAAAGAATTGGCTTTTTAATCGTTCTGCCAAGGTGCGATTGGAGTTACCTATATCACTAGTATCAGTAACCTGAGTTAAAAGATTTAATACTTGATCTAATGTAAGAAGTATTGTGGATTGTAACCATTGAGGTAGGATTCCGATTATCGATTGTCTATATAAATACGAATACACACCATGATCGGATTGTACAGGTATTTGCTGTCCATATAATGTTGAACAAACAAAAAATACCACAGAAAGTTTTACAAATTTCTTCATTACGGGAGTTTATTATTTCCGGCTATTTATACAAACAGAAAGAATTTGGTGTAAATTATTCTATAATCCATACTTGCATGCTATAAAATATGCAATTAATTTCGACCAACCGCACGGAGAACTATCGAATTAAACGCTAACAGTAATTAATAATTCCTAAATATTTAAAGGAAAATGAAACTGTTATGCGTAAACAACAAGTCGGTGTGACCCAGCGCAACGTGCAGGTCTCCCATTTAGCATAGATTAATGTTGATGTCATATGAGATATTTCAGCATCTGCGTATTCGATTGCCCAAGTGGTTTACTTCTTGGGTTATTTTCCTTGTTGATCTGATTCCAGCATTTATCGCCTATTGGTTTATTTTAATAACTGGATCAGGATTAACTGGACTTAGTATACTATTTAACTTCGCATTAATGCAGTCCTTTTGGGGATTACTATTTTTGAGCATGAATCTCTACAACCCCGAACCAACGTCATCGCGATTCATTGAGATCCAAAGGTTAGTGTTGGTCACATTTATAGTACTAGTATTGCTTATCTTCTTTGATGCTATTAATTATTTAGCCTGGCCTATAAACACGCAAATCACACTAAAATTCTGGTTTACTTTTACCTTTGGCACCATGTTTTTTAGAATGTTGTTTCGAACATTTCAAAAATTTCTCCTACGTAAGGGTATTGGCCGTAACAAAACAGTAATCGTGGGAATGAATTCGAGGGGAATGGAAACAGCTGCGCAAATAGAAGAACATGGCAATCTTGGTTACGATATTATTGGTTTTGTCAAGGCTATTGATGATAAAAATCACAACAATATTGAAAATGGAATTCCTTTATTAGGTAAGGAGAATCAACTAAAAGAAATCATTCTCAATAATCAAGTGTCAGATGTAGTGCTGGCTCTGGAAAAACTTGAACATAATCGCATGATGGAAGTGATCACGCATGCGAATGGATCGCCGGTATCAATAAAAATTGTACCTGATATGTATGAAGTAATAAGTGGTCTGGCGCGAACAGAACAGATTTACGGTATCCCTCTCATTCAAGTTAATCCAAATCTTAACACGCTGTATAATCGTTATTTAAAGCGTTTTCTAGACCTGCTCATTGCTATTCCCTCTTTCTTCATAATATCACCATTTTGGGGAATCGTCTCAATTCTTATCAAGGTTGATTCCACTGGTCCTGTACTTTACAAGCAGGAAAGAATTGGTGAAAACCATCGCAAGTTTACCATTAAAAAGTTTCGCTCTATGAAATACAATGCGGAAATGGAAACGGGACCTATATGGGCAACTGATAGTGATCCAAGAATTACGCGAGTCGGGAGGTGGCTGCGGCGATTTCGTCTGGATGAAATTCCACAGTTAATAAATGTAATTAAAGGTGAAATGAGTATTATTGGGCCTCGCCCCGAGCGCCCATTTTTTATAGAACAGTTAATGCAGGAATTTCCATTTTATTATCGCCGGCACAAAATTCGTCCCGGTATTACTGGCTGGGCACAGATAAAACAACCCTATGATCGTGGTATTAATGATGTGCGAAAGAAACTTAAATATGATTTTTACTATATAGAAAACCTGAGCTTTTCGCTTGACATAAAAATCTTGGCCAGTACTGCTTGGGTTATGTTATCTGGCAAGGGCCGGTAATACACTTCACACAGCATTGGAAATCTAAGGGAAAGTCTCTACTTTCTTTTCCAGTTACATCGGTGAATTAGTCATGTTATCACTAACCCGTATTCGAAATAATCCTGAGCAGATTAAGATCGGCCTTGAAGCCAAAAATGAATCAATTGATTTAGATAAGATTCTGAAACTCGACAAAAAGCACAGGGATAAAATTCATCAATTAAATGAAATACGTGCCGAAAAGAATAGGGCATCGGAAGCGATAGCGGAAGCAAAATACGCTGGTAAGGATTCTAATGATGCTATTGCTACTATGAGGAAAGTATCTGAAGCCATCAAGGACTTGCAAAAGGAAGTAAGTAACCTAGGGAAAACGCTCAATGAGCAATTAGACCTATTACCCAATATACCCCACGATACAGTACCGGTTGGGCAGGATAAAACTGCAAATCAAGTGATCAGAGAATGGGGTGAACCGCTGGCTACGGATTTTGCTTTAAAATCGCATGTAGAAATTGGTTTAGAGGTTAATTTATTTGATATTGAAAGGGGGTCAAAAATTTCCGGATCTGGATTTCCGTTATTGACAGGAGTTGGGGCTAAACTGGAAAGAGTATTAATAAATTATATGCTGGATCTTCATATCCAGAAACATGGTTTTACTGAAATATTTCCCCCTTTTTTAACGCGGGCTGAAGCACCCTACACTTGCGGGCAACTACCAAAATTTGCTGATGATATGTATTATATTGAGAAGGATGATCTTTACCTGATTCCCACCGCAGAAGTACCGGTGACCAATATCTTTAGTGACGAAATTATGGATGAGGATGATCTGCCCGGGAATTATGCAGCATATTCTGCTTGCTTTCGCAGGGAAGCAGGTTCGTATGGAAAGGATACACATGGTTTGTTGCGATTGCATCAATTTAATAAAGTGGAAATGGTAAAATTTGTGGAACCGAAAACCTCCTATGATGAACTGGATAATATCACCTCACAAGCAGAGGAAGTATTACAACAACTGGGCCTGCATTATCGCGTGATTGCCCTTAATACGAGCGATTTAAGTTTTGCCGCCGCAAAGTGTTATGATTTGGAAGTATGGGCACCAGGGGAGGGCAAATGGCTGGAGGTTTCATCGTGTAGCAATTATGAAGATTTCCAAGCTCGTCGGGGAAATATTCGATACCGTCGGGCCTCAGACAAAAAAGTTGATTTTGTACACACGCTAAATGGTTCAGGTCTGGCAACGCCCAGGCTGATGGTTGCTTTGTTAGAAACATATCAAACACCAGACGGAAAAGTTTTACTGCCAAAAGTTCTCCGCGAACCAATGGGGCAGGAGGTGCTTGGCTAATTGCGTCTTTATTGGATTTATTTTATAATAAGTTTATCCACATTATTTTTTGCATTAATCGGTTTCATTTTAACACCTTTTGATTGGAAAGGTAAAATCTGGGCTTTTATTGTTCGCACTTGGGCGAAGTCGATTTTATGGGCAGCCAATTTGCATTATTCGCTAAAAGGCTTGGATAACTTAGAAACTGGAAAGCAATATGTGTTTGCTTGTAACCATGAATCGGCAATTGATATACCTCTAACTTTAGCTGGAATACCACGGCCTGTAGTTCCTATAGCAAAAATCGAATTAAAAAAAATCCCTGTGCTTAGTTGGGCGATGCTTGCAGCGGGGCATGTTTTCGTGGATCGAAGTGATCATAAAAAAGCTTTAGAATCTATGCAAAAGGCAAGAAAGTCACTTGCAAGAAAGCCTCGTTCCATTCTCATTTTCCCAGAAGGTACTCGCTCATTAGATGGTAACATTCAACCATTCAAAAAAGGCGGAATTATATTTGCTATAAATTCAGGTATGGCCATTGTACCGATGGCATGTTGTGGTACTTTTGATGTGTTAGTTAAAGGATCTAAAAACTTTAATCCGAGACCACTTGAATTACGTTTCGCGCAACCTATTAAAACAAAACTGGATGATATGAATCAACGCAATAAGATAACGGAACAGGTCCGCGGTGAAGTGGAACGATTAAAAAATGAATGGGTAGCAGCAGACCAAAAAAATTCTTTATAATAATCCTAACCTCATTCACCCTAATCATTTATCCCATATCATGGAACTAAATTGCAGCAAGTCATTACAAATCTTTATCAGGGGCAAATACCTTGCTTGCCTGTAAAGTGACCGGTAATTTTGCCCCGTTTAAGAAGTGATAAATCGTTAATGATCAAACAAATAATAACAAATAAAATTTGGACACTATTAATACTTTCGTCTTTCCTGCTTGCCCAGGATTCGCTAAAGAATGGTTCCAACAATGTTGAGCAAAATGTCCCGGCAGTAAAGAATAGTTCAGGATTTTTTGAAACCACTAACCGATTACCCCAACTACTCAAAGATGTAAAAATTTTGTTAACCGATGCTATCATCGCGGATGCTCAGGGCGATACGTTAGAGGTCCTCTATAATCTGGATCGTATTTATGAATTATTATCTGAAGCGGATCAATTAGGCGAAAAGACTGTTGAAGATAAAGAAGAATTTGGCCGCTTTGAAAGTGCATTACTAAATGTGGTAACTCAGCGTTTGTTCACTTTGGAAATAACCGGTGCGCCTATTGCTGTTGCTGAAGCCAGAGAATCTCTTAATGGATTCATGGAACCAATAGAAGTAGAAATGGGCGCCTCGAAATATATTGTGGTGGATGACCGCGACGGACATATACCGCTTGTGAGAAACAAAGCTGTTGACCAATTTATAAGCTACTTTCAAAACAAAGGACGCCGGCAATTCGAGATTTGGATGGATCGCTACCAACAGTATGGTCCCAGGTTAAT
>Ga0066372_10000822_pt1 | contig 11977 bp, 9 predicted proteins | sample Knorr_S15_td_250_FD_77011 | JGI IMG/M metagenome (GOLD analysis project Ga0066372, IMG submission 77011) | Marine microbial communities from Southern Atlantic Ocean transect - Knorr_S15_td_250_ad_251m_LV_A | ecosystem: Environmental > Aquatic > Marine > Oceanic | place: Southern Atlantic ocean... | reverse complement strand
GGCTTTGTTTTTCAGGACTTCTTTAAGGTCAATATTCATATATCACTCAGTTACATGCTATACAAGTAATGCTAACGTAGCAGTCTAAAGCGCCAATAGAATTAAGACAAATATTAGCCATTATATGATGAGCTTTTTAGTTATTAAGAGTACGAGGTGTTTTAGGTTATTTTATCCATCGTATACCATTACAGCGTTTCATGTTATATTTTTTGATGTGTTAAGTTCTATGAAAAAACAGATACGTCACGCGATTGAAGTTGCCATTGCGTTTACACCTTGGCTGATTTCTATGTACTTTTTTTACTGGCTTGACTCCGAAATTTGGACTAGCGAAACCGCTCATCGCGGAAAGATGTCCGTTGCGATTTTAGCCATTGGAATGGGATTGTCATTTCTCATCCAGTCTCGTTTTACCGAACGCAAGAAGAAATAATTAAGAAAGGTGTAATATCTTAATGAACAAAACTGATCGGCAGCTGGGCATGAATAAGGACATTAGTCGCCGAGATTTTTTAAACGGTGTGAGCATCGCTGTTGGCGCATCATTGCTTCCAGGATCCGTATCCGCACAGAGTGTCGGAGCTCAGGATGTAGCAGGATACTATCCACCTGCACTCACCGGTATGCGCGGATCTCATCCTGGCTCTTTTGAGGCAGCACATCTAGTGCGCGATGGCGGATTGTTTACTGGAGACGATACGGGTGAACGTTACGATCTTGTCGTCGTTGGTGCCGGCATTAGTGGTTTGTCAGCAGCATATTTTTACCAACAGGAAATGGCTGGCAATGCCAAGATATTGATTCTTGATAACCATGACGATTTCGGTGGGCATGCTAAGCGAAACGAATTTCAGGTCAACGATCGAAAGATTATTGGTTACGGTGGAACAGTATTTCTCGAAGCGCCAAATTTCTACCCTGATGTTGCAAAAAAACTGGTCAAGGACCTAGGTATTGAGATCCAGCGTTTTTACAAATATTTTCATCATGATCTCTATTCATCGTTAGGATTGTCTGAGAGTCTATTTTTTGACAAAGAGACATTTGGCTCTGATTACCTTGCAATTGGTAACTTCGATAATCTATGGACATCATTCGATTCATCAGTGGAGAAAAAGATGAGCATACCTCCCTTTCTTGAGCATTCGCCACTGTCGGAAAAGGCTAAAGCTGACATGGTGCGTTTGTTTAAGGATGAGCGACATTATCTGTCTGACGTTCCCATTGAGCAACGCGAGGCATATCTCCAAAACATAACCTACTGGACGTACCTTGAGAAACACGCTGGCATGGCCGATGAGGTAATGAAAGTTATGCAGTCGTCCGCTCGCAGTGTATGGGCGGTTAATATCGATGCATTTCCAGCATATGCTGCCTGGAGGAATGGCTCTCCCGGTTTCGGTGATCTCAATTTGCATAGGGAGGGGATTGGTTATAGTGACCATGAGGAACCAAATATTTTTCACTTCCCCGATGGCAATGCGTCGGTTGCAAGACTGCTTGTTCGAAAGATGAACACTTCCGTGGCTATTGGTGACAGTATGGAAGATATTGTGACTGCACGTTTTGACTACAATCAATTGGACAATCCAAAGTCCCCTGTAAGAATTCGTCTCAACAGTACGGTTGTGCGCGCACAACATGGTAAGAATAATTTATCAAACCCCGTAAAAATTACCTACGTGAGGGAAGGTAAAGCGCATGTCGTAGAAGCAGGTAAAGTCGTCATGGCTTGTTACAACGGGATTATCCCAGGTCTTTGCCCAGAGATGCCTGCATTACAAAAAACTGCACTTTCGAATTCTGTACGGGCGCCGATGGTTTCTACAAACGTCCTCATTCGTAACTGGAGAAGTTTTGAAAAGTTGGGAATTTGGAGAGTTAAATGTCCTGGTAGCTACCATCACCGCATAACGCTCGATTATCCTGTTAGCATAGGTAACTATGAATTTTCAAAATCTCCCGATGAGCCAATTGTGGTACATTTTTATGCGGTCCCGGGCAAGGCAGGTGCCAGTGCTCGCGAACAATTTACTGCTGGTCAGCACGATTTGCTGACAACTTCATTTGAGACGTTCGAGAGAAAGATTCGTGATCAGCTATCTCGCATACTCACACCTGGAGGCTTTAACGCAGCACGTGACATCGCGGCAATTACAGTAAATCGTTGGCCACATGGTTATGCCTATGGGTATGACCCGGAGTCTGATCAGGTTGCTTACTACCCGAATTCGTGGCCCGAAGGAAAACGTCACTGGGTAACAGGAAGACAGCCATTCGGCAACATCAGTATCGCCGCTACAGATGCAGCTTCTAACGCTATGACTGAATCAGCTATCGAAGAAGCTTATCGGGCCGTCAACGATTTGATGTAAGCTGATATGCATACAATCAATATCAATAAAATGAATAACAGATTGTTGTTAACAGAGAAGGAGAAGGAGAATGGAATGTGTCCAAGTAGAGAGAAAGAGTGCTTATTTATCTTATACTCGGATGATCGTTGCCTCGCTTTTCCTGCTGATTGCCCGAGCTGAATCCTCTCCTTCGTCCGGAAATGCTTATATGAACGCGGTTGAGCTCTTGACAGCATTTTCAGGCGAGAAAGCAGAGCAGTACAAGCCGTTCTTCCGATTTTCGGATGAGACTAGAATCGTCGGTGTCGAGATCCACGCTGCTGGAACGGAGAACACGAGCGTCCAGTATTCTGCTCAGTGGGGAGTTTGGAAACAGATCAACAATATTTTACGGATTACAACAGCAGATGGATACGAGGGTATATCCGGCGTGGCTTCTAACCATGAAGGAGAATTCAGCGAAGAACACCTGCTGGAATTGCAGGGCATCACCGCCGATCTCTTTGCCCTCAAGTCACTGGACCCGGTTGAGGTTGGGACGATACTTAAGCGAACGAGACCTGACTTGAGCGATGCATCTCGCTCGAGCATCGATATCGCACTGTGGGACTTGGCGGCACGCAGGGCAGGTTGTCCTCTATACGAGCTGCTGGGGGCAAAGCGAGATTCAATTGAACCCTACGCGAGCCTCCCTTTCTACAATTCGCTTCCCGAGTACACCGAAGCGGTCAACGAATACGCGAAGCTCGGCTACACGACTTTCAAGTTCCACGTCTGGGGTCTGATTGAAGAGGACTCCAGACTCGTAAAATTAATTCAACAGACGTTTGCAGACTCTCCTTATCGCTTTATGATTGATCTCGAAGGAGCGTACGGTTTTGAGGACGCACTTAGGTTAGGTGGAGAAATGGATGAGCGCTTGTTTGTCTGGCTCGAAGCACCCATCGACGACGAGCTTCTGGAGCAATACAAGGAACTCAGGAGCAGGCTCGCGTTACCAATCATTCCTGCCGGATACAACATCTATTCTCCTGAGTTTATCAGACAGGGGATTAAGACTGGTTCTTGGGATGCGGGCAGGTTCGATGCTACAACCATCGGTGGAATCTCGAAAGCGCTCGAACTCCTGATGATTGCCAACGATGCTGATCTTCCGATTGAAATCCAAAGCTGGGGCCATTCGCTGGCTCAGGCAACTAACCTCCACCTAATGCTTGCCAATGAGCGGACTAGGTACTTCGAGATTCCGATGCCGAAGGAGGCATATGAGTTTGGGATGAAGAATGGTATCTTACTAGACCAGGGGCAGGTGGTTGCACCGGAGGGACCCGGTCTGGGTATTGAGGTAGACTGGGATAACCTGGCAATGGCAGATTTCTATATTAAAGTTGGAGATTAGTTAGTTGAGCAAGATTGCAAGAAGAGACTTTATCAATGGAACTTTAATGGTGGCCGGAACTTCCATGCTTCCCTTTAAAAGTACTAGTCAAGCGGTCATGGCCGCACTCGAGCCATCGTATTATCCTCCAGCGCTTACTGGGCTTCGCGGTAGTCATCCCGGCTCAAATGAGCAAGCACATGCACGAGCATGGGTTAAACAAACAGATTGGGGTTCAACTTCTGATTTAGGAGAAGAATACGACCTAGTTGTCGTTGGTGGGGGCATCAGCGGTTTAGCAGCTGCTTATTTTTATCAACAAGAGCATGGCAGAGATAAAAAAATACTCATACTGGACAATCACGATGATTTTGGGGGTCATGCCAAGCGCAATGAACATACGATAGATGGTGATACCCGATTGAGCGCTGGCGGTTCAGAGTCTTTCGAATATCCAAGTGGATTTAGTGAAATCGTGCTCAACCTTCTAAAAGATCTGGGCGTTGACATAGATCGATTTAAGATGGCATATGACACTGACTTCTTCAAAAGGCATGATCTGGGGGCTGTTACGTATTTCAACAAGCGAATATTTGGTGAAGACAAAGTAGTGAAGCATCCTTTTTGCGATTACCCGGGGTTTGTGGAAGGACTTTTGCGCCCAACACTATCGTACGAAAAGGCCGTACAACAATCCCCATTAAATGAAAAAGGAAAACAACAATTACTGCGCGTATTAAAGGGCGATCCTCATACGTTGAAGGTACCCAAGAAGGAATGGCGGCAATACATTCGTACTCACTCCTACTTCGATTATCTAAAAAACACGTTAGGAGTCGATGATCCCGGGGTACTGAGAATGGCCAGACATTCTGTTGTCGACTATGGGGGTACACCAGATGTGATGACCATGGAAGAAGCTTTGGGAAGCGGAGCACTGGGTATGGATTCTTTTTCGTGGAGCGATGTGCTGGATGAAGGGATCTATCAAGAATACGTAGAGAAGGATGGAGACACCTATGCTGTAAAAAAACCCTTCATTCATCACTTTCCCGACGGCAATGCCACTATTGCACGTATGCTAGTGAAAAAGATGATTCCTGATGTCGGGCCGGGAGAAAACGTCGAAGAGATAGTGTTATCCAAGTTAAAGTATACCGAGTTAGATAAACCCAGAAATAGTGTTCGAGTTCGACTCAACAGCACTGTCGTGAACGTACAGCACGGCGGTGATCCCGATAGTTCGAGCGATGTTTTCGTCAACTATATCTATGATAACAAGTCTTATCAGGTTAAAGGCAAGAACGTCGTGATGGCCTGTTATAACATGATGATTCCTCACATCGTTCCAGACCTTCCTAAAAAGCAAGATGCGGCATTGAGACGACTGTCGAAGGTTCCATTGCAATGGACCACCGTGGGTTTAAAGAACTGGAGGGCAATAAAAGAGATGGGAATCGGGATGGCCATGTCGCCTGGAAACATGCACCAAGCAGTTAATATGGATTTCCCGATTAGTATGGGGGGATATGAGTATACCAAGACTCCCGACGATCCTTGTGTCCTCCACATGAGATGTTGTCTGCTTGGGGAAACCGTTGGTGCACCACGAGTTGAACAGTTTCGTGAAGCAAGATACAGGATGTTAGAGTTGCAATTTAGAGACTACGAAGTAGAGGTTAGAGAACATTTAGGTGGCATGCTCCCAAAGAATATGTTTGATTTTGACAGAGATGTTGAGAGTATTTCTGTTAATCGTTGGGCCCATGGTTATTCCTATGGAAACCCAGGAGCAATTGGACGTCAACCATTCGGCAGAATCACCATCGCCAATAGCGACGCCGTCAATAGTTCACTCATGGATAGAGCAATTGAGCAGGCATGGAGAGCCGTAAAGGAATTAAGGTAATAACAAGTAAAAGATTCCCTTGTCTTAAAATCCGTTTTCAGAAATGAAGTGCCAGTTCGATTCCGGCTCCGGGAACCAAGTTAAGTCATTGAAATACCAAGATTAAACCTCTTTTTTGATTTTCTTAGGAAGATTAGGGAAGGGATTTTTTGTGTTTTTTTACACGTTGAAGTTCTTAATAATTAGATTACACTCTAGGTAATGGTTAGTAAAATCGATAAAGAGCTTGGACTTGATACAACTATTACCCGGCGTGATTTCGTTTATGGCTCATCCTTAGTTCTTGGCAGTGCTGTGGTTGGCTGTGGGGAGAGTGTTAACAATCAATCACATGCAAATAGTGATTACTCTTTTGATGTAAATGCTAATTGGTATGGTCCCGGGGGTATTGGTGATTATGCTAAGTCTCATGGTAATACCCCTGAGCTTATTAAAACTGCCCATGAAATTCGTTCAGGTCGATTCAATACAGAGATGTCACAAGCAGTTGATTCCGGTGAGGAGTACGATCTTGTAGTTGTTGGTGGTGGCTTTTCTGGTCTGTCTGCAGCTTATCACTTTAATCGTTTGAATCCAGCAGGTCGTGTCCTAATCCTTGATAATCATCCAATTTTTGGCGGAGAAGCAAAACGCAACGATTTTACAGTTAATGGCGTTCATATCTCAGGCCCACAAGGTTCTAATGATTTCGGTCTTCCAACTGCTAACGGTGGTCCGGATGATTATTTTTCGGCATTGAATATGCCGAGAGAATTTAGCTATGAGGCGCCGGGAGGCGCTGCAGCTAACATGCGTATTCCAATAGATAACTATGATTATCTGACTTGGCAGGAAAAGTTCTTTGACGTAGGTCATTATTTTAACGGTGTAGCAAATCCTTGGGTCAAAGATGTCTGGGAAAGCGGCTTACACTCGACTCCATGGAGCACTGAAGTAAAAGATGCTTTTACGCGTGTTCGTTCCATTGAAATGGAAAATCAGGATGGAGAGACCATGAATCGATGGTTAGACACTGTCACTCTAAAATCTTATTACGAAAAAGAATTGGGGTTACCGCCTCAGGTCACGTCTTTCTATGATCCGATTATGGCTAGCATTATTGGGCTTGGTTGTGATGGAATCAGTGCCTATTGGGGCAAGTATTTTGATATGCCTGGCTTCAAAAAACCAGAGCTATATGATGCAGGTTTTTTACAGAGTTTCCCGGGTGGTAATGCAGGTATCGCCAGGCATTTTGTTAAAAAGCTTAATCCTGAGGCAATTGAAGGATCCTCATTTGAGGAAGTTTTGTTTGGTAGAGTTGCGTTTGATCAGCTGGATCATGACGATAAGTCCGTTCGAATGCGACTAAACTCAACTGTGGTAAGCGCTGAACATACGAGCCAAGTTAATGGTAAAGAGCGAGTTCAGATTACCTACGCTAAGAATGGAGAGCTAAACCAGTTGAAGGCCAAAGCAGTCGTAATGGCGTCTGGTGGCTGGGTTAATCGTCATGTGCTCAAAGATTTACCTGGTGAGTATCATGGCGCTTACGCTAAGTTCGGGCATTCACCAGTCCTCGTTGCTAATGTAGCGCTCACAAATTGGCGCTTTTTGGAACGTCTTGGTGTTTCGGCAGCAATTTGGAGTGAAGGGTTTGGTTTTACTTGTAATATTCGACGACCAATGATTATTGGTGGTAAATCTCAACCATTGCATCCAGATAAACCAATTGTATTGACTTTTTATGCGCCCATCTTTAAACCTGGTCTTGAGAGAAAAGTGCAGGGTAATGTTGGTCGAGCAGAGTTGCTCAGCACCTCATTTACTGATTATGAACGACAAATTCGTGAACAAATGACGATAATGTTTTCTTCTGGTGGATTTGATCCAGTTAAAGATATTGCCGGAATTATTTTAAATCGCTGGGGTCATGCTTATGTCAATCCAGGTCTTGGCTTTGTGTTTGGAGCGGATGGTAATGTTGCACCACCAGACGTAATACGTGAGCCTTATGGGCGTGTTGCGATTGGCCACTCTGAGTTGAGGGGTCACCAATATTGGTCGGGCGCTGCTGGTGAGGGTCGCCGTGCTGTAGAAGCACTATTGGACCTGCATTTTTAGCAAAAAAGTCTTAAAATCTAAACCACCTCACTTTCAAAATCTCTGCTGGTTGTGTAGGCTTAAGCATTGTTTAAGAAGCTACTTCTTATTTTTTTATCCCTCTCTTTTAATAGGAAATCAATGATGAAATACATACTAAGCGTAATCTTCTCTTTTGGACTAATTTTAGGTTCTATTTCAACAGTTAATGCATCGAATTTACCAGCATCAGTGCGAGCCGAATATTTTGCTTGCAAATTTGATGATGGAAAGGACTTTAATGATCTATATAAATGGATAGAAAAATGGAATAAATGGATGGATGACAGTGATCTCAATCAATATTCAGGTAACATCCTTACCCCGTTATACAGATCACCAAACGATCATCACGATTTTGTTTGGGTTGGTATCACAGATAATGCAGAAGTAATGTTCACTGCTAGATCTGAATACATTAAATCAAATTTACAGGCAAGTTGGCCTGCTAAATCTTGCCCCGCAGCTTTTACTGCTCGTCAGTATTTATTTGATAACCCAGAAGGTTGGGAAATGAATTATGATGAATTCGTTGCAATTTTCCGTGATTGTAATATGGGGGAAGGAAAAACTATTGAAGATGTTTATGTTGCTCGTAAAGAAAATCTGAGAGAACTCAGATCAAATGGCTTCAATCATCATTCAAGAGTAATTATTCCTGGAGCAGGAGTTCCTGCTGGTATTGGTGCTTATGATTTTATGATGCTTAGCGTGCAATCTAGTCTTGCAGATTGGGGTATAAACTCAGATAAATTTGGAGATTTTAGAGGTTCTCTTTCAAGCACAAGTGATGTCTATACTTGCGAAAAACCTAGAGCATTTATAGGGAAAAGAATTAGGCATAAAAACTAACACAGTAAATCTGAAAACTCTGCAGGTTTGTAAGTTTTTGATTATGAATTATATCTATTAAGTTGCAGCCATTCCTTGAAACTCAGTTTAAATCAATAGCAAACCGTTTCAGATCTTTGATGTCTATATATTCAAGCGCTCCTTGGTGAGTGGCAGATAATCTAACTTTTGGAGCAGAATTTGCCTGTAAAGCCTGTTGCCATCTTGGGGCGCATAAACACCATTGGTTTCCAGGCTTTAGACCGATAAAACCAATTGCTGGAATTGACGTTGATAAATCATTTCCAACGGAGGCGCTGTATTCAAGAAATTCCCTGGTAACAATTATACAAACGGTATGGCTGCCGACATCATCATCGGCGGTATCACAACAACCATTCCTGAAGAATCCTGTTAATGGAGTACTACTGCATTCTATTAGAGCTTCACCAAAAACATTTATGGATTCTTTCATTTCATAACCCTATTTCTATTACACATACAGATAAATTTAGAACATTTCATTAGGATCTGTCTCTTTATTGCTTGGATTGTTTCTGCTTTCTATCCATTCCCCTGTAATCATTTGATCATAGCTTTGGCCAGGGCCTACCATCGGATATACGCCTGCATCCTTATCAATTATAACTTCAAGAAAAGCAGGCCCTTTAAACTTTATAAATTCTTTAACAGTATTTTTGATGTCTTGTTTTTTTTCTAACTTCTTTGCAAATTCAAATCCATCAGCTACCGCAGTTTTAATAAAATCTTTTTTGTGCAATGATTTATCACTGGCCGACATTCTTCCTTTGTAATACAGTTTTTGCCATTGACGTACCATTCCATCACCAAAATTATTAAGTAAAAGGATTTTTATTGGTAATTTGTATGTGGTGGCTGTTTCAAGTTCACCTATGTTCATACGTATACTGCCATCACCATCAATATCAATTACCAGTGTAGAGGGTTTAGCAAATTGCGCACCGATAGCTGCAGGCAAACCAAAGCCCATTGTTCCCATACTTCCGGATGTTAGCCATAATCTAGGTTCCTTAAAATCAAAATATTGTGCTGCCCACATTTGATGTTGACCAACACCCGTTGAGATTATTGCTTTACCCTTAGTAATGTAATTGATCTCCTCAATTACCTCATATGGTTGGATAAGATTACTATTGCGATCATAGTTAAGTTTATGTTTTTCTTTAAGGTCAGCAATATTTTTATGCCATTTAGTGAATTTTTTATTAAAATTAATCTTTTTCCCATATGCAAGAAGATCTTCCAGATCTCGTTTCAAAATTCCAATTTGATGCCAATCTACAGCTTTAACTTTCCCAATTTCTGATATATCAATATCAAAGTGAGCTATATTTTTTGCATTTGGTGCAAATTTTTTTGGATTTCCGGCAACTCTGTCATCAAATCTAGCGCCAATCACAATGAGAAAATCACAATCATCAACTGCATAGTTTGCAAAGGCCATGCCATGCATACCAAGCATATGTAAGGATAATGGCTGAGTAGTGTCACTTGCCCCTAATGCCATTAACGTGGTGGTGGTAGGGATACCATATTCTGAGGAAAAATCCCTCATATTTTTACTCGCATTAGCGTTTATTACACCTCCACCAGCATAAATCAGCGGTTTCTCAGAGTTCTCTAACATACTAAAGAATCGCTCACATGCATGTTGTGAAATGCGATTATTTGATACTGACTTTAGGCGCTGACGATAACCCGTTAGTGGAAGCTTTCCATGTCCTAAAAATTTGCCTTCCCAATTTTGGATATCTTTTGGTATATCAAGAACTACAGGCCCTGGACGACCGGTTTGAGCTAATTCAAATGCTGATCTTATTGTTGCTTCAAGAAGTTTTGGTTCAGTGACAAGAAAAATATGTTTTGAAACAGCTCCCATGATAGCTGAAACTGGAGCTTCCTGAAACGCATCTGTGCCGATTGCCGCAGTAGGTACTTGACCACAAATGACAACAAGTGGAACAGAGTCAGCCATACAATCACGTATTGGTGTAACTGTATTAGTTGCTCCAGGGCCAGAAGTGACCATAACTACACCAGCCTTTCCACTGGCACGAGCATATCCTGCAGCCATAAATCCTGCACCCTGTTCATTAGCGGGAACAATAAGAGGAATGGGGCTAGTTTTTCTAGAATTACTGTTTTTATCGTTATATCGAAATACAGCATCATAAGTAGGAAGTATAGCCCCACCGCTATAGCCAAAAATTGTATCAACTTTCTCATCCGCTAATACTTGTATAACGATGTCCGCACCGGTCATTATTTTTCCAGAAAGTGGATGGGTATTTTTCATAACTTTATGTACTGATTTTTGTTTAACTACATTTGTGTAAAAAGTTTAGATCTCATCATGAGTCTTTACTATATTTTGTTTCATTGCAATACTAAGTTCCTAATACTTACTATAACCATTTATAACGTAACTTATAATTTTTAGATCATATATTAATAGCAATTAAAATTTAGGAAAAATAACGATGCGCCATGTAATTTCAGTTTTATTACAAAATGAAGTTGGAGCTTTGACCAGAATGACAGGTCTTTTTTCTACAAGGGGTTACAATATTGATTCACTGAACGTAGCCCCAACTGAAAACTCCTTAGTTTCCCGGGTTACTTTGGTCATTTCTGGGTCAGATGAGGCAATTACACAACTTAATTCTCAGTTAGGAAAACTTGTGGATGTTTTAAGTATTCACGATATGACGCTTGACAAGTATTTTGAGTATGAGCTTGTGATAATAAAAATTGATCTTTTTGATGAAAGTGTTAATGAGATTGAGATTCTCGTCAATGAATATGATGCAGAGCTCTTAGATAATCAAATTAATAGTTACACTGTGCAATTAACTGCAAAACTTGAAAAAATCAATGCATTTATAGATAAGGTGTCTCAACTAGGAGAATTACAGGCTATCGCAAGAAGCGGAAGTGTTGCTGTTTCAAAAGGTCAGGTTAAATTGTCTTCCTATGAAAAACATTATCCGCTGACTGGATAAGTACGCAGATGAATCTATGGGTAGCCAAAAAAATATATCATGAAATAATGAATTAACTAAAAGCACTAATTATTTGGTTTAAAGTTTGGCTTGGACACATAGATTTAGTAGTTAGTTCTGGATCAGGGTGATAGTAGCCACCGATATTAATGGCTTTGCCTTGAGTGATATTTATTTCATTAATAATTTTTTCTTCATTATTTTTAAGTTCATGATGTAACTTGGCAAACTGATTTTTCAGCTCATTATCTAAAGATTGATCAGCAAGTTCTTCTGCCCAGTACATTGCTAGATAAAAATGACTCCCTCGACTATCGAGTTCTCCTACTTTTCG
>Ga0066372_10000821_pt1 | contig 11979 bp, 14 predicted proteins | sample Knorr_S15_td_250_FD_77011 | JGI IMG/M metagenome (GOLD analysis project Ga0066372, IMG submission 77011) | Marine microbial communities from Southern Atlantic Ocean transect - Knorr_S15_td_250_ad_251m_LV_A | ecosystem: Environmental > Aquatic > Marine > Oceanic | place: Southern Atlantic ocean... | reverse complement strand
CCGGTAATAGTTCCCGGGGAATAATTATTTCCATTCATTTTGGTAAATGTATCCATAATCTGCGTCATCTCTTTTCCAGTTGTATAAACATCTGGAGCGGGAATATCTTTCTGCGGATCAATCACTTCAGCAATTCTAGATGCAAATTGTCGAGTTAATCTTTCAAGCTCGCCATCACTAAGCTTTTCTTTTTTAGGATTTACAAAAATCCCTCCTTTACCACCACCTAGTGGAATGTCGACAACAGCACACTTCCATGTCATCCAAGAAGAAAGAGCCATTACTTCTCGTTCCATGTACTGAACACCGCCCTCAGGGTCAAAGTATCTTATACCGCCCTTGTATGGACCTCTATCATTGTTATGTTGACATCTAAATCCTGTGAAGATTCTGATATTACCATCATCCATTTTTACTGGAACTTTGACTCTAAGGAATCTATTTGGCATAATCAAATAATTTCTTATGCCCTCATCGTTTATTCCTAAAACATCGCATGCATCGTTAACCTGTTTTGATGCATTCTCAAATGGGTCTGGTTGAGTCAAGATGGATCAGATCTAATTCAATTTGTATTTAAATGTCTCTGGAATAATCAAAATTATTAAAAAAAGTCCGTCCAAGTTTAAAAAATTCTAATCGATTAATTCAATGGAATAAACAACAAGATTCCCTTTTTGAGATGTAAATATACCTGTTAATCTAGCAAACATGCCATATTTTTTCTTGCGAAGTTTAATGATTTTATCTTCTTCCTCGCCTGTAATCTTTTCTGCTTTTCCTTTTATCCATGCATTTTTTGGTTCACCTTTGAATGAGCATGAAACAATTCGTACATCTTGACTATTTTTGAGCCTTTTAACTTTACCAGTACTCTCTCGAGTTATTACATAGATTAACTCGTTATCAATTACAAACCAAACAGGAGTTCTAATGGGCGTCCCATCTTTTTTGTACGTCTCAAGATTGATGTATTTTTGATTATAGAATTGTTCAAATTTATTTTCCATATTTTATAAAAAATAATTTATCTATTTTAACTCATACAGTGAAATTAAGGTGTTAGTCGTAGAAAATAAATAAAAATTTCAATTCAAGAGAATAACTAACCCTTAAATTAACTGGTGAGACAAATTGTGATATTATGATGGCATCACGTGGGTATGATATGACGCCAACCATGTATTCTCCGGATGGCCGAATTTATCAAGTAGAATATGCTATTGAAACTGTCAAAAGAGGAACTATTGCCATTGGAGTACAAACTAAAGAAGGTGTCATAATTGCTGTCGAAGAAAGAACACGAGATCTTCAAGTACCCAATATTACACAAAAAATTTTCCAAATAGACGATCATATTGGTGCAGCGGCAGCAGGATATATTCCTGATGCACGTGTTCAAATAGATAATGCGAGATTTTTTTCACAAAGCAATAAACTGACTTATGATGAACCGGTTGAAGTTGAAACAGTTGCAAAACATTTAGCAGATCAGTCTCATCAATTTACACAGTATTCAGGCGTTCGCCCATTTGGTGTTGCATTAATTATTGCAGGAATAGACAGAAAGGGAACTAAAGTTTTTGTGACTGACCCTAGTGGAACGTATGTTAATTTTGCTGCTGTTGCAATAGGTGGTAATTCAGATGAGGTTACTGGATTTTTGGAAAAGAATTACAAAAATGATATGTTATTGAATGATGCTGCATCATTAGCAATTGCTGCGATAAATCTCAAAAGTGATGAAAAAGGTGTTAAACATATCAAAATGTCAAGGATTAGATCAGATACAAAACTCTTAGAAAGTGTATCCTCTGGTGAATTAGAAAAATATGCTGCTGTTGCTCAGAGTAAATTTCCAAAATAGCAAGGGTACAAAATATAATATCAAATAATTTAGTTCTCTCGTGGGATTAGGCAGTTATTGGGGTGAAGTACTAGAAATATTACGGGAAATTATTCCTGTTTATGATAAGGTTAATTATTATATTTCACTTGGAAAAGATTCTGAACACCGTAATAGAGCAATTAAAGATCGAATAAAAAATGGTGACAAAATACTTGATGCTGGTTCTGGATTTGGAAATATGTCAAAAACTGCAGCAAATATAGTGAATGGTAATATCAACATAATATTGTATGATCCGTTATTACCAATGCTTAAAAATTCAGATAGATTGTTTAAGGAAAAACCGGAAACAACTTGTGGAGTGTTTGAACATGTACCATTCAAAGATGGGCAGTTTGATGTAGCTCTTTCTGGATACGCACTACGTGATGCAATAAGTCTGAAGATTGCTATTTCAGAAATTCATAGGGTTCTAAAAAAAGATGGTAAATGGATAATTGTTGATTTAGGAAAACCGGATAAAGCGGTTATTAGATTTGGTGTTTCATTTTACCTTAAAATTATTTTGCCAATAATTGCATTTATAGCTGGAGGAAGGCTTGGATTAAAATTTGCAGCATTATATGGAACGTATAGAGTATGGCCACAAAACAAAAAATTAGAATCAATGCTTCTTGAAAAATTTTCTCGAGTAGAATTTGACAAGGATCTTATGGGCGGTGCGATTATGGTTGCTGCGTATAAATAAACTAATAGAGTAATCCAAATATTTAATTTTGTAACGGATGAGATGGTTTTGTGTTAGAATATACTTTAAATATTATCGGAAGCGAATGGCTGATAATTATTTTTATTGTACTAATCTTACTTTTGGGCACAAATCGTTTTCCTGAAGCAGCAAAAAAGATTGGTAAAATTGTTGGTGAATATAACAAAGCAAAAAACCAAGTTCAAAATCAGATGAAAGATGTCACAAACGAAAACATTGAGGTATCAGGCCCTGTGAAGAATGAAAGAAAAAAGCTGGAAATGATGGCAAAAACCCTAGGCGTAGATTCTAAAAACAAGACTGATAAAGAGATAAAAAAAATAATAGATAATAAGATCGGTAAACCAGAAAAAAAAAACTAATACAAAATTAAAATAATCATTATTTTTGCTTTTTTAGTCTATAAACATTTTTTTGAAGGCGCTTTTTTATGAATTCATAATATTTGGTTACAACTTCAAATCCTAAATATCTTCTACCTAACATCTTACTCACCACTGCTACTTGACCAGAACCAAGAAAAGGATCAAATACTATATCGTTTTTTTTGCTAGAATACAGAAGAATTTTTTTAATTATTTCAGCAGGAAGTTTCGTAGGAGTCTTATCTTCGCCAGTCCAATATTCTCGCTTAATATTCCAAACATCTTCCTTGTCTTCATAGTGAAGGCTTCTTCCATCAATTGTCTTGGCGTCTTTTTCAAATCTTGAATAAGGGAAGAATTTGCGTTTTTTTTCCTCTTTGCATACGTAAATACAGTGATAGTGAGAAGTCACAAACTTTTTTGTTGTAACCACTCCAAATTGATATTTCCAAATTATATGATTAATAGTTGTAAAACCATTATTGTCTAATGCAGTTAGAATATCTTTGAGATTATTCCAACCAGAAAATACATACATGGTTCCAGATTTTTTTAAAATTCTAAACACTTCATGCATCCAAGTGTTTGTAAAATCATAATAATCTTCAGCCTTTATTTCGTTGTATCCAGATAAAACTCTTGAAGCAGTCCTATTGTAGTTTGCTTTTTTATCTTTAAAATTAATGGCAAAAGGGGGATCAGTAATAACTAAATCTATTTTTTCGTTGGGAATTGCATTCATTCCAATAATACAATCTTTATTATAGATCTTATTGACGATAAATTTTTTCAATTATAAAATTATACATACGATACATAATAATAAATTAATTAAAAAAATTCAAAATATAGATACAGTATTATCTATACTTGATCTTGGATTTTACTCGATTAACTTGTGCCATTTCTTCTCTAAGGTGCTGTTTCAGTAGTCTTTCATGCTGAGCCTTATGCTTCCAATAAGCGTTTAAAACTGCCTGCCTTGACTTTGCTCTCTTTAGTGCAGTATTAAATTGCTTATGAATTGTGGCGACTTGTCCTGTATAGCTTGCCATACTTTATTCTTATCATGATTATAGATATTAGTTTCGGACTTTTCGTTGTAGTATGCTGTAACTGGATCACTATCCCACCCTATGGGTTCATTGGTATATGGTAGGATCATAAAACTATTAGATGGTTATGGCAACAGATCGATATGGAAAAGGTTGCAGTTGTAACTGGTACTTCTAGTGGGATAGGTTTTGAGACTGCATTGGCACTGGCTAGAGATGGATACTATACCTATGCTACAATGAGAGATACTACAAAAAGTGACAAAATTAATGAGATTGCTAAAAAAGAGAATTTGAAAATTCATGTCTTAGAATTAGACGTAGATGACGAGAATTCTGCCAAAACTGCAATAAAACAAATTCTTGATCAAAAACAAAGAATTGACGTTCTTGTAAATAATGCAGGATGGGCACTCTGGGGATGTGTTGAAGATGTATCTGTTGATGAATTCAAGACACAGTTTGAGACAAATTTCTTTTCAATTATAAGGTTGATCCAGGAGGTTGGACCAACAATGAGAAAGCAGAATTCTGGAACAATAATCAATATCAGCTCCGTTGTAGGTCGTATTGGATTTCCAGCATCTCCTGCATACATTAGTTCCAAATTTGCTTTAGAAGGATTAAGTGAATCTTTGAGATTTGAACTTGCACCATTTGGTGTTAACGTTGTGATAATTGAACCAGGAGTCATAAAGACAAACTTTATGAAAAATATGCAATTGGCTAAAAAATCAGAGTTAGATACTGTATACAGAGATATCACTGTTAAGGTAGTTTCAGGTGTCAAGATGATGGCAGAGATGGGAACTAACCCAAAAGTGGTTGCAGACACAATTGTAAAAGCAATTACAGATGAAAAACCATTGCCAAGATATATTGTTGGAAACGATGCATCTATGTTTTTAGAGGCAAAGAAAAACAAGACAGATATTGAGTTTGAAAATTACTTGAAAAAAGAACTCTATGGGGAATAAACTTAACACTTTGTCCTCGTGGTTAGATTGATATACGGTTAGTACTGATTTTTGTCAAAGTCAACAATTTGTGTGCGTGAATGATATGAAATGGAAAACATTACAACATAATGGAATACTATTTCCTCCAGATTTCGAATCAAAAGGAATTAAAATTAAGATCAATGGGCAGACTATTGTTCTTACTTTAGAGCAAGAAGAAATGATATACCAATGGGCAAAAAAGAAAGATGCGCCAAAACCAGGAACCACAGAAAAATATATTGAAGATTCTATATTTCAGAAAAATTTTGTTTCTGATTTTGCTAAAACCTACAATGGAAAATTTAAAAATCTACAATATACTGATATTGATTTTTCTCAAGCTTTCAAGCTTGTTGATAAAGAAAAAGAAGTCAAAGAATTGATGACGAAGGAAGAAAAAAAGGCACTGGCTGCAGAACGAAAAAAAATTCGTGAAAAGATGAAGATTGATTATGGTATGGCAATCATGGATGGAAAAGAAGTTGAGATTGCTAACTATATGGCAGAACCGCCTGGGATTTTCATGGGTAGAGGTGAGCATCCAATGCGAGGACGATACAAGCCACGTACAGTAGCTAAGGATGTAACGTTGTATCTTGGTAAGGAAGCCAAAGTTCCAGAAGGTAATTGGGGTAAAATTGTACATGACAAAAACTCTATGTGGATAGCAAACTGGATGGATATTTTAACACAAAAACGAAAATATGTTTGGCTAGCTGATACAGCGGGAATCAAACAGGATAGAGATCAGGCAAAATATGACAAAGCAAAAAAATTGGCCAAGGAGATTGAAAATGTCAAAGCACAAATTATTAAGGATATGCAAAGAAATGATCCAAAAACTAGGAAGATATCTACTGCTTGCTACTTGATTTATCGTACAGCAATGAGGGTTGGAGACGAAAAAGACCCAGACGAGGCTGATACTGTTGGTGCCACAACTTTACGAAAAGAACACATCAAACTTACTGAAAATACAATTGAATTTGACTTTCTTGGTAAAGATAGTGTAAGATGGCAGGAAACTATTCCAGCGGAAGGCCAAGATAAACAGTTTCACAGTAATCTTAAGGAACTTACATCAAACAAAAAGAATAATCAAGAAATTTTTGATGATATTACTTCAAGACATGTGAATGCATATTACTCAACTATAGTCAAAGGCCTTACTGCCAAAGTCTTTAGAACATATCTGGCTTCAAACGTGGTTTCAAAATATCTTCGCCACAATGATAATATTAAATCAGAATCTCCTATGAAAAAATTATTCCATGCAAAGCTAGCAAATCTAAATGCAGCTATAATGTGTAATCATAAACGAACTATTCCAAAAAATTTTGATCAGACACTACAAAAGAAAAAAGATGTTATGAGTAATTTAGAAAAAGCAAAACCATGGCAAAAATCTGAGGTCTCTCTTAAAAAAGCTCAAACTAAAATTACAAAAACTGATAAAGAAAATGAAAAACAGAAAGAACGGATCAAAAAAATGAAGAACTTGATAAAAAAGAGAAAAGAAAAACATAAAGAGAGAATTGAGAAGCTCCAGATCCAGATAGACCTTGCGCAAAAAACAAGGGATTATAATTTAGGAACATCACTTCGAAATTATATTGATCCAAGAATTTTCAAAACTTGGACTGATGAAGTTGGTGCTGAATGGGAAAAACTCTACACTTCTGCACTACAAAAAAAATTTCTTTGGGTAAAAACCATTGATTCAAAGTGGAGTGAAATTTCAAAACAATACTAGATTCAGAATCATTTAATTGCACTAAAAATTTATGCGTACTTATGCCGGGGTAGCTCAGCCTGGCCTAGAGTGCCAGTCTCTCCAAAGAAGGCAATACTCATAATCTGGAGGTCGTGGGTTCGAAACCCACCCCCGGCATTACATTCTGAGTAAAATTAGATAGCGTTAAATTAGTTTTTTTACGATTGAATGCAAATTGCCTGAATTAGATGAATTTGCTGAGGCGTTAATGGATCAGATCTCTGTTGAAATTAATGAAGAAAAAGAGATAGCAGAACTTTCAAAAAGGATCAACGAAGATAGGAACTTTACGATAGAATTTGAAAATATTGAAAACATATCCCAAAAGTTATTTCCAAATTTAGTACAAAAAGTAAATGAATACACGGGTTTAGAAGTTTCCGATAACTTATCTATAGAGTACTTGGAGCTTGATGAATTCAAGAAGCTTAAAGGAAAAAAAGTATTCACAGAGAATGCTAGAAAATTTGTAGACATGTTGTTTGATGCTGTTTCAAAAAACGATCTGAAAGCAATTACAGATATTATCAAGGAAGATATTGCAAAATTCTTGGTTTATTCTACTTATGCAAAATCGTATATTTCTAAAATATCTACAACATATGGTGATTATCTTGATTCCAAGATCTATCTTAACAAGTTTATCTTAGATGATTATCCAAAAATAATTCTATACAAGCATGGTGCACCATACGAACCAAACGCCGAATCCGTAAAATCTGGTTATATTGGAGCTTTGAAGATGACTATTTTGGAAGAGATTATTCATTCACTACAAGATAACCTTCATAGATTAAACATGAAGGCTGTTATGCAAGTAAATGTAATAAATGAAGAACTAGCAAAAACGATATTAGAGTTAGATGATAAAATCGCTACCGAATTAACTGAATACTTACAACTAATGACTGTACCAGATGACTTCAAGGTTGCAAAAAGAGCAAATTTGTTTTTTATGTTAAACCCAGACAATTTTATCACCAATGTTATGGGACCCGATGTAATGACGTACACTAATGTTGAAATCGACCCAAAGATCTCAGAGATCATCCCATCATTACAAGAAATTTATCAAAGATGGCTAAAGCCAATCCAGGATCAACATGCAGCATTTACTATCATGGAAGGTATGGCTGAATTTGTAGTACAACAAATACTAAAAGATGATTCAGACTTTCAAAATTATCTTACATCGTTTGTTGGTACTAATTATTCTGCTTATAGTGTAAAAAAGAGCACTGGAAAAGAATTCACCGAAGTCTTATTTGATAAATTTGGTAAGGATGCTTTCGTGAAACTCCTAACAAACCCTCCAAACACACGGGAATTGAAAAATCCACAACTATATCTAAATAGAGATAGATAATACTTTATTTATTGACTGGGAAAAAATTTGATCCCGTTATTACGGAATGGATTTCTTTTTCACAAAATCCAAATCATAATTTAATCGAAAAATGCTTAAAGCTAGCACAAATTTTGGAGTATCCTGAACTGGATATATCAAAATACATTGAAAAAATAAATGAAATCGGTAATTCGTTGAAGTTGAAGATTTCTAATATTAAAAATTCTACATATCTTATCTCTGTGCTTAATGAACATTTTTTTGACAGTTACGGCTTCAACGGAAATAACGAGGATTATTACGATCCGGGAAATAATTTTCTAAACGTAGTTCTTGACAAAATGACTGGTATCCCGATTACTCTTTCTATCATATATTCTCAAGTTGCAAAGAAAATAGGACTTGATCTTAAAATTGTTGGGTTTCCTGGACATGTAGTTGTAAAATATGAAAAAGAAATGATTTTAGATCCATTCTTTCGTGGAAGATTACTCACAATTGAAGATTTAGAAGAGATTCTGTATAGAAATTTTGGAGAGGATGTAGAGTTTATTCCTGAATATCTAAATGAAGCAACGACTGATCAAGTTTTGATCAGATTATTAAGAAATCTAAAAAATGCGTACACACAATCGTATGCGTATGATAAGGCTATTAGATGTACTAATATGATTTTAGGAATTCAGCCAGAATCTGCTGAGGAAATACGTGACAAGGGAATATTAGAAGAACGGCTTTTGCATTATGATGAGGCTTTGCCTTTACTCAACAAGTATCTGGAATTAGAACCAGATGCGGAAGATGTAGATTTTATTCTAGAACTAATTAAAAGTGTAAGAGAAAAATCTAGTCAATCATAGAAGATACATCAGTACCTTTCCTTATCATTTTGATTTCATGGCGTGCTATTTTATTTCGCATAGCATTTTTTAGAAAATCTAATTCATTTCTTAGTGAAGCCACTTCATCTTCGAGTTGTGCTATTCTTTCATAAACTGTTTCAGCTGTATCAGATTTTGGCATAACATGAAAAATAGAAAAGACCTTAAAAAGCTATGGGTGGAATTTGTATGTAATTTCTATAGGTCAAATTCTTGATTGCATGAAGGACACTTAGCTCTCTCCTTACCAATTTGACCAATAATAAAGATCCTACCAATAGTTTTACATTCTGGACACATACCAGTAGTCACATTTTTGGGACCAGACTTGATAATTTTTTGTGTTTTTCGTCTGGTCATTATAAAAAATTATGTAATTCATACTTTTAAGTTTACTTAAAAAGCGCGGGGAGAGGGATTTGAACCCACGAGTTCTTGCGAACATAGGATTAGCAATCCTACGCCCTACCAAGCTAGGCGATCCCCGCCTATGTGATGCTAAATGAATTCAGTTAATTAGTATAACGTGAATAAACAATAACGCATAAAAAATCTAAAATTTTTAATTTAGAACTATCGCAAAAAAGTAAATTCAATTTTCCGTAGATTGAGTATAGTTTTTCACAATATCTCGCATTTGCATTCTTTTACCTCCAACAATTTTTAGATCAACACGAAACGTTCCATTTTCAATGTTTACTATATTGTACGAGTTTTCAAAGAAGCCACGAACTCTTTCTGAAGAGGTAGTACCTGCATTTGCAATTGATAATGTATTAAAATCCCAAATCCATGGTCTATGTTTATGCCCACATAAAACTAGGCTCACATTAGAATCTAGAACAGTGCGTAACACATCACCTGCATCGATAACAGTTAATCTATCAGAACCTGTGTCCGGAATTCCTATTAGGTGATGATGCATTGCTACAATCTTTAATTTATCTTCATATTTTTTCAATGTACGCTCAAGCCACATGTTTTGATGATGACCAACTTCACCTTCATCACGATCTGGTCTAGCTGAGCCAAGCGTTACAAGTATAACATCTTCACCCAACTTATTTTCTGTTTTAAAAGGAAAATATTTCTTGAATAGTAAATATCCAGTGTTTCTATAATCATGATTACCACTAATTGCGATTATTTTTTCAACATCAATCTGGGAAACCATTTTTTTACACTTTTCATACTGCTCGATTAATCCCTCGTTAGTAAGATCTCCTGTGATTACAACAGCTTCTGGTTTTAATGAATTGATTTCATCAATAGTTTTCTCAAAAACATCTTCCCGAAATTGTGACCCTACATGAATATCTGATAATTGGACAATCTCCATATTTTAAAAAATTAATCCCAGGTGTTTAAACATTTAATGTAATACAAATTCAACAAACTAAGAAATTTCAAGGTAGGAAATAAATAATAAAAAATTCAATTTTAGATTATGGTAAAAAAAGCGGTTATTATGAAAGGAGATGGGATTGGTCCAGAAGTAGTAGACTCGATGTTTAACATTCTTAAAGAATGTGATATTCAATCAGAACTTATTTTCTGTGATGCTGGATCTGAACAATGGGAAAGAAATGGTTCTAGAGATAAATCATACATTCCTGATTCAACAATGGGTATTCTAGATGAAGTAGATGCTTGTTTTAAAGGTCCGACCACAACTGCCCCAAAGCCAGATGCGCCAAGAAGTGTTGCAGTTACACTTCGCCAGAAATTTAATTTATATTCAAATATACGACCAATCAAAACATTTCAAAGTTTAACGCCTGAAAAAAACTTAGATTTTGTATGTTTTAGAGAAGCAACCGAAGGATTGTATAGTGGTATGGAAGTGCAAATTTCAGATGATGCGGCAATCGCCATACGTCAGATTACTAGAAATGGCTGTAGACGATTTATTTTATCTGCGCTTGATTGGGCTACAAAACATAGTCTCAAAAAAATCGTTGCAATTACAAAGCGAAATATTTTAAAAAAAACTGATGGGATTTTCTGGGATGAATTACAAAATTGCCTTAACAAGCATTCTGATATTAGTTTACAGGAAATATACATTGATAATATGAGCCAACAATTAGTGATAAACCCTGAACAATTCAACAACTCAGTACTATTGAGCACAAATCTTTTCATGGATATAATTTCTGAATTGGCGTCAGGAATTGTTGGCTCTATTGGATTAATTTATTCAGCAAATATTGGTGATTCATTTGCAATGTTTGAAGCTGCACATGGAAGTGCGCCATCATTCAAGGGACAAAATAAAGTTAATCCAACTGCAACAATACTTGCTGGGGCTTGGATGGCTGAGTACCTTGGAGAATCACATATCAAAGATGCAATATTCTCCGCTACTGAATATGTGATAAATGAAAACAAAATTACTACATTTGATATTGGTGGTAATGCCACTACTACACAGATGTCTAATGCAATATCTGCTATTGCAAAGGAAAAATTACGAAAATAATTTTATTGCTTTCACAAGTATCAACTCCTCAAAAAATAATTTTTTTTTTGCGATAATACTAACTTGAAAGCCCTCCAGTTTAGTATACTCGATCAGTTTTTTAAAATTAGAAAGTGATGAAGTAACATAGATTAATTCACCATGTGGTTTTATTTGTGATTTAACTGAGCTAATAATTTTCATGGGAATCATCAACCCATCTTTTCCACCGTCCGTTCTCACATCTAATATTTCATCAGTATTCAGATACGGTAAATTGCAAATAACAAGATCAAACTCATAGTTTAGAGCATCAGCGCCATTACAACAAATTGTATTGGATGTGAAATAACTTTGTTTTTTTAAAACATTAAAGCTTATGTCAGTAGCCACAACCAAAGAAAACGATTTTTCTAAAAGTGCTGCTAAGTAACCAGAGCCAGTACCAACATCTAATGCTGACTGTCCTTTTGTAT
>Ga0066372_10000820_pt1 | contig 11980 bp, 10 predicted proteins | sample Knorr_S15_td_250_FD_77011 | JGI IMG/M metagenome (GOLD analysis project Ga0066372, IMG submission 77011) | Marine microbial communities from Southern Atlantic Ocean transect - Knorr_S15_td_250_ad_251m_LV_A | ecosystem: Environmental > Aquatic > Marine > Oceanic | place: Southern Atlantic ocean... | reverse complement strand
GCAGTGGCCATGAACGGACTGATCGTAATCTTTGTTATCAGCAGTTCACGTGTCAGAAGCTGGCTTGATAAAACACTTAGCGACTCAAAACTCTTTAACAAACACGAAGATGCAGATTCATCACATGAAGAAATGAGTCAAACAAATGGGTGACTTTTTCACAACCAGTGTCCTGGTAGCCACAGCCGCTTCAGCCGTTCGCCTCGCCACGCCGTACCTTCTAGCCGCATTAGGTGAAACTATTGGTCAACGAAGCGGAGTTCTTAACCTCGGCGTTGATGGCGTTATGATGCTGAGCGCTTTTTTCGCCTACTGGACTGTTCTTGAAACAGGCAACATGTGGTTAGGTGTTCTAGTCGCCCTGCTGGTCGGTCTTATGATGGGTGTTCTCTACGGTGTTATAACAGTTTTCTTTGAAGCGACACAAGGCATAAGCGGAATAGGTATTTTTATTTTCGGTTTAGGTTTCAGCGACCTTCTTTTCCGCCAACAGGTGGGAACACCCAAACCCATACGCCGCCTTCCTAATATTGACATACCCCTCTTATCTGACATCCCCTACATAGGCGAACCCCTCTTCCAACGCAACCTTATGACCTATGCAGCTTTCGCTCTTGTGCCTGTGACCATGATTGTGCTCAACAAAACAACTTTCGGTCTGAACATAAGATCCGTGGGAGAAAACCCTCAGGCAGCTGACAGCCTAGGAGTCTCAGTCGAACGCACACGCTTCTCAGCGATAATGATCGGAAACGCTTTCGCAGGTTTGGCAGGTGCTGCGCTAGTTCTGCAACTCGGAATCTTCCAACCTCATCTCACTCAGGGAATGGGTTTTATAGCTGTAGCTCTCGTTTACTTCGGAGCATGGAAACCCTTAGGCGTAATGGGTGGTGCGCTGCTGTTCGGATTGGTCAATGCGGTTGTTCTCCAATGGAAAGCTCTGGGAATAATTCCAGTGAGCATCTCTGACTTGGCTGGCATGGCACCGGCTGTTGTCACAATAATTGCCTTGGTACTCTTAGCCAGAAGGGTTAACGCACCAGCGGCTCTGACTAAACCGTTTGTAAGGAGTTAAAGTTCTATTAGATCGGGGAGACCCGTAAGAGAAAGGAAAAAAATGAGAAAAAAAATGAGGCTGTTAACAAGCCTCTTGGCTCTACTAGGATCTTTTGTCTTAGTAGCATCCGCTTGCGGGTCGTCTGACGACTCCAGTGATGATGGCGGTGCTCTAACTATGGCAATTGTTGCACCTAGCGCCTCTGACGATCTGGCTTTCAGCCAGAGCATGGTTGATTCCGTCAACGCACTTGATAGAGAAATCACTCTTTCAATCACTGATGGGACTTTCATCGTTGAAGAAGCGGCAGCCGCTATCCGTGGATACGCAGAAGATGGAATCGATGTTGTTATCGCTCACGGCACCCAGTTCGGTGCGTCGTTGGCAGAAATAGCGCCTGACTTCCCAGACACCACATTCGTATGGGGTACTGCCACAGACACACAAGGATTAGGCAACGTTTTTGCTTACTCACCAGCTTCAGATGAAGGTGGTTATGTAAACGGCGTTGTTGCAGCAGCCGTATCAGAAAGTGGAAAGATCGGTGTAGTAGGACCCGTGGAAGCGGGCGATGCTGTGCCATACATAAACGGTTTCACCACTGCTGCTGAAGCTGGAGGCGCTCAAGTAAGCGTTACCTACACAGGTTCATTCGGAGATGTGGCTCTCGCAGCGGAAGCAGCGCAAGCACATCTTGCAAACGACGCTGATGTTCTAACCGGAACAGCTCAGATGGTTGTAGGAGCCGTAGGTGTAGCAGCCGATGCTGGGGTTCCATGGTTCGGAACCCAGTCGAATCAAACTTCTCTAGCACCAGATTTGGTTATAGCCTCACAGGTTTACCATTGGGAAGTAGTGCTCGAAGAGATGCTTGATCTTCGCGATTCAGGCACCAAAGGCGGCAAGGCTTTTGAGATCAATTTGGCTAACGGTGGTCTAGTCATTGAATTCAATGACGGTTACGACCTCTCAGACGATGTTAGAGCTAGCGCCGATGCAGCAATCGCTGGCATCATAGACGGCTCTGTCAATACTGGAGCTTAGAAACTAAACGAAAAGAGTTTTACCCCCGGGAGATGGCAAATGTCTTCTCCCGGGGATGCTCTTGACCTAAGCGAAGAACTTAAATGACAGATACAAACAACAACCTTCTTGAAATGAGGGGAGTCACAAAACGTTTTCCTGGTGTTGTCGCCAACAACAACATTGATCTTGATGTCAGGTACGGCGAGGTTCATACACTACTTGGGGAAAATGGTGCAGGGAAAAGCACTCTGGTGAAGATACTCTTTGGCCTCTACCAGGCTGATGAAGGCGAGATTCTACTCCGAGGCAACCCGATAGATATCGACTCGCCGTCTGCAGCCATAGATTCACGCGTGGGAATGATTCACCAGCATTTCATGCTTGTGCCCACTTTGACTGTTTGTGAAAATGTCGCCCTGGGTGTTCCTTCAGACCGCCGGCCTTTCACTGATTTGGAAAATGTCGCAACTCGTATTTCTGACATCTCAAACGAACACGGGTTGGCTGTCGAACCTTGGGTAAAAGTTGAACACCTGTCAGTGGGTGAGCGGCAACGAGTGGAAATAATTAAAGCCCTGTACAGGGATGCGGAACTGCTCGTTCTTGATGAACCAACCGCTGTTCTTACTCCTAAAGAAGTGGAGGATCTATTTGTTATCTTGCGGCGAATGGCTGACAGCGGGAAAGGACTAATTTTCATTTCGCATAAATTGCGTGAAGTTATGTCTTTAAGCGACCGAATTACAGTTTTACGTGATGGCGAGGTTGTAGGAGAAACCACCCCATCTGAAACCAACAGGCAAGAACTAGCTCAAATGATGGTGGGTAGAGATGTGCGACTCACCCCTGACTTACCGGAAAGCAAACTAGGTGCGAAACGCCTGGAGCTATCTGACTTAACAGTCATTGGAGATAACGAAACTGTTGCTGTAAACAAAGTTTCTTTTGACATTCATGCTGGTGAAATCCTCGGAATTGCTGGAGTGTCGGGTAATGGTCAACGAGAATTAGCTGAAGCAATTGCCGGCCTCAGAGAAATAGAACCAGGCAGTTCAATAGAATTGGACAACTCGGATGTGACCCTATGCAGCACTCATGAACGTCGTGAGAAAGGTCTGGGTTTCATACCGGAAGAACGCATCCCCGATGGAGCCATCCCCGATTTTACCGTTAGCGAAAATCTGGTGCTCGTAAACCATGGAGATGAAAATTTCACAAAACGCGGCCTTTTCTCTTTCGATTCGATCAGAAGCCACAATGTTGAACTAGTCAGCGACTTCGACGTGAAAACACCCAGTATCGAAACCCCCACCTCGAGCCTCTCAGGAGGAAACATACAGAAAGTGATTTTAGCTAGGGAACTTTCAGCGAAACCAACTTTTCTACTCGCCTGTCAACCAACACGTGGCGTCGATATCGGTGCAGCGGAATACATACACAACCGTCTCATTGAACAACGTGACATTGGAACAGCGACTCTCTTGATATCTGAAGACCTTGACGAGGTGATCGGTCTTTCCGATCGGATAGCTGTCATGTACGAAGGTGAGATTATTTCAATCGTTTCCGGCGAAGACGCCGAACGGAACAAAATAGGTCTTCTAATGGCAGGCGTAACAGATTAGTTTTCTTAGTGCGTCTAAGTAAACAGAACCCACAAACCTTCAACAAGTCGCCATCCAAGATAAATCATTGCAGCGCTCACGAAAACCCAAAAATGCCAGGGGATCTTCTGCGATTTAACTTCTTTGTCGTCACCTTCAACAACTCGGTTACCACAAGAAGAACAGGTCCCTACAACAGAAACAGAATTAGGTGATAGGTATTTGTCGCATGAAACACACCAGGGCATTTTTTGCTTTTAATCTTTTCGTATTGCCAGAATGGCCACGTCATCGGCAATGATCCCCTGATTGAAGTCGTTTGCCGAGTCCAGTAGTTGCTTGCAGAAAACATCAGGGGAAATCCCAGGATTCCTTCTAATCGCGTCGCCGATTCGGTCTTCACCAAATTGTTCATCTCCGCGTCGCGCTTCAACTAGACCATCTGTGTACATAACTGCCATGTCATCGAGCGATAGAGGAATCTCTCTGCTGAAAAAATGTCCCTGAGGGTCAAGCATTAATAAAGGCCCGGTCGATCTCAGTGGGCGAACTTCACGTTCATGCCAAAGAAACGCAGCGGGGTGACCGGCGGATGCGTATCTTAAAGTTTCAGCTTCAGTGTCAAAAACTATTACGACAAGTGAAATGAACTCTTCTGTACGTTCCACGGAGACCATCTGATGATTTAGCTCTTCAAGCGCTTGGGCGGGGTCGCGAAACTGACGTAAAAAGGTTCTCAATAGATACTTTGCTTGGAATGCGGTAATCGAAGATTCGATACCTTGACCCGACACATCTCCTATTACCGCAGCTAGTCGCGTGGGGGAAGCCCGGAAAACATCAAAGAAGTCTCCAGCCATTAAACCTGTACCTGCTTGATACACGCGCCCAACATCAAAACCAGTGAATTCCGGGAGTTCCTCTGGCGCCAAACGTGCCGCCCATGCCTTGGGTGCCAGCTCCTGTTGGTCGAGAGCTTCTTGTGCTCTTCGTTCAATATCAAAACTTTTGCGCGCCATTCGAGCTTCTCGGACTGCGTTCCTCGCCCAGTAAGTCGACACTAAAGCTGGTATCGCTACTAAAGCATAAATTACTGCTGAATCAGAAGTATCTTTAAATGCCGTCACAAAAGAAGCTAAGGATAACAATCCGTAAAGACTCGCTGAATGAATCTCCTTGCGAAAGGCAGTCCATGCCAGCGTATGCGAGTCAGGTGCTTCGTCACTGTCAACTCTTTGAACCACTCTGTAGCGTTGTTGAGCTGACCTTACCCAAGCCAGCGTCGCAGCTAGACAAACAATTCCAAGGACAGTTAGGACTGGGGTCCGCATATCAAACCTAATGATACTCCCCGAATAACTACATCAGTTTTTTATAAAATTTCATTAATTTATTACTCAAAGCGTTTTTTTTACTACTCTGAGCGTCTACGCACTCTTAGTTTTATGGCTGTTGCGCCTAAATTAAGATCCTCTCTTATTTTTCTCTCCAAATACCGCAACCACGTTTTCGGGACTTCTCTATTCGCAAACAATGTGAAAGTGGGTGGATCAGTAGCTCCTTGAGTTGCGTAAAGAACTCTTACCCCACCTGGTGCCGGGTGAGCTGCTTGAGCGGCTCTAACGACTTCATTAACTCTCCGAGTGGGGATACGCGTCTGATACTCCATGATACTTTCTGCAAGCGCAGGCCAGAGGCGTCCAACGTTACGACCGCTCAGTGCGCTGATTCTAATCACAGGCGCTTGACCAATGAAATGCAACCGGTCTCCTACCTGTCCAAGAATATCTTCTCGCGCTTCTTCATCACATAAATCCCACTTGTTTAATAAAACCAAAATTGGACAACCAGCTGCATCCACCCTTTCCGCTAATCTCTGATCCTGATGAGTGATCCCCTCAGTTGAATCAATGATCAGTAAAGAAACGTCTGCAGTGTCTACTGCTTGGAGAGCCCTCACCAGCGAGTAGTACTCTGTACTCTCATCAACACGCGCTTTTCTTCTCATACCTGCAGTGTCTATAAACCTCACGGGCCCATTTTCGGTTTCAACGACTGTATCGATTGTGTCTCTTGTGGTTCCTGGCATGTCATGGACGACAGATCTGTTTTCCCCTATGAGCCTGTTGAAAAGGGTTGATTTACCTACATTCGGTCTGCCCACCAAAGTAACTCCGATAATTTTCCCCTCTTGCTCATCTTCATCTTCCGGATCTTCCTCTTCTACTGAGGGAAGTTTCTCTAGCAGAACCTCCAAAAGATCTCCCGTGCCTTTTCCGTGCAGGGCACTGACTGGGAGAGGTTCGCCTAAACCTAATGACAACAAATCCCACACTTCTGATTCGAGATTTTTGTTGTCAACTTTGTTCGCTACGACCACTACCTTTTCTTGTTTTGAGCGTAAAAGAGAAGCTATCTGGGCGTCATTATCAGTCACGCCAACTGTTGCATCGACGACAAATAGAACCACATCTGCTTCTTTTATTGCTTTTTCGCTCTGATCGCTCACTTTTTCGTCGAGAGCACTTCCTGTCGCCATCCATCCACCTGTATCAATGAGTGTGAATTCTTTACCTGACCAGGAAGCAACTACTTCTTTTCGGTCTCTTGTGACCCCTGGGCGTTCTTCTACTATCGCTTCTCGTCTCCCTAAAATCCGGTTTAGAAGAGTTGACTTTCCTACATTTGGTCTACCGACTATCGCGACTGTTGGAAGCATGCTCATAACCTATTCGAGATAAGCGCATCTTTAAGCGAAGCGCCATCTGTTGGAATTATTTCAACTTTTCTAGGAAGATCAGAGGGCGTCATGCCGTCCAAAAACCGTCCTCCGCTCAAACAAACATCAGGCAATAAATACCGGTCCGCTTCGGGTTCTTTTGCCAGTACCCGAATCAGGTCTTCTCCGACCATCAGCCCGGTGACCCCGACATTTCCTCCAAAGAAATTATTTTCCACTGGAACTATCCGAACATCTTCTCTCTGTAAACTTTCTATCAAAGGTCTGATTGCCTCAGCTCCTAATTCACCCGTTAGAACGCCAACTGGAGTGTCAGAAACTTTACCAACACTCTTCTCTTCAATGTTCATATCTGACCGAGGCGCTCTAAAACCTAGGGGCGGGGCTCCTTCCACGGAAGCAAAAAACCCGGATGGCTTATCACGCTTGAAATCATGGTTGGAGAATTCGAGTTCAAAGGCTCTTGCCATCCCGATGCCATCCTCATACATTTCAAAATCTCCATAGCTTTGAGCTGGTGGGAACTCTCTTCCAGCCGCTAAATAATATTCATCTGCGGCGTAAACCAGATGGCGTCCTAGATTTTCAACAAAAAAATCTTGCCATGACTCAACACAGTCAATCACCTCATTGGCTTCTTCTTTCGTGTGTGGGCGCATTCTCGGTTCATTCGTGTACTTACTAACACCTAATGGCACTACACACAGACTCGCCAGCTCTGAATATTTTTCAGCTACCCCAGCCAGAGTGTCCTCAAGCCAGTAGCCGTCATTAACCCCAGGGCATACAACTACTTGCCCATGAACAGTTACTTCGTTGTCAAGCAATTCACTAAGCCATCTCAGGCTTGTAGCGCCTCTTCTATTACGCAACATTTCTGCACGCTTATGAGGATCAGTCGAATGAATACTCACATACAGAGGTGATAAACCTTCAACTAAAACCCTTTCAAGGTCTGATTCAGTAAATCTGGTCAGTGTCGTAAAATTTCCATATAAAAACGAAAGCCGGTAATCATCATCTTTCAAATAAAGACTTTTTCTTAAGCCGGGCGGAAGCTGATAAATGAAACAAAATTCACAATGGTTATCACATGTTCGCACCCGGTCAAAAAGTGCACCATCAACTTCAATTCCTAGAGGAGTGCCAGTTTTTCTAGAAATTTCGACTTCGCTTCGTATCCCACCTGAATCAATTTCGAGAGTGACTTGTGGTTCATCGATCAATAATTGGTATTCAATTACATCACGTGGCACACACCCATTTATTGCAAGTATCTGCTCTCCCCCTTTAATCCCATGTTGCTCAGCTGGTGAATTGGGTAGAACTGAAACAATTATTGGAGCTGACATAACTACAAGACTATCTAAGACCTGACTGCACAAAGTAAAGTTATCTCATGAAGGTTAACCGTGTTCTTCTAGCTGAACCGCGAGGTTTTTGTGCTGGCGTGGAAATGGCTATAAAGGCCCTGACTTGGATGGTCAAAGCCTTCGATGAACCTGTTTACTGCTACCACGAAATCGTTCACAACAAACTTGTAGTGGAACGTTTCGAAAAACTCGGTGTTGTTTTTGTGGACGATATAGAAGACGTTCCTGAAGGTTCCCCGCTTATGCTCTCTGCACACGGCTCAGCTCCGGAAGTGGTTCAAAAAGCCGATGCTGTTTCTAGTTATATGGTGGACGCTGTTTGCCCTTTAGTGACCAAAGTTCATCACGAAGTTAAAATTCGTTCAAAAAAAGACTTTCAGATCGTCTACGTAGGACACGCAGGACACGAAGAAGCTGAAGGCACTATCGCCGTCTCCCCTGAATCAATTCACCGTGTCGAAGATGCCAGCGACGTTGATTCACTTCCCGAACTTGGCGACAAGGTAGCTTTATTAGCTCAAACGACTCTAAGCCACCGCGACTGGGAAGGAGTCGTCTCAGCCGCTGAACAACGTTGGCCTGAACTATGGTCACCTGGACGAAGCGACCTGTGTTTCGCTACGACAAACAGGCAAGCTGCTCTACTTGACCTGGTAGGACATTGTGATTCAGTAGTTGTAATAGGTTCGAGAAATAGTTCCAATACGCGAGCTTTGGTTAAATTAGCTGAAGAAGCAGGCTGTGAAAAAGTAATTTGGATTAATAAAGCTCAAGAACTCCCAAAAAATCTCTGTGGAGTTGTTGGGGTAACAGCGGGAGCGTCCGCTCCAGATGAAGTCGTAGACGAAGTAATCAAAACTTTGAACCCTAGTGATGGAGTTCATAGCATCAGACACACTCAAGAAGATGAATATTTTCCTCCTCCTCGCAACATACGAAATTTGCTGGGAGCTATTGACAACTTCGCAAGATTAGGTTTTGCCGCACCATCAGAAAGTAATGATTTCACCGACAAGGAAATCGGAGCTTCAGATGTTCTTTACAGTCTTAACCTCTCAACTGCTTTGAACTAAGATTTATCGCCCAAAAGAGTCTGAGCATGATCGAAAGCTTCTTGTAAAGAATCTCGTAGCTGTTCGGTCAGATCTTCAACAGCTTGCCTGGGGACACGCCCATCAAACTCAGGAGGTATGACAGGCTCCCCTACGACCAGAAACACTTTTGCTGGTCGAATCAAACGGGCACCGTGTGGCATAGCCTTGTCACTTCCTGCGATCCCTAAGGGTATTAATGGAACTCCTGCTCTAGCAGCTACGAAAGCAGGTCCTGAATGCATCTTCTCTTTTTCAATTACAGGACCTTGTTGACGTGTGCCTTCGGGGAACATTACAAGTGGCTCCCCGCGTTCCAATACTTGCTGGCATGCTTTCAATGCAGCTCTATCTGCTGTTCCTCTCTGAACTGGAAAGCAACCTAAAATCCCTAGGAACCATCCCCCAAGTCGGCTGTTCCAAATCGACTCCTTTGCTAAAAATCTGACACGTCGTAGAGTAATTAATCCTCCTAAAGGGGAGTCGATATATGAACGATGGACAGGCGCAAGAATGTACGGGGTTTTTTTAGGTAATCTTTCCTTATTTACTGTGCTGAAACGAAAAAGACTTTTGGCTGCTATCCAAGCCAAAGTCCAAAAAAATCTGTATGCAATTTTTTCTTTTAAACCCATGGGTTTCCCAAGATCTAATTCCATTAAAAAATCCCCAAAATCTCTTCTATGGTTTCTTCAATTCCCATCAGAGACGTATCTATCTCTATTGCCCCCTCAGAGCGAACCAAAGGACTCGTTGAGCGCCCTTTATCCGCTTCGTCTCTTTTCCTGATTGAATCAGCTACTTTTAAAACATCTAGAGTCTCTTCTTGTTCAATCCGTCTTTCGGCACGGACTTCCTCAGAAGCAGTCAAATAGACTTTCACTTTTGCTTTTGGAAAAACAACAGAACCTATATCTCTGCCCTCTACAACCCCACCTCTTCTTTTTTCAACCCAGAGACGCTGCCTCTCGACCATCTCTTCGCGTACTGTCGGCATCGCTGCAACCACACTCACAACTCTTGTAACCTCAGATCCTCTTATTTCTTTGGTTGCGTCAAATCCATTAACCTCACAAATCCCATCTTCGAAGTTGAAATCCATTTCTTTAGCGATTATTAAAACCTGTTTCTCGTCTGTTATTTCGATTTTCTGCTGAATCGAGATCAACGCCACCGCTCTATACATTGCCCCCGTGTCTAAATATTCGAGGTTTAATCTTTTTGCCAAAGCTTTTGCGATCGTGGACTTTCCTGACCCTGCCGGACCGTCGATTGCAATGATTTTTTCGTTAGTTGAATCACTCATTTTCTTAATGCATCCAAATCAGCAATAAAACCGGGGTAGCTAGTTGACACAGCCTCCCATCCAGAAATTTCTGTCGTGTCTGTTGAAACCAGAGCGGCAATAGCGCAACTCATAGCGATCCTGTGATCTCCATGCGAGTCAACTTGTCCTCCAGTGAGTTCTCCTCCTTGTACAACCAGATCCTCACCTGAAATCTCTGCTTTCATCCCCATTGATCCTATTTCTGAAACTATCGTCTCAAGCCGGTTGCTTTCCTTAACTCTGAGTTCACCAAGACCCTTGAAATGAGTCTCACCATCAGCACAAGCCGCTGCAACTGCCAGTATCGGAACTTCGTCGATCAGGCCTGGGATTTCTGTTTCTTCTACAACCGTTCCGACAAGTTCACTAGATGCAACGTTTAAATCATTAGTAACAGGGTCTTGTGTTATATCAGCTCCCATTCTTGATAGGACATCAATAAATCCGTTTCTTTCTCTCCCTGCGTAAACATTTTTTATAGATACTTCTGAATCCTTGAGGATTGTCGCTCCAACTGCCCAGAAAGCTGCTTGGGATGGGTCACCTTTCACTTTGTGAATGAAAGGTTTTGGCTGTCCTGGTTTAACAGTTACAGAAGTAGAAGTTATATCAACATCAAGACCAACTTCTTCAAACAGTTCTTCTGTGTGAGCTCTTGTGGGAGTAGTTTCAATAATAGTTGTGTCGCCTGTCGCAAAAAGACCTGCGAACATCAAGCATCCTTTTACTTGAGCACTGGGCACTTCCATCTGGCATTCAATACCTTTTAAGCCACCTGCATCGATTCTGAACGGAGCCATACCTGCGGTTTCGAGACATGAAATCGTAGCTCCCATTCTTTCCAATGGTTCTATTACCCTTTCCATTGGTCTTTTCCGAATCGACTCATCCCCATCAAGAATTGCCGAAAACGGTAGGCCAGCAAGCATCCCTGACATTAAACGGATACTTGTACCTGAATTACCTACATACAATTTCCCACTAGGTTCTTTCAGTTCGCCACTCTGGATATGTAAAACATCTGAATCCTTTTCGTCCAGTTGCACTCCCAGAGAACTAAGAATTTCCATTGTGTGTTTAACGTCTTGACCTCTGCTCAAACCATGAATTGTTGACTCACCATCCGCTAAAGAAGCCAACATTAGAACTCGATGGGAAATCGACTTGTCTCCAGGTACATCAATTTGCCCAATAAGACACCCAGCTGGCTCTACTATCTCTGGTTTCACAATAAAGGTCTCAACGCTGGCCTGTACCCATGTGTCATCAAACCTCCAGAAAGTCTTTCTGCCAAGTTCTTCTCAACAAGTAATATCACTACACCTCGGTCCCCTTCGGAAGAGTGAGTCATTTCTAAATCGAAAATGTTGACATCCAGTTCAGTTGCCAAAGACGCTATTGTTGCCAACTCTCCTGGCTTATCCATTATCGGCACACGCACTTCAATCAGTTCAGAAGGTCTAGGAGCACCAGTTGGCAGATTTATCCTTGCTTCTCTTGATACCTCTAAACGCCGCAACAAAGAATCGTTATCACCGCCATTAACCTCATTTCGTACTTCTGTTAGCGCTGAAATAAATTCATCTATCACTTCAGTGATCGCTTCGTGGTTTTCCGCACAAATGTCTGGCCAAATTGTCGGATTACCAGCCGCTATTCTGGTCATATCACGAAACCCGCCAGCTGCCAGCCTCAAAACTGCAAAATGCTCTTCTGACCTATTGGCTGCTAATCCCATCAGTGTGGCTGCTGCTAGGTGAGG
>Ga0066372_10000818_pt1 | contig 11996 bp, 10 predicted proteins | sample Knorr_S15_td_250_FD_77011 | JGI IMG/M metagenome (GOLD analysis project Ga0066372, IMG submission 77011) | Marine microbial communities from Southern Atlantic Ocean transect - Knorr_S15_td_250_ad_251m_LV_A | ecosystem: Environmental > Aquatic > Marine > Oceanic | place: Southern Atlantic ocean... | reverse complement strand
GTAAATACATAAAAAATTACTATGATGGTCTAGGAATGCCTAGAAATTCGAAAATTCTAGCTATATCCTCTATAACTTTATTTTGTACTTTAGCCATTATTTTATTTATAAGTATTATCTGGATTAAAATTATAGTTTTTTTTGTAGGTATTTCAGGTATTTTGTTTATTCTCTTAAAAGTCCCAACTCAAAAATAATTTTCATTGTAATTAACTATTGACAATTAAAAAAAGACCATTGTATGCTTAACAGGTACACAATATTGTATACCAAATAAGGATACAATATTTTATCGAAATAATTTTATGCAATTTTTCAAGGAGATAATTTGAATGGAATTGACAAATAGATTTGTTTTGAGATTACTTATTTTTCTTATGACACCAATTTTAATCTTTGGTTGTACAAGTGAATCAGAATTGACAGAAACAAAAAAAGATTTGGTTATTTATTCGGGAAGATCTGAGTCACTGGTCGGGCCAATAATTGAACAGTTTTCAGAATTATCAGGAACTCCTGTACTGGTAAAATATGGTAAAACAGCAGAAATGGTCAGTTTATTAAATGAGGAGGGAAATAAAACTCCTGCTGATGTATTCTATGCACAGGATCCGGGTGGACTTGGTGCTGTTATTGATATGCTTGATTCTATGTCGGCGGAAATCTGTGATATTATTCCTGAGTGGGCGGTTTCTCCAAAAGAATATAACATTACCGACCATACTATGAAATGTAAATGGATAGGAATAACAGGAAGAGCAAGGACACTTGTATATAATCCAAATGTTTTAAGTGAATCTGAATTACCAATCTCAATGATGGATTTAACTGATCCTAAATGGAAAGGTAAGCTAGGTTGGGCACCATCAAATGGTTCCTTTCAAGCTATGCTAACAGGAATGAGATTAACCTGGGGAGAAGATAAAACTAAAGAATGGTTACTAGGTATAATGTCAAACGAACCAATTGTTTATCCTAAAAACACTCCTCAAGTTCAATCTGTCGCTGATAAAGAAATTCAAATTGGCATGGTAAATCACTATTATCTACACAGATTCATAGCTGACAAAGGAGAAAATTTCCCCGCCAGAAATCATTATCTTAATAATGGAGATATTGGTTCAGTAATTTTAGTATCTGGAGCAGGAATACTTGAAGCATCAGATAATAAAAGTAGTGCTGAAAAATTTATGAAATTCATTACTTCGAAAGTGGCTCAACAATATTTTGCTTCCCAGGTATATGAATATCCATTAGTCACTGATGGTGTAAAACCTAATAGAATGCTTAAGGACCTAGAGTCCTTAAATAAACCTGAAATAGATATTTCTCAATTAGGAGATTTAGAAGCTACTCAATCTTTATTAATAGAAGTGGGTGCTCTTGAATAAATAATTTTTGAACTATTATCAGCCTATTATTAACCGACTTATCTTCTAATCATTTTGAGTCGGTTAAATTTTTATTTTATGTGTAGTATAATTGTTTGTTACAGAGACATTATTGATGTATAAACTTGCAATAGGAACTATAGGGATTATTTTAATTTTACTAGCTTTGTATATAGCAGTAATAGTCAGTCTTATTTTATTTGATTCAAAGGTTGATATTGATTCAAAAATTGATATTAAACGATATTCAGATGAAATAAATCCCATACCATTCCAACATGTTCAACCACCAATGCCATTCCAACATAATCAACCACCAATGCCATTCCAACATAATCAACCACCAATGCAATTCCAACATAATCAACCACCAATGCCATTCCAACATAATCCAATGCCTATTACTCCTAAAGATTGGAAATGGAATGAAAAAGAAAAGGGTGATCGTCGACCTTCTATAGAAATGACTGTCGAAGATTTTGACAAACTAATATCTGAACTAAAATTAGAACAAAAAATGTTAACTAATCAATTAGAAATTGAAATATCTCGCTTTGAATTAGAAATCGATCATTTTAGTAAACAAAAAGATAAATTGAAGTAAGAAAATATTAGTTATCTATCTAGAATATTTACAGTTTTAGTTTTTTCATTAAAGCTGATAACTTTTCTTATTTCAGGTTTTCTCAAAATAAGTGCGATCCAAATTGGTGCCCAAAGAAATCCAGTCAATATAGATACTATTGCATGTATGATGTGAGACATTTCTTTTTGTTTTGAAACTATCACCAAATCTTCTTCTTCAAGATCTATAGACCAACCAGCAATAGCATATGCTATTTTTGCCTGCTTTAATGTTTTATAAGTTATTTCTCCAGAAGCCATTTTGTCTCCTCATTAATAAATGTATTTTCATTAACCATTATATAGATAGAAATGACTATTTCATTTGCCCAAAAATCTTCTTAAGGGATTGTCTGTTTTTTTTACTTTTATCATTATCATCTTCGGGTAAGATAGGATTTTGCTCATTATTGTCAGTTTTCATATCAAACATTCTGCCATCTTCGTATAGTTTCCAATCATGAGTCCGTAAAAATCTTTGTATTGGTTTAGCATTTCTTCCTCCTGGATCAAAATGAAAAAATACCCAATCTCTAGAGTTCCCTTTTTTCCCCAATAGTTGAGGGTAAAAAGATCTCCCATCAATTATATAATCTTTAGGAATATCAATTCCTGCGGCTTCAAAAATAGTGGGTAAAAAATCTGAACTGTCTACTAGATCAGAACTAACTAATGAACTAGGTATTTTATTTTTCCAATTGCAAATTAATGGAACATGCGTACCAGTGTCGATAGTTTTTCCTTTACCTCCAGGAATTTCAATATCACCCATAAAAGAAGAAACTTCTATTGGAGAACCATTATCCCCTAGATAGATAATTAAAGTGTCTTCCCTAATTGATAATTCATCTAGTTTATCCACTATTCTTCCAACTACTTGATCATGATACTCAACCATATCTTTATAATATTTACTATCATCATCCCATCCTTCTAATTCATCCCAAGTTTTACCACCCAAGGTTTTATTTGATGGAGGTTCAAATGATGCAAATTCTTCACTATCAGGAGTTGGTTCTAAAGGTCTATGTGTTAATGTCATTGGAAAATATACAAAGAAAGGATCTTCTGAATTCCTATCAATAAAATCTAAAATATAATTACAAAATATATCTTCGCCATAATTTCCTTCAGTTATTTTTTTGGATAAATATGATCCATTTTCATATATTATTGGATCTTTATATCTTGAACCTTTTTCTTCCGTTTGATGAGCATGCCATACACAAAATTCATCGAATCCAGCATCCTCAATCTTTTGTCCTTTGTTCCTTTCTTCGGGCATTTGATCTGGAGGATTATATGAATATAACTGCCATTTGCCAGATATTAAGGTTTTGTAACCATTTTCAGAAAACATATGACCAAATGTCTTTTCTTCAGGATGCATTAATCCAAATCCTAAATAATTTCTAAAGTTATATTTTCCTGTCATAAGCTGAATACGAGTGGGGGTACATAGAGGTTGAACATGTGCATTTTCAAATCTAATTCCAGTTTTGGCTAATTGATCTAATATGGGTGTTTTATATGATGTCCCACCATTTGAACCTATTACTTCATATCCTAAATCATCAGAAAGAATCAATATAATGTTTGGTTTTTTGTTCATTTTTTTCTCCATTTTTATCCTCTTTCTCCTTTATCGTATTCAGCATACATATATGGATGATTATCATCAAAAGATGTTAAAGGTTTTGGGTTATTTTTTCTCCCTGGTGGTCTTACTTCATTACCGACAATACTTAATGATTTATCTCCCAATTCTTTTCTGAAACTATCTATATAAGATAATAATTGATTAACTAAATTTTTATTTTCATTAAATAAATTATTACTTTCACCTATATCTTTTTCTAGATCATATAATTCATTCACATTATTACCCTCTTTTTTAATATGAAGTTTCCAGTTCTTATATCTAATAGCTTCTAAATTATCTTCATTATAATAAAAGAAAATGTCTCTGTTAGAAGATATTTCATTTGAGAAAAATAGATCTGACATTTCTATTCCATCAATTTTTTTCACAGGTAATTCTCCACCTATTAATTTTGTTATTGATGGTAAAAAATCCATTGTTGTAGCAATTTCATTACAGACTGAACCAGCCTCTACATTACCAGGCCATCTGATTATGCATGGGACCCTTTGACCACCTTCCCAAGTTTGACCTTTTCTTCCTCTTAAATCCCCATTGCTTCCACCTTGATTTTGTAACCTTGAGCCATTATCACTTGTAAAAATAACTATGGTATTCTCATCAATTCCTAACTCTTTTAATTCATCAAAAATTACCTGAGTTGACCAATCTATACTTGCTACACATGCACCATAATCTCCATTTTTAGATTCATTTACAAATTTTTCAGCAGCATAAAGAGGTAGATGAACTTGCATGTGAGCCAGATATAAGAAAAAAGGTTTGTCTTGATTATTCCTTATAAATCTTACTGCATCTTCTGTATATCTCTCGGCAATGGATCTCTGATCAGGTTGTTCTTGTATTACTTCTTTATCTCTAATTAATGGAAGAGGAGGCCTGTCCCATTCAGTAACTTTTGCAAGAGTTGAGTCCTCTGGGTAGTAATCATCTATTTCTTTTTGTATACCCATATCATTACTGTAGGGAATTCCAAAGTAAGAATCAAAACCATGATTTGTTGGAAGAAATTCTTCTTGATCACCACAATGCCATTTACCTATAATTTTTGTGCTATACCCTGATTTTTTTACAATTTTTGCTATTGTATCTTCTTCTGTATTAAGACCTATTCCTTGTCCTGGAAACAATACCCTAAGACCGTCAAAGGTTCCAAAACTAATCCTTTGAGGATAACAACCCGTCAATAGCGAAGCTCTAGATGGAGAACATACAGGAGAACTTACATAGAAATCTAAAAACTTTTTCCCCTCATTAGCCATCTTATCTAAGGTAGGGGTTTTATTTTTTTTTGACCCAAAGCATCCTAAATCGCCATAACCGAGATCATCAGCAAAAATGATTATTATATTTGGATTATTTTCTTTGGAAGTAATGATAGCTTTCTATTTTTGATTTATAATTATCTTAGATTTTTATATTATTAAAAGTGAGATATCTATGGATAAAATACTAAGTTTTTATGAATTTAATTTTTTTGATTTATCTCAAGTTAAAGAAAATCAAAAGAAATTATCGATTGAGTGTAAAAAACTTGATATTAGAGGAACAATTATCTTAGCTGAAGAAGGAATCAATGGAACTATTTCAGGAACTTTGGAAAATATTGATTATATAAGTGTTTTTTTATCTAAAATTGGTTACAAAGCGAATATTAAAACTTCATATTCAAAAAAAACGCCATTTAAAAGATTAAAAGTGAAAATACAAAATGAAATAGTTACCTTTAATCAAATGGGTCAATTTGCATCAAATACTGGTGATTTTATTGAACCCGAAGAATGGGATGATTTTATTCAGAGTGGAGATGTAAAAATTGTAGATGTAAGAAATTTTTATGAAACAGTTATAGGAAAGTTTCCTAATTCTATAGATCCACAAACTGAAACGTTTACAGAATTCAAGAATTTTATTGATAAAGAACTTATTAAGTTAAAGGACAAAAAAATAGCAATGTATTGTACAGGTGGAATTAGATGCGAAAAAGCTTCTTCTTATATGAAAGATATCGGATTTGAAAATGTATTTCAACTAAAGGGTGGAATTATTAATTACTTAAATGCTAAGGACAAAAATAATGGTGTTTGGGAAGGAGAATGTTTTGTATTTGATGAAAGAGTTTCTCTGGATTATGGTTCTGAAGTTGGTAATTTTGAATTATGTCATGGATGTAGGAATCCAATAGATGAATCTGATAAAAAATCTATTTATTTTGAAGAAGGCGTTAGTTGCCCAAATTGCATAAATATTAGAAGTGATAATCAGAGGAACAGATCTAGAGAGAGACAAGCTCAAATGCAATTTGTTAAAAAAATGAAGAAATTTTCTTCATAACTTTAGAGAGGATTTACTCCCCCTTGAAAACAAAGATTGAACATCAATAACAACACTGATATTAATAGAAGTCCAAATGTTAAACCAAATATTATTTTTGAAATGTATATGATTATTCTTTTTTGTTGTTCTTTCAAATTAACTCGCTCTTATTAACTCTCCATTATATAAAAGAGTTTCTTTACCTTGTATTACAGATTTTTTACCATTAACAAAAACAAATGATATACCATCTGGTCCATTTTTTGGGTTTGTATATGTAGCATTGTCTTTTATTTCACTTTCATTGAAAATGACCAAATCTGCGAAATTATTCTCTTTTATTAGACCTCTATCTTTTATATTGAATTTTTTAGCAGGCATTTCAGTCATTTTATGTATTGCATTTTCAATTTTTAAGGATTGTCTTTTTTTTACGTATTCTTCGAGTATCCTTGGGTAAGTTCCCCATGCTCTTGGATGCGGTTTAGATCCTACATCAATTCCATCTGTGCCTATCATCACCAACTTATGTTGTAATATTTCAACAACATCTTCTTCTTTCATTCCAAAAGCTGCAACTAAAATTTTATCTGAAACATCAATTAATTTTTGTACAGTTTCTTCAGTAGGAAGATCATAAAAATTTTGCATGTCTTCAAGAGTTTTTCCTTCAAGACTTTCTTCTCCTGGAACTGAACATAGTAAAACTTCATTGCTAGTAGATTTACCCATAGGACTATATTTACTTGACTCATCAAAAGTCCCATTAATATACAAAGCTTTAAGCATCGTTGATCTTGCCGTATAAGGATATTGGTCAGCAGTAATATCAATTCCATTAAGATTGTGATTCTCAATAATTTCTAATGCTTTTCCTACTTTTCCCCAGTTCTCCTTTCCAACTGATTTTAAATGAGAAATTTGTATTTTTGTTCCAGCTTTAGTACCAATATTTATAGTCTCAGAAATTGAATGGAATAATTTTTCTGCTTCATTTCTCATATGTGATACATATACTCCATTATATTTTCTTAGAGGTTTAGTCAGATTGATAAGTTCTTCTGTATTGGAATACCTCCCAGGTTCATAAACTAAGCCTGTAGAAAAACCTAAACAACCTGCTTCCATTCCTTCTTCGACAAGATAGATCATTTTATTAAGCTCATCTGAGTTAGGTATTTTCTTATTTATTTCATTTAAAATGGCTCTTCTTATTGTATGATGTCCAATTAGTACTCCGACATTGATTGAGGGAGGATTCTTTTCAATGAGATCAAAAAAATCTGCGAAATTATTCCATTTATTTTTGAGTGAATCGACCTGGTATAATGCTGACATTTGTTCTTTAGCAGCTTCATATGGAGAAATCCCAAATCCACAGTTTCCAACAATCATCGTAGTAATCCCTTGAAGGATATTATGAGTTATTTTCCTTTCAGATAATATTTTAAAATCATCATGAGAATGGACATCTATGAAACCAGGACAAACAATACTATCTTTTGCATTTATTGTTTCTTTACTTTCAGCATTAGAGAGTAGGCCTATAGTATTTATTTTTCCCCCTATAATTCCTATATCACCTTTATAAGATTTTTTGTTACTACCATCTATAATGGTTCCATTAGTAATTAAAGTATCGAACATCTAATGAAATTTTCCTCTACCAAGTATTGGTACTACTTCTTCTAATTTATTATTCTTATGTACATAGTAATTCTCATGAAGATTTATTGTTGTATCTGAATGCTTTGGTCTTACAAATACCTTATCTCCAATTTTTATATCCACATCTGTTTCCAAAATACATTTACAATGTTCTTCAGATAAGCTTATTAGTTTTATACCCTTTGGGAAAATTACTTCTGGTAATCCTTGATCATTTGAAACTGATTTTAGACCACAATCAATTACTATTCTATTCTCCCTTTTAGAAACGACTGTAGTTATCAGTGATAGGGCAGGAGTGAAATCATTAAAGATCTTTAAGTAATTCCCATCCATAAATATATATGATCCACATTGGAGCTCAGTAATTCCTTCCATCTTTCCTGTGATATTGTAAGTTCCAGTTCCACAAGCAGATACTATGTTTACGTCAATTCCATTTTTTTTAAGTAAATTGGCTGAGTTAAGAAGTTTATTCATAGCTTGAGTTGTGTTATCTACTCTTTCTTCGTAGTCACTAATGTTTACTGTATGTCCTTCGTAACCCATTACTCCTTCAAACTTTAGACCAGGACTATCAATAATTTTTTTTGCGAAATCAACTATCTCTTCAAGTTCTACTCCACATCTATCCATACCTACATTAACTTCAATTATGACACTTAAGACTTGATTATTTTCTGAAAATATTTTTGATAATTCTTCCACATTTGACAAATCTTCCACCGCAATAATAATTTTTGATTTCTTTGATGCCTTAATTAATCTATTTATTTTTTTTGACCCAACTATTTGATTTGGAATCAATATTTCTGGTACACCATTTTCTGCCATGATTTCTGCTTCACCCAATTTTGCGCAACATATACCTATTGCTCCTGCTTTAATCTGCTTTTTAGCCCAATAAGGACTTTTGTTTGTTTTTGAATGAGGTCGCATTGATACATTATTTTCATTTGCGAATTTTTGCATTTTGTTGATATTGCTTTCTGCTATGTCTAAATCAACAATTATGGAAGGTGTATCTATCTCTTTGATATTTATACCTTTTTGATAGAATTCATTATTATTGGTCATTATTTCCCCTTTCAATTAAGTAAATAAGGTTTTATCACCTTAATGATAATGATATTTATTATTATCATTAAGAAAATAAAAATAAATAGTTTTAAATAGCAAATTGAGTAATAATTCAAATCCATTCACAATTAAATTAAAGAGGATTTTAATTTTTATAGTAATAATTTTACTCATAATCAACTTGGTTTATTTTAGATTTTTTTGAAAATGAAAACTACAAAAAGAAAAATAGGAATAATAGGATTTGGTAATTGGGTAATTGAAGCTTACTTACCAACACTGAAAAAATTAGACAATTCTATTATAAAAAGTGTTGCTTGCCGTAGTACTTTAACTATGAAAAAAGCAGAATTATTGGTTCCAAAAGAATGTTTTATTACAAATGATTATAAATTACTCCTTCAAAATGAAGAAATAGACTTGGTTATACTTAGTGTTCAAGATGAATATCACGGTGAAATCATGAAAGAAATTATCAAATCTGGTAAAGATTGTATATTTGAAATGCCTATATCTAACAATTATGAAAGTTCTAAGAAAATTATAGAAAGGATGAATAAAAACAACAAATATTTTCCCAATCTAGAACTGTCTTATTTGCCTATAATTGAGTATCTTAATAAATTGATTATAAATAAAGAATATGGAAATTTGCTAAATATTGATTTGAATCTTGATGCTTCCTGGGGACCAGTTGATGGGAAAATAAAAAGCGTATTCTCTATTTCTCCTTGGTATATTGATACTTTAAATAAAATCACTGGAAAAATCCCTAAGAGAGTTTTAACAATTGGAGAAAAAAGACCACAAAATTATTCTCAATCAAGAGCAAAGATTATTTTGGATTATAAAGATCATTGGGGACAATGGACATTTAATCTTGAATCAAAGAAAGAACTTTCTGTAGAAGTTACTTTACTATTTTCTGATGCAGAAATTACAGCCAATTTATTCACATCAAGTATAGAAATACGTAGCAAAAAACAAAAAGAAAAGAAAATAAATGTAGACTTTAAGAAGCCTGTTATAGGGTGGCCAGGCATGATTGAATTTATGGAATTTGTTTTTTCTACTAAAGATTTTTCTAATGCAAATACAAATACCTTATTGAAGATATCAAAATCTCTTGAAGATTCGTTATATTCAAATGATTGGATTGAGGTGTAATACAAATGAGAAATAAAATTATCAATCTTCTATTCATATCAATATTTTTTTTAATTAGTTGCTCCAGTGAAGAAGCTATTTCTGATATTGAAGAAAAAGAATATATCCATCATGTTTCTAGCTTTTCTGTATCTGGAGAGAAACTCAGTATTTTTGATCCAGCCTCTGAGATTGATTCCACTCAAGGAAAACAATCTCCCAAAATAAATTATTTATTAGAATCTCAAAACGTTTATATTAATTATCCTGATGAAAGACCAACTATCTTTTTATTTGTTGCACATTGGTGTCCATATTGCCAAGATGAGATACCGATTGTAAAAAATTGGATACAAAATGAACAACTTTTTGAACAAGGAGTAAATATTGTTTTAGTAGTTACTAATATCAATCCAGATAAATCTAATTACCCACCAGATTTATGGTTAAATAGAGAAGAATGGGAATTTCCGGTTATTTATGACGACAATTTCAATACATTGGGGAAATATTTTGGTGTTCCAGCATTTCCATATTGGGTATTCACTGAACCAGATGGAACAATTGCTTTTAGGTTTGCTGGATCACTTTCTGAAGAACAATTATTAAATATCATTGATCTAAACTAAGAATGATTATTTTTATTCTTATAAATACTGAATTATTCTGATCTTTAACCTGTAATTCTCCTTTAAATGTCTTTTTTTTTACCTAAACCGGTTGATTAACGTATTTTTCGTGTACAATGATACAAATAGATACGAATATAGGTATCTATTTTTTAATACGGAATAAAAACTAGAACTACGGAGGATAAGTATGTTTAGAAAATTCCAGTATGGACTTGTATTGGTTGCAATGCTCTCATTGGGTATCGTAGCTATGTCTTGTTCAGACGATGAAGCGGAAACAACAACTGCTGCACCAGCTGCTAAAGCTGCACCAGCCGCCGCTGCACCAGCTGCTAAAGCTGCTGCACCAGCTGCTAAAGCTGCCGCACCAAAAGTTGTTGAAACTTCTAAAACCTCAAAAGCTGCAACTGCAGAAGACCAAGCTGCAGGATTAGGAGAGGGAGATGTATCATGGCCTAGCTTATCTGATAGTATGCCAAGTTCATTCAGTGAATCTCCTTTATGTGCTGCTCAAGCAGCAGCTGGTGAAATACCTGCACTTGAGGATAGATTACCTGAGAATCCACTTGTAATTCAGCCTGCCGAAAGTATCGGTGAGTATGGAGGAACATGGTATAGAGGATTTACAGGACCAGCAGATGGACAGAATATGGAAAGACCTATGAAAGACCATTTGCTATTTTTTGGTACTAACATGACAGATGTTCAAGCTAACATTGGAGAAAGCTGGACTTCTAACGCTGATGCTACAGAATTCACAATAACTCTTAGAAAAGGGTTAAAGTGGTCAGATGGTGATGATTTTACCACTGCTGACATTATGTTCTGGGTTGATAACATGTTATCTGATGAAGATCTAAACCCTGCTCCGCCTGCATGGGCGAAGTCTGGTGGAGAACTTCTAACATTTAAAGCGCTAAGCGATGAAGTAATTCAAATTAATTCAAAAGAACCTTATGGTCTATTGATAACTTTGATTGCTTCCGTTGTAGTTGCTGGACCTCACACAAGAGGTGACGGAGGAGATGGACTATATGCACCTAGTCATTACCTAAAGCAATACCATCCTAACTTTATTGATGGTGGAGTAGCTGCTGCTAATGCTGCTGCTGAAGCTGCAGGATATGACAACTGGGCTAAGTACTTCTTATTCAAGAACCATGCTAATGCAAACCCTGAATCTCCAATGATGACTGCATGGAAGGTCACTCAAGCTATAACTACAGAACAATGGGCCTTAGAGAGAAATTGTTTCTACTACGGAGTAGATACTGAAGGTCAACAACTTCCTTACATGGATTATGTTGTTCTAGACTTGGCTGAGAACCTTGAAGTTTTGAATCTTAAGGCGATTGCTGGTGAATATACAGTTCAAGGTCGTCACATAGACTTGTCAAAACTTGCTGTGTTCAAAGAAAATTCTGACAAAGGTAACTACAGAATTCAATTCTGGAGACAACCTGAAAGTGGAATTGC
>Ga0066372_10000816_pt1 | contig 12002 bp, 12 predicted proteins | sample Knorr_S15_td_250_FD_77011 | JGI IMG/M metagenome (GOLD analysis project Ga0066372, IMG submission 77011) | Marine microbial communities from Southern Atlantic Ocean transect - Knorr_S15_td_250_ad_251m_LV_A | ecosystem: Environmental > Aquatic > Marine > Oceanic | place: Southern Atlantic ocean... | reverse complement strand
TAGTTCTATAGGAAAAAAAATTGTTAATTTTTTGGAATCAAATACCATGCAAGAACCATGGTTTTATTACATTCATTCTCATGACTTACATCCAAAAAAGATTACAGTTCCGAAAGAATTTGACGATGAAAAATTTGGTAAAAATAAGTATGAAAGGGTTATTTCATCAGTGGATAAATGGGTACATGATATTATTAGCAAAATCGATCTTTCTAAAACACTAGTTGTAATAACCTCGGATCATGGAATACATTTGCCGATAAACGAGCAGGGGTACAGTTTTTTTGAACCAAAATTTGAAACTGAATTAAATATCGGAAAAAAAATAATGCCGCGCTCGACTCATAGAGTTGGTGCAAAAATGATAGTTGCTCTTCGTAATAAAATCAGAGATTCAAGATTAAAAAAAGTCAATGAAGGATTATCTCCTTACGAAATTCGTTCTAGACGCCCACATGTAGCATTATCTATTTTTGATGAATCAGTTCGTATTCCTTTACTATTTGTTGGTTATAACACTCCAAATCGTAAAATTATTTCTCAACAGGTTGCAACTGTAGACATTTTTCCTACGATTTTTGAAATAGTTGGTATTGATTATACACAAAAAACGGATGGTAGAAGTTTAGTTCCTTTATTCAAAGATATGGAATTTGAAGAAAAACCAATTTACTTGCATACTACACCACATGCTAAAATAACATCTGATGATAAAGTTGGATTGCGTGCACCAGAATTCAAATATTTTCGACTTGTCGATGGAATTCAAGATAAAAATGTTGAAGATGTTCATCTTTATGATCTAAAAAATGATCCATTTGAAAATAATAATATTGCAAAGAATAATCCAAATAAAGTAAAGGAAATGGAAAGCATTTTACAAGCCATGTCCAAAATTCCTGAATCATTTACTGGCGAATCTGAATTAACGGAAGAGGAAACAAAAAAGATTGAATCACAGTTAAAAAAATTAGGATATATAGAAAAAACTGATAGTATTAGTAATAACTAATAACTCTACAAATAACCTAATTTTTGCAATTCTTTTTCTATCTCTCTACGTTCTTCATTCTATGAGTGGAACATTTTTTATAAGTTAAATTGACGCCGGTAATAGGAATATAGATTATGAATAACTCTGAAAATTTATGTCAGATTTTAGGATCTAAATCAATTTTAAAAATAGGTGGAGCGTTTGATGCGATGTCAGCTAAATTAGTTGAAACCCATGGTTTTGATGCAATTTGGGCTGGTAGTTTTGCAATATCTGCAACACATGCAGTTCCAGATGCTAGCATTTTAACTATGACTGAATTTTTTGATGCTGCATCTATAATGACGCAAAGTTGTGAAATTCCTGTAATCGCAGATTGTGATACGGGATATGGTGGTCCTAGTAATGTTAGTCATATGGTAAAAAAGTATGAAAATGCTGGGATTGCCGCCATCTGTATAGAAGATAAAATATTTCCAAAACAGAATAGTCTACTTGAAAACGGACAAAATGAATTAATTTCTGAGAAAGAATTTGTAGCAAAAATTATTGCCGCAAAAGAAGCAAAACAAGACAAAAACTTTATGATAATAGCTAGAGTGGAAGCACTGATTTCTGGGACAGGTATGGATGAAGCACTAAAACGAGCAACGGCCTACGAAAAAGCTGGAGCAGATGCAATATTAATTCACTCAAAGAAAAAAACTCCGGAAGAGATTTTCAAATTTGCTGATTTATGGGAGGGTGAACTGCCTATTGTTGTAGTTCCTACAACGTACGACACCGTAAAAATTGATGAGTTAGTTTCGCATAAAATTAAGATGATTATTTATGCAAACCAAACATTACGAGCTGCTCATGCCTCAATGTCCAGAGTATTAAAACAAATGATAAAATCTAATAGTATAAACGAGATAAAAGAAGAGATTTCATCAATGGAAGATATTTTTAATTTGCAAGAAATGTATGATGTAAAAACGAAAGAAAAAGAATTAGAAGAAGAATTAAAAAAATTAGGTTATGTTTAGTGAAAGAATTAACACAAAAACAAGTTTTTGATTATTTATTTAATAATGGAATTGAAAATTTTGTTGGAGTACCAGATTCAACTATGAAATATTTTATTGATCAAGGAATAAAACGAAATAAAGTACTAATAGCAACAAGAGAGGAAGAAGCTATAGGAATAGCTACAGGATTTGCATTATCTAATAGCCCTTCATTGGTTTTTATGCAAAACGCAGGATTCGTAAATTCACTTAGTACAATTACATCATTAGTGCAACTTTACAAAATTCCTTTAATTTTTTTAATTGGATGGAGAGGGTATAAAAAATCAGATGCTCCTGAGCATCTGAAAATTGGTAAAATTCAGCCTAAAATAATTAAATCATTGGGATTAAAATCAAAGATAATTGATGACCACAACTGGAAAAAAGTATGTGAATGGGCGTTACAGCAACATAAAAAATCAACTCTATGTGCTTTGATAATCAAGAGGGAATAAATTGGATAGGAAAAAGGCGATTACTCTTGCCGTAAAAATGATTAAAAAAAATCCTATAGTTTCTGCTAATGGCTATATTAGCAGAGATCTTTTTACTGTTGGTGATAAAACCACAAATTTTTACATGATCGGTTCTATGGGTTTAGCCTCTTCAATTGGTTTAGGATTGGCAATCAAAAATCCAAAAAAACGAATTTTTGTTTTTGATGGTGATGGAAATATCTTAATGAATTTGGGATCACTCGCAACTATTGGTTCCATAAAACCCAGGAATCTAATTCATTTAGTTTTTGACAATAATAGTCACGAGTCTACAGGTGGACAACCAACATCTACAAAATCTATTAATATTGCAAAAATTGCCAAGTCAACAAATTTCAAAGTTTTCCTAACTAAAAATGAATCAGGACTTGAAAAGGTCTTAGATAAAATCAAGAAAATGCATGGACCAATAATGATTGTAATAAAAATAAAAAATAGTGATAACGTTAGTGAACGAGTTCCAATTGAACCCTTAAAAATCAAAAGAAGATTTTCCAGATATTTGAATTAGACGGAATTCTTACAAACTAAATTGAGTTTAGTAAAGGTTTTAAAATAAATCATTAGCAATTATATAACTTATGGATGAAAAAAATGGTGACGCAATAATTTTTCTTGGAGCTGGCAGACCACTTGAAAAAATCAAATATAAAATTCCAAATGACTTGAATGAAGGTGAAGCACTAGTTGAAATTTCATTGGCGACTGTTTGTGGTTCGGATGTTCATACCTGGCTAGGGCATAGACCATTTCCTACACCTACAATTCTAGGTCACGAAATGATAGGAAAAATTATAAAATTAGGAAAAAACTTGGAAATGGATTTTTTAGGTAATCCTTTAGCAGTAGATGACAAAATTGTTTGGTCAATGACAGTTAGTTGTAGACATTGTTACTACTGTAATCAAAATTTACCTCAAAAATGTGTTAATTTATTCAAATATGGTCATGTTCAAAGTGATAATTATCCTCATTTCACTGGAGGCTTTGCAAAATATGTTCTTTTGAAAAAAGGCAGTAACATATTCAAGCTTCCACCAGAGCTGTCTGATGAAGAGGTAGCACCTTTGATGTGTGCTGGTTCTACAATTACGAGTGGTTTAGATATTGCAAATTTTGGTAAATGTGATTATGTTGTCATTCAAGGCTGTGGAGCATTGGGTTTGTATGGTTGCGCTTTTTCCAAGGAAATGGGTGCATCAAAGATAATTGTAATTGACGTAATGGAAGAAAGATTAGAACTAGCAAAAGAATTTGGTGCAGATTATACTATTAATGCTGCTGAAAATGAATCTAGCATTATAAACAAGGTACTCGAAATTACAGAAGGGAGAGGAGCAGATGTTGTGATTGAGGTTACGGGAGTACCAAATGTGATTAAACAAGGAATTAAAATGTTAAGAGTTGGTGGTAAGTATATTTTGCTTGGAGCAATATATCCTAACAGCACTGTAACTTTAGATAGTTCAGATATCATAACAAAATGTTTACAAATTTTTGGAATGCATAATTATAAGCCTGAAAATCTTCACATGGCAATTGAATTAGTTAAAAATACTAAAAATAAATATCCGTTTAAAAAATTGGTCGGACCAATATTCAATTTTTCTGTAAACGGTTTAGAGAATGCGTTCAAAACTCTTGATTCTAAAAAAGCCATTAGACCAGCTATAGTCCCAAAATAGTGTATCATGTTAGGATTGATTTTAGCTGCAGGCAGAGGATCTAGATTATCAAAATTATCAGATAGATTACCCAAATCATTGGTAAACATAAATGGAAAAACATTGATACAAAGACAGATTTCGCTTTTACAACAAAACGGAATTTCTGATATTACAGTTGTGAGAGGGTTTGAGAAAGAAAAATTTCATCACAATGATGTGAATTTTGTAAACGATGATGAATTTGAGGAACATGAACAATTAGGTAGTCTTATTGCAGCGGAATCAAAAATTGTTAATGATGTTTTGATTCTTTTTGGTGATATTCTATTTGATAGTAATATTTTAAATCAAATTTTGAATTCTAAAGATGATATTTCTGTAGCTGTTGATTTAGATTGGCAAGAATCTTACAAGGAAAGAACTGATAATCCTATAGAACTAGCTGGCAAAATTTTGCTAGATGATCAAAAAATTATTCAGTTGTCTGAAAAGCTGCCCATAAAAAAGAAGGATTTTTCCATTGGAGAGTTTCTCGGTATAATCAAATTAACTTCAAACGGTTCAAAAATACTGAGAGAATATTTGAAGAAACTTAAGTATCATTCAGGCAGATTTCATGATGCGGATTCTTTTAAAATGGCAAAATTAACTGACTTGCTACAGCATCTAGTAGAATCCAGTGTTAAAATTAAACCAGTTTTTGTTAAGGGTAAATGGTGTGAAATTGATACACCTATAGATTTAGAACGCGCAAAAAGATTATTCCAGTAAGATTTTGTGTAACATTTTAAAATTTTTTTAATTTAATTAATTCATTCCAGAGTTTTTCTTCAATCTCTAACCCCGTGTTGATTAAATTTTTCTCCTCATTGTGATCATTCCTTAAATCATACAATTCCTTCGTTCCGTTATATTCATTAAAAATCAATTTCCACTCTGAGGTTCTTACAGAGCTGGTGTTAGGCTTTTTAGGGGGTTTATTATCACTAAGAGGATTCGCCGTTTCCGTATAAGCAATTTTTTCGGAAATTTTTTTCCCATTAATAATAGGAAGTAATGATTGACCATCCATAACCTGATAATTATCGTCGATTTCAATATGCAAATAATCAAGTATTGTTGGCAGAAAATCCACATGTCTAATTTGTTGAGTAATTTCTTTACAGGAAAAATCTGGAGATACAAGTGCACCAAAAGTTCTAATTGTATAATCATAGCAAAATGCACCATATGCTCTTTCTCCAAATTTTTCTCCTACACTGATTCCATGATCTGAGATTATTAGAACTAAAGTATGATTAAGTAAATCTTGAAATTTAACTTCATCTAATATTTTTTGTAGATAATTTTCTGCTTCACAAAACAATTTATCATACCTTTCTTCGTTTGTTTTTTTCTTTTCAAAATATTCCTTACTATAGTTAGTGAAAATTTTTAAAACAGAGTTCATTATGCCTGTATGAATTTTTTCATAGTGAAGATACAAAAAGAAATTTTTTCCCGAGTCAAATTTTTTCTTCATTACTCTGATTAATTTCTGATGGTCCTCAGTCAAATCAACACTTGATTCGTCATAAACATGATATTCGTCAAAACTATCTAACGGGATTGCTAGCCGTGAATGTATATCAGCCATTGTAAAATAATCTTCTTCATGGAGATATCTTGTGATTGTTTTAAATTCATCATGCTTAAATTTGAAAGAGTGCCAATAACTATAACATCCGTTTCTATTCCCGTACGAACCACTAAAAATAGCGTGTAAAGACGAATTTGTATATGGTGCATACGTAATAGATTGTGAGAAAAAAACTGTTCCAGGAAGGTAATTCTTGAATACCGATGAATTGCAGGCTCTATCAAATCTACAGCCATCTATACAAATAACTATTACATTTTTTTTCAAATTTTATCTTACCACTTCTTATTTTTTATGATTAAAAATCTATCATAGAATTTATAAAAGTACGTAAAAAAAATCTAATAATGGTTAATATTCTAGAACAAATTGTAGTAAATCAAAGTCAAACATGGGATAAAACACTAGAGAAATTCCCAGGAAAATTTTTAGTAAAACTAGATTCAGTAGTTTTGAAGGAATTATATGAACAAAAAACACTAATTCATGAAGAAAAAGTTGATGATTTTCTTCTGTTGAAAGAAAGCATAATCAATTTAAAAAAACAAATACTATTGAATGGCTGTGGTTTTTTTGTGTTAGCTGGTTCATCTTTCAAAGACTTTACTGTAAATGAGAAAAAGTCAATTTACATTATCATATCAAAGATTTTAGGAAAACTATTGAAACAAAACAAAAAGGGTGAACTAGTTGTTGATGTAGTGGATATGGGGAAAACTATGGGAAAAGGTTCTAGATATCATCACACACGTGAAGGTGGTTCTTATCACACAGACGGTTCACATATTTACAGTGAACCACCAGATTATGTTGGATTACTTTGTATTAATCCAGCCAAAAAAGGAGGGGAAAGCAAGTTTATGAGTGCGTATAACATACACAACAAACTCCAAGAAAAAAAAGAATTGTTGAGGATTCTTTATAGAAAATTTTACCACGATAAAAAAGGGGAAAATAAACCAGGAGAATCTTCAACACAATTCGAACCAATTTTTGAATATATCAATGGCCAATTGAAATTCAAATACCAACGCGAGTTGATTAATAGCGGACATGATAAAGCGAATCAAGCTTTATCTGAAAAGCAAATTGAGGCGTTAAATTTGTTGGATGACATATTGAAGAATGATGACAGAGTTTTAACTTATAGATTGGAGAGTGGAGATATGATGTTCAGTAACAATAGATGGCTTATTCATGATAGAACTAGTTTTGAAGATTATGAGGATGAAAAACTGAAAAGATATCTTATAAGAACCTGGATAAGGGAACACAATTAGTTAACTAATTTCTTTTTCAACGCATAAGTCAACACGGCAGAAATTGTAATTGAATCAATAATCTTTCCAGACAATATCATCTTCAATAATTCATTAAAATCAAGTTTTTTTACGGTCAAGAATTCACCAGAATCCAACTTTGGCTTTCCAGTCAATTCAAATTCTTCCGCGATAAAACAGTTAACTGTTTGTGTACTATAGCCAATCGAAGTGTAAAATTTCAAAAATGGAATCATTTTCTTTGCGACATAACCAGTCTCTTCCCTAAATTCTCTAAATGCTGTTTCAATAGGCTTTTCGCCTTTTTCTATATTTCCAGATGGTATTTCAATATCTACTCCATTTGGAAACCTATTACATCTCACTACAAGTACCTGACTATTCTTAACCGCGATAATTGCCGCTATGTTTGGTCTTTCAATAATATCACGAGAAACTGATTGATTGTTTATCTTAGTAGAATAATTATAAATTGGAAATTTTTTACTTTTTAAAATTCTTCGTTTCATAAAATTCAAAATTACATATAACCCTGACAAGTTTGGTTATGACATTTTATTTCCATATTAATTTAGTACGGTTCTTAAGCGTGGTTCTTTTTTGAAATATTTTTTCTCACATAATCTATGTCCAATTTATTTGTGAAAGAACGTGAATTATTTAATTTTACATATTCTTTATGTGTTGATTCAATCTCTACAAGTTCATCTTCCGTAAGTTTCTGATTTTTTGATAATTTTAAAATCATTTCATACATTCTGAGAGCTAATTCTACATTAATTGCGTTATTAACAACATTTCTTAGCTGATATGGATTACTTTCAATTGATACGTCCACCTCAGCTCTATATGCTAAAGTTCGTTTATAGTGTACATATCCAACTATTACAAGTATAGGAATTCCTATTATTGTGATTATTAACACATATTGAATAAAGTTTGGAAATATTGCAGTTAATTCTGGATAACGTTCTATAGCCAAAAAATATGTTACTGTGAGTGTGTTAATTGCAGCAAAAATAAACGCAAAATAGGTTGACCATCCCATCCTAAAGTAAAACCATGAACGAAAAGGTAGAGTGTTTCTCACACACTAAAAATTTCAATCCTACTATATCAATTTCACTATAAAATTTTGATATTTCCAAACTAAACTTATGTTTGCTGAAATTTAGCCTATGATTTGAAATAATATATGATGATATAGCAAGATTTTAATCCGTTTTTATGACTAAAATGTAATTATGTCATTAAATGACGATACTGCTATAATTTTCAATGGTGCTGGAATACCGTTAGAAGAAACAAATTTTCCGTTAACAAAAAATTTAGGTGAACGTGAAATATTAGTCAGAATATCTTTATCAACTATTTGTGGTTCTGATCTTCATACATGGCAAGGTCATAGACTATTCCCAATACCCTGTATTCTTGGTCATGAAATGGTTGGTAAAATTATTGAATTGGGAAATGATGTAAAAAATGATTATAATGGTGCAATAATTCCCAAATAGCAATGCAAGCAGTAATTTTAGCTGCCGGAAAAGGCACAAGAATGGGAATCAAGGATGCACCAAAATGTCTTTTAAAAATTGGGAATAAAACTATAATAGAACACCAAATTGATTATCTTAGAAATATTGGCTGTAAAAAAATTTTAGTTGTAACAGGATACAACTCAAATAAAATAAAAAATACACTAGGAAATTCTGCTGAATATATCTTTAACAAAAATTTTGAAAATTCAAATAATATGTATTCATTATGGGAAGCTCAAAATTTTATTGATGATGAATTTATCTGTATATATGGAGATTTATTTTTTCATAAAAAAATACTCGAAAAATGCGTTTTATCAGAGGGTAATATTGTATTAGCCGTAGAAAGAAACCTAAGGACAGAAACCATGAAAGTGAAAATAGAAAATGGCAAAATAGCTCAAGTAAATAAAGAAATTGATAGTAAAAATGCGGATGGAAATTTTATTGGTATGGCAAAATTTTCAAAAAATTCCAAAAAGTATCTATTTCAATCTATTAAAGAATTGATGAAGAAAGGTAATGAAGATGCATATTATACTTTAGCCATAGAGAACCTCATTAAACAAGAAAAAATAGTTAATTTTATCGAGACTGAAGGTCTGCCTTGGCTAGACATTGATACAAACGAAGAATTTGATAACGCAAGAAAGATCAATAAAGAATTCGGAGATTGGTAAAATGTGTGGAATATGTGGTCTGTCATGGAATGACCAAAACCTCATTAGATTAATGGGAAATGCATGTAAGCATAGAGGACCAGAGCAAGAAGGATTTTACACTGATAGTTTTGTATCATTGTGCTGTGAAAGACTGAAAATCCAAGATCTAAGCGAGTCTGCCAAGCAACCAATTCACAATGAAGATGAAACAATATGGGTTATACTAAATGGCGAAATCTATAATTTTAAGGAATTACGACATGAGTTAGAAAGAAACCATCAATTTTATACTGAATCTGATACAGAAGTGATCGTCCATGCCTATGAGGAATTTGGTGAGAACTGTCTTCAAAAACTAGATGGAATGTTTGCATTTGCAATATGGGATACAAAAAGAAAAAAAATTTTCATTGCAAGAGATAGATTGGGCGTAAAACCTCTTTTTTATTGTATTATTGATAATAGGCTTTTGTTTGCTTCAGAACTAAAATCTCTTCTACAATTTGAGGAAATTAATAGAGAAATCAATAATGAAGCGTTATGTCAATTTCTAACTTATGCATATACAATTGATGGGCAAACATTAATCAGATCAATTTATGAGCTTTTACCTGGTCACAAATTAGTATATGAATTTGATAAAAAATCAATAAAAATTGAAAAATATTGGGAATTAAGTATTAACGAAACAAACTATCACGAGGATTACTATTTAGAAAAACTTCGTGAAATACTGAAAGACGCAGTAAAAAAGAGAATGATCAGTGATGCACCATTGGGTGCTTTTCTTTCTGGAGGTCTTGATTCAAGTGTAATCGTAGCTATTATGAGTAAATTATCCTCAGAACCAATTAAAACATTTACAACTGGATTCGGACATGATTTGGATGAATATGATGAAGCAAAAATTGTATCAGAGCATTGTGGTACGATACATAAGGAAATTAGTCTAAGTTATAGTGAATTAACAAAATCTTTGCCAAAAATTTTATGGCATATGGAATTTCCATATGGAAGACCATCTATTTTATCTAATTATCTTGCAGCACGGGATGTAAAAAAATATGTTACTGTTGCTTTCACGGGAGAAGGTTCAGATGAATGTTTTGGTGGTTACAATAGATATTTACCATATATAGAAAAAAATAACAATCAGATAAATAGTAAAATTCAGAAAATTGCGTCTGGTTTTTTTAATGATGAAAGTTTAATAAAAAATACTTTTTCAGAACATATTTTGAAACATTATCATGGTCCTAATAGTCCAATTCAATCCTTTGGAAAAATCGTGTTTGATAAGGAAAAATATAGCCTTCTAAATAAGGCCCTATTTTTTGAATTAAAGACAGAGATACCGGGAGCACAAACATGGAGAATTGACAGAACTGGTCTAGCGCATGCGGTAGAATTGAGAGAACCTTTTCTTGATTATAAACTAGTAGAGTTTAGTACTACTATACCTCCCCACTTGAAAATTAATACTTCAAATGGAATGAAGAAAAAATATATTCTACAAAAACTGGCGTTAGAATTACTCCCAAAAGAAGTAATTAAGAGAAAAAAATTCCCTTGGGGAATACCATTTTATGATTTTTTCAAAAGTGAGTTTCTTCCTATAGCAGAAGCGGTGATAAACAAGTCTCTGATCCTAAATAGACCATATCTAAATCAAAATAATTCCTATGCCACCAAAATATGTAATAAAATTAAAGATGCTAGAAGTGAGTTATCTAAAGATGTAGAAATTGATGATAATATTCTTCGCCAAATATTATTTTTATTTAATCTTGAACTATGGTATCAGATATTTATCAAAAGTGATAACATGAAAAATCCCAATTTATCACTGGATAGATTTGTATAATTAGCGTTTAAATCGCATTACAAATGCAAAACACTAGTCCTTTTGTTAGTCTTTGGTGGAATATCTTTTATAACAAGACAAAACTTTCAAAAACACATCTGATATGAAATATTTACAAAAAAATGTTCGGGATTTGTAATTGACAAAACTCAATCTCAAAAACCAGTGTTTGTTAGTAATAGCGCCACATAGTGATGACGAGGTATTAGGTTGTGGAGGCTTAATTTCTAAAATTAAAAATGAAGGTGGAAAAGTTTTTGTTCTAATTTTTAACTTAGGTTTTGAAAAGGATGATACTAAAGAATCTCAAGAAAAAAGAAAAAATGAAGTAATAAATGCTATGAGGACATTAAATGTTGATGATTATCATATAATTCATGACAAACCTGATAATAATCGAGATCTTGATGCAAGACCATTACATTCTCTGATAGAGATAATTGAAAGCACAAGTAGTGTTTCATTAGAAAAAGTTGAACCTACTATGGTAGCAATTCCTACCGTTTTCTCACATCATCAGGATCATGTCCATGTCCATCATGCATGTATTGCCGCTTTACGTCCAATTAGTACACCTGTATCTAACATAGTGTTGTCATATGAAGCTCCTGAACATAGTCGTTGGTCCGCCTCTGGAGTCTTTGAACCAAATCTCTTTGTTGAAATTGATGATGTGATAGATAAAAAAATTGAAGCGTTTTTGAAATATAATTCACAAGTAAGACCAGGCGGTCGAGATGCTGACAGTATTAAGAATCAAGCCAAATATAGAGGTCAAGAAGTTGGCAAAAACCTCTGTGAGGCTTTTT
>Ga0066372_10000813_pt1 | contig 12027 bp, 12 predicted proteins | sample Knorr_S15_td_250_FD_77011 | JGI IMG/M metagenome (GOLD analysis project Ga0066372, IMG submission 77011) | Marine microbial communities from Southern Atlantic Ocean transect - Knorr_S15_td_250_ad_251m_LV_A | ecosystem: Environmental > Aquatic > Marine > Oceanic | place: Southern Atlantic ocean... | reverse complement strand
TGTTGTTTCTCTTCGGGCGTGATGGCCGCTTTAAACTCGGCGGCTTCCTCCACCAGCTTATCCAGCACACCTGAGAAATCGTCCCACTCAAACCCGGCCTTGCCAACCCTGTCTTGCATCAACTGGGCATAGGCTAGAGCTGGTAGATCGGCTGGGATTCCCTGCACCGGAGACTTGATCTCGCCCTTCTCTTTACGTTCCTCGGCCTTGATTTGCTCCCAATTTTGCTCCACTTCTCTGGCATCTTTGGCTTGCCCATCGGAGAAAACGTGGGGATGGCGCCGCACCAACTTGTTGTTGATCTTGCGCAGGACTTCTTCAAGATGAAAATCACCTGCTTCTCTGGCGATATCCGCATGGAAGGCTATCTGCACGAGTAGGTCTCCTAACTCCTCGGATAATATGTCAGGGTCGCCTTGGTCGATGGCCTCGATAACCTCGTAGGACTCCTCCAGAAGGTGACGTTTCAGCGAATAATGGGTCTGCTCCCGGTCCCAAGGACAGCCACCGGGGGCACGCAACCGTGCCACGATGTCCACTAGAGTCTGAAAGGTCCCCAGTTGTTGGTCCGAGAATGAATCCTCTTGTGATGGCATGGGCGAATTATAGTTGGGGCGCCGGTTGATTCACAAGCCAGCTGGTGCTAAGTTAGGTTTGACGGGTAGGTACGAAGTTTGGGCACAAACAAGCGGAGATAACGGAGAATAAATGGGCCGAGTTTGCGGGGTGCTTTGGGCCCTTTTCATCGTCGTCGTGCCGTTGTTTTTGACCACTTCCAGCATCTCCTGGGCGTTCAACAGTCCCGGCCTATACAACGACGGATTCGAGAAGTATTACATATCGCGCATCTCTGGAATCACCGACGCTGACCTGCGCCAAGTGGGCGCCGACATCCGCCACTACATCAATTCCGGCGATGAACCCCTGGTCGTAACAACTCGCATATTCGGAGAGGAACGCGACCTTTTCAACAACCGGGAAATCTCTCATATGAAAGATGTAAAGCAACTGGTGAGAGGAGTGTACGTGTTGGCTTTGGTCTCAGCAGCGTATCTGGCGGCCATGATTATTGTCGGCTTTGGTTGGCAGAAGGCCCGGTTCGTTCCGGCTCTGGCCAAACGCCTGACTTGGGGAGGTGGACTAACTTTGATATTGATGGTGGTATTTGGAATCGCAGCGTTGGTAGGCTTTGACAGCGTATTTCTGAAATTCCACCAACTCAGTTTTGCCAACGATCTCTGGCGATTGGACCCGCGAACCGACTACCTAGTCCGCATCTTCCCTCAGGATTTCTGGTTCGACGCCACCATGTGGGTGTCGATCCGGGTCATCTCTGGGGCTATGATGCTAACGGTGGTCGGAAGCGCTTATTACGTCTACGGCCGGTATACAGGTTGGCAGCGGACTCTGAACGGCGCAGAGAGCACATAAGTGCCCACCTGGAGTAATATGGTTCGTGGTAGGGAAAAATATACCTGCCAACCTTGGCCGAAAAAACAGGGGCAAGTGTTACTTGCCCCTGTTTCGTAAGAAATCTAGTGTTTGCGTCCGGTAAACAGTCTATGGGCCGCAGCCACATCCGCCGCCACAGCAACCGCCGCCGCCTAGAGGAGGCAAGGGACCCATAGCCGTGGGCGTCTCGCTGCCGCCTTTAGTTATGGACGCGAAAACCGAAATCGCGCGTTTGGCCGGCTGTTCGCAATTAGGGCAATCAGCTCCTGTGGAGTTCATAGACTGCAATTGCTCGAATTTATTGTCACAGGTGGGACAGAGATACTCGTATAGGGGCATGATGTGACCTCGTTAATCAAATCCGGCGGTCAGTTCAGACGCCCTCAGCGAGCGTCTGAACTGAATTTAACCGAAGCAGATATGAAGCGTCAAGAGCAACATCATCGTTAAACAAGGACAAGATCACGGCGTCCCGCAACGCCAACGCCGTCTACAGACATTGGATTCATGGCGGGCTTATAGAGACTTCCGGTTTCTCTGGATCGGTAACTTCTTCGCCAATACAGCCCAGTGGTTGCAGCTCCTCTCCGTGGGTTGGCTAGTGCGAGACCTCACCGATTCTTTCGCCTCGTCCGGTCTTCTGGTGGTAACGGTCGGCGGAATGACCACTCTGCCAACACTGATCGTGGGCCCTTGGGCAGGTGTCCTAGGGGACAGGGTTGACCGCCGAAAGTTGGTGATGGTTGTCCAGACATTTATGGCCATCGCCGCTATAGCCTTCGCTTTGATAGTGAGTTCAGGGCACGTTGAGTGGTGGCACGCCTATATATACGTGGTAATTTCAGGCGTTTGCTGGTCGACGACTCTAACCATGCGCCAGACGTTGGTCGCAAACACTGTCCCCCGAGAAGCCTTGGTGAACGCCTACGCCTCTAACACTCTAACCATCACCGGCACCAGAATGATTGGACCATTCATCGGCGGAGTGTTGATAATAACCGTTGGATTTTCCTGGAATTTCATCATCGAAGCCAGCCTTTACGCCGCCACAGTGCTCGCCTTCCTGCCGATGAAGACCCCTTACACCCAGCACCGCCCGGCACGATCCGGCGGTTCCCCGTTATCCAACTTTATGGAAGGGATCCGGTACGTCAGGAAAGAAGAGCGGGTGATCTGGAACCTGCTTCTCCTCGGCTTGATTCCTAACGTACTGCTGCACCCCGCCTGGTTCGTACTACCAGTTTTCACCGTGGAAGTACTGCACAGAAGTGCCGACGTTGGCGGAATCTTGTTAGCGGTCACAGGACTAGGGGGACTCGTGTCAGCTTTGACCATTGCGTCCGTAGGATTTGGCACCAGCCGGGGGATGATCTGCCTGTGGTCCATAGTACTGGCCTCTATCTCAGTCCTTCTGTTCGCCCACTCTCATTGGCTGGTCCCAGCTGCGATATTGATCGGACTGATGTCATTGGCTCAAGCCACATTCCGGACATCCTCAAGTACCCTGATCCAGTCGTTAGTACCTGATCATCTGCGCAGCCGTATCACCAGCCTGCACCTGTACAGCCAGGGATTCGTGTTCATGTCCAGCCTGGCTGTGGGGTTATTAGTTGACCTCACAAGCGTGGTGATAGCCTTGACGGCGGTTGGCATAGCAGGTCTGGTGTTAGGCTCTATATCCTATATGATCTTGCCTAGGGTTAGGCAGGCCCGATGATTGAAACTTATAAATCGAGCGGAGATTTTAGGAGGAACCTAGGGAAGTGATTTCCGCTATCAGAGCCAGCGACAACTACAAGTGGTGGGTGTTTAGCACTATCGCGATAGGTACTTTCCTATCTGTTGTAGATCACGGCAGCGTCTTAGTAGCTCTACCCAGCATCGAGAGCCATTTTGGTTCCGACCTGCCCACCGTCCAGTGGATTGTCGTCGGTTACGCGTTAGCCATCAGCGTCCTGATCCTGCCGATGGGGCGTCTCGGAGACATCATCGGCCGCAAGCAGGTATACGTCGGTGGGATGATTGTTTTCGTGATTGCGGCAGCGCTGGCTGGGGCGTCACCAAACTTAGGATCGCTGATAGCTGCCAAGATCTTCCAGGGTGTGGGCTCTGCCATGGTACAGAGTTCCGGAATCGCCATGACCATCGCCGCATTCCCAGGAACCGAGCGTGGCAAAGCACTTGGCACCCACTTGAGCGTCGTCGGTGCTGGCGCGATCGCGGGGCCAGCCATCGGAGGCTTGTTAGTCAGCGCCTTCGAGTGGCGTTCCGTCTTTTTCGCCAATGTACCCGTGGGGGTCTTCACCATCGCCGTTTCGATGCTGGTCCTTCCTCTAGGCAAACCGGCCCCGCCTGCGCCGGGAGAGATCAAACAGCGGTTCGACTGGGGCGGAGCGGTGCTCTCGGGCCTAGCTCTATTGGGATTCTTATTGGTTGTGGGTAATGGAGACCGGGCAGGATGGACATCGGGCCTGATAGTGTCCGGCGGCGTTGCCACGGTCGTCGCGGGCGTATCCTTTGTCTGGTGGGAACTCCACTTCCCGACTCCGATGTTGGATATGCGCCTCTTCAAACAGAAACTGGTGAGTCTGGGCGTGGCGGCCGGATGGTTCTCGTTCTTGGGCAGTTCAGCGTCTAGGTTCATGATGCCGTTCTATCTGCAAAGGGTGTTAGAGTTATCTCCCAGAGAGGTCGGGTTGCTGCTCATACCGCCGGCCATGTGCATGGTCTTACTGGGACCGATCAGTGGTCGTTGGTCGGACCGGTTTGGCTGGCGAGGCCTTACCGTAGGCGGCCTCACTGTGTCCGCCGTCGCGTGGGTCATCATGGCCACCTCTCTCACAGCGTTTTCGCCCAAGCTATTGATTGTGGTGCTATTGATGGCCCAGAGCGCCGGGACTGCTTTGTTCAATTCTCCCAACAACAGTTCTATACTGAGCGCGGTGGAGAGGGCTCAGTACGGCGTAGTCTCTGCCCTGACGCAATTGGTGCGCAACTCGGCCAACGTCACCAGCATCGCTATCGCCACCACTGTAGTGGTTGCCACAATGGGGTCCCGAGGCGTGGAGCCCAGTTTGGACGCCGTCAATCCGGAGGTGGCCGATGCTTTTGTGGCTGGGCTGAAATGGTCCTTCTGGATGATGGCAGGACTGCTGGTAGTGGGAATCACCTTGGCGGTGATGAGGGGAGAGCGTAGGCCGCCCGCATCCCAGCCTCAACCCGAACCCATAACCACAAAGTCAACATCTTACTGATTCGAGGGCCGATTCGGTACTGCACCCGCCTGCTTGACACCCCTAATTAAGGGTGTCAGACTAACTTTTCGGTCGTGATAGCTGGCGTTACGCCTGATGCGGCCCGCTCATCTATCCGGTATTACAGAAGTGACGGAGGAATTCATATGGCAGGCGTCAATATCGAGATCCGAGAGAACGCTGGTCTCCGCGTTACAGGTCCCATAACGATAACCGACAAAGACGGCAAGAACTACACCATCCCTGAAGGCGAGTGGGCAACCCTTTGCCGATGCGGTCTGTCCAATAACAAACCTTTCTGCGACTCCGGGCATCGCGACGGTGGTTTCCAGGCCGAGTCAGCCGCCAAGTAAATACTTCCGTACTCCGTAAGCCGGGCAGGCCCCGGAATGGCCCTCTCGGCTAGGCCGAACTTTACTTTAATGAAGGAGGAGTCCAATGGCAGATGTAAACATTGAGGTCCGGGAGAACGGTCCTTTGCGGTTCACCGGCCCCATCACTATCACCGACAAAGATGGCAAGGCTTACAGCGTTCCAGATGGAGAGTGGGTAAGCTTCTGCAGATGCGGCCTATCACAGAACAAGCCTTTCTGTGATGCCGCTCACCGAGACGGTGGGTTCCAGGCTGATTCCGTAGCCAAATAGTTTCTCCTATCCGGCAGACGATAAGAAATGAGCGGCCGACTTGGGCCGCTCATTTCTATTTTAGTTACTACCAGGAGTAATTTTATTCGAACGGTAGAGCCGCCGTATCCCCCGAACTGACTTTAACCGGTCTTCGGCCAGACGGTCTGCCGCCTTCGCCGTCGGAATCTCTCCATTCTTGGAGATCGTAATCACCCGATCCGTGATTTCGTAGATGCGTTCGGTCTTTTCCCTAGCCCGGTCCGGATTGTATTCGCCGGTGATCTCAGTTTCAACGTTGATGATGCCGCCGCTATTCAAGATGTAGTCAGGGCCGTACACGATGCCCAACCGATGCAGTTCTTCACCGTCGGTCTCAGCCAGAAGCTGATTGTTGGCGCCGCCGGCGACCACTTTGCACTTCAACCTTGGGATGGTGTTTGGATTTATGACTCCGCCCAACGCGCAGGGTGCGAAGATATCGCACTCCACATCATAAATCTCGTCGGGTTTAACCACCTTCAAACCCAAATCTCTAGCACGGTCTAATGCGCCATCAAAGACGTCTGTCACCACCAGCTTGGCATCTTCTTTCATCAGGTGGTGGGCCGTGTGGGACGCCACTTTTCCGAACCCCTGAATCGCCACAGTTTTGCCGGTCAGAGTGTCAGCTCCCCACGCTTCCTTCGCGCAGGCCTTCATACCCATGTAGAGTCCGAGCCCGGTCATGATGGAGGTGTCGCCGCTGCCACCGACAGTCGTCGGTAATCCGACCACATGGTCGGTCTCCTGCTTGACATATTCCATATCCCGGCCGGTGGTCCCTACATCGGTAGTGGTCAGATATCTGCCAGCCAGAGTGTCCACGAACCTCCCATAGGCCCGGACTAAGGCTTCAGTTTTCTCTGTATGCGGATCAGCGATGATCACGGCTTTGCCACCGCCCAAAGGCAGATCGGCAGCCGCCGATTTATAGGTCATCGCCCGGGACAGACGGAGAGCGTCCCAGATCGCTTCTTGCTCAGACTTGTAAGGCCAGATCCTTGTTCCACCGCAGGCCGGCCCTAGGGTGGTATCGTGGATGGATATGATGGCCCTCAGTCCTGAACCGACATCGGAGACCACCACCAACTGCTCGTGGCCCTCGGTCCCCATATGCTCAAGTATCTCCAACGTGGGCCCCCTTATCGTCGTGTTTCACCGCCGTACACGGTCAATTTGAACTTAGACCATCTGGCTAAACTTCGGTATGCTGGGCGCTGTCTGATGGGTTCATCGCCTCCGCTCCCTGCCTTTTAATTATAGCCCAAAGAACGCCTCGCTCCTTACTGTTATATCAATTTTAGACATCCGGATTAAGCGGTATAATCTCCGCATTCCTATCACAAAGGAGAAGCGACATGGCACAACAAACGATGCATGCGCAGATGGGTGGCGAGACGAGCGGATCCGAAGAACTGATCCAAGCCGGAGCTGTCACGTTCGGTCTAGAATATCGGACGCTCCACGAAGGCGCCGAGGAAGGCGTTTGTATCCATGTTTACGGCGACCAACTAGAAGGGCAGGACAAAGAGCTTCTACGCTTTGACTGCTTCCGAGTTGCGCCCCACTACCATTACAGGAATGCCACGGTGAAGAAGAACGAGCGTCTGATGTTAGACTTCACCGCGGAAGGCGACTCATTGGCCTGGACCTTAGACAAGATTAAGAACCGGCTGCCCATAATGCTGATTCGGTGCGAAGCGGAAGACATCGCCCGTTCCATAGACCAACGAGACATCGACGCTGCCTTGCCCAAGATCGTTGCCTGGGCAGAAACAAAAACCCACAATCGAGCTTAATCAGCGTAGTTGGGTTTGGTACAGACTAATTTGGTAACCAAGAAGGCCCGCATCGTATGCGGGCCTTCTTGGTATCACAACTGGTTTCGAACTAAGCCCCGGATGTTACAATCCGTACCGTAAAAATTGCCTTAACCACCGGAGGAAACTAATGCCCAAATCTTATTCAGCGCCGCCGGCAATGACGATCGATGAGAGTAAGTCCTATTCGGCGAAATTTAAGACCAACCATGGCGATATCAATATCGATCTTTTCGCGTCACAAGCGCCGGTGACAGTGAACAATTTTGTATTCTTAGCAAGGGACGGCTTCTACGATAACGTGATATTCCACCGAGTCATTCCGGACTTCATGATTCAAGGTGGAGATCCAGACGGAACCGGGATGGGAGGGCCTGGCTACAAGTTTCAAGATGAGTTCGACAAATCTCTGGTTTTCGATGGCCCGGGCATCCTGGCGATGGCCAATGCAGGCCCAGGCACCAACGGAAGTCAGTTCTTCATTACCGTTGCTCCAACTCCTCATCTGAATGGCGCACACACGATCTTTGGAAAAGTGACCTCGGGTCAAGACATAGCCGATGCCATCTCAAAGGTTCCTCAGGGAGCTAGTAACAGGCCAACAGATCAGGTTACGATTGAGCTCATAGAGATTCAAGAGTCTTAAGCTCTCGTAATATTCTGCTAAATAGCGAAAATGGCGTTCTAGTCTGCTGCTGCGGACAAGGGCGCCGTTTTGTTTTGGGGACGTTTGGCCAACAGGAAGCAGGCAGCGCCAGCCAGATTAGTCACCACCATCACAAGAAAGGCGTCCGTGTAATCGCCTTGGACGTCTCGCATCCAGCCGACCAGAGGCGCGGCAATAAGAAGCAACAGGTTCATAGGGACTGTGGAAAACCCTAATATCTTGCCGAACGACGCAGAACCGAAGTATTCGCCACGGATCGCTACTGTCAGCGGGTTCCGGCCGCCGAATCCTGCTCCGAACAAGACTGCGAACGCGTATATGGACGGAAGGGAGTCTGCAAAAACCAACACCACTACGCCCATAGCCTGTAAGCTTGTGAAAAATCCCAAAGCCAGCCTGATAGGCACCTTCCCGCCCACATAACCGCCCACTAGTTGGAAGCCCATGGCTACCGCGGTGTAGACAGATACCACGAAAGCAGCGTCCTGTACCTGATAGCCCTTGTCAACCATCAGCAGACCAAGATGGGCCATGATGGCCAGAATCACCATAGAGGTGAATCCGTGGCCGAAGGCAATCAACCAGAAAGCCGGAGTCCGTAGTGCCTCAGAAGCGGTGAAGTCGGCTTCATATGAGCTGGCCGTGTGGGACTCGCCGGCGTTAGCCGCGGGCTGCGTAGCAGGTTTGTCGCCGTCGGGCAGTAGACCGATATCCTGTGGCTGGTTGTGGATCAAACGGGAGATAGGGCCGGCTACTACGATCATAAACACGCCCAAGATGGTGGCCGTCATACGCCAACCCAGGCGGTCTTGATCTGGGTCTATGGACCAGGCAATCAATGGGACCAAGACCAACGCGCCCAGCCGACTGCCCATGTTTGACCAACCCAAGGCCATTGCTCGGCGGCGGTGGAACCACCGGTTGAGCATGGTCATCAAGGGGATCCAACTTCCTAGCCCTTGTCCCACGGCCATGAAGATGTAGGCCAAATAAAACATCCACAGGTTCTGCACCTGGGCAAAGAAGATGAACGCACCGCCAAGGATAATCATCCCGATGAACACCATCCTTCGGGCACCCACTTTGTCGGTGAGATACCCTTCGATGGGACCCATCAATCCACCTTCGACTCGGGTGAAGGTGAGTGCGAACCCTAGCTGCGTGCGGTTCCAGCCGAATTCCCGCTCCAAAGCCACTGCCCATACGCTCATAGCATGGAACAAGGGGACGGTTGATATAACCATAACGAACCCGCTGATTCCCACCAGCCACCAGCCATAAAAGATACCGTTCAGGCGGCGAGGGACGCGAGTTCCGGAGGAAGGTCCAGAAGAAATTGCTAATAGCTCCCAAAGTGGCCTATCGATTTCGACGCAACTTCAAAAGTGTATCACAATTCCATATATTTACCTATGTTTATTATTAACATTAACGACTATCTAGCCTCTCGGCCCAGCTCCACCCACACCTGGTACACCCGGTTTTTGGCGAGGCCGGTGGTCTCAGCCACCTGTGCCACGGCGTCTTTCGCCCTGACACCATCTTGACGCAGGATATCCAGTCTTACACGCAGATCAGCATCAACGTTGCCCTGCCCTTCTGCGCCCGTGGAATCAGAAGAGGCGCCGTCTCCTGAGGCGCTGGCCTGGACGACCAATACCACCTCTCCTCTGGGCGATGTGAAATGTTCAAGAGCCTGAGCTGCCGTACCACGGAAGACTTCTTCGTGGAGCTTCGTCAGCTCCCGGCAAACAGCCAATGGTCGGTCGACAAAGACAGCTTCCACATCAGCTAGCATCGCGCGCAGTCGGTGGGGAGCTTCGAACACGATTATCGGCACAGCAGAGGCCGCTACCTGGCGTAGGGCTGCCTGCCGGTCTTTCTTGCGCCTCGGGAGAAACCCCAGGAAAAGGAATGCGTCACCAGGGAAGCCGGATAGCGCCAATGCTGCCGTCACGGCAGATGGACCCGGAACGACTTCAACCTTGAAGCCCGCCTGAGCCACGGCGGTCACGAGGTCGCTGCCAGGATCGCTGATGCCAGGCATCCCAGCGTCGGTGACCAGGGCGGCGTCGCCCTCGGCCAGCTGCGCCAATACGACACCCAGCTTGTCCCGCCAGTTATGCTGATGGAAGCTAGTGATGCGAGGGTGGATTCCCAGATGACTCAACAAACGTCGGGTCACGCGCGTGTCTTCGGCCGCCACCAAGGCGACCTCAGCCAAAACCCGCGCCGCCCGAGGGGTTAGATCCTCCAAGTTACCGATAGGGGTCCCGACAATATATAAGGTGTGCAAAGAATCTTCCTGGCTTTGATATCCCTAGATAAGCGAGCCTTATTATATGCAGTAGCCCTTGCCTAATGGGAACTCGCAAAGTAAGATCTGCAGAGCAATCTGGGCCTGACCCAAACACGCTGATCCGACAAATGACAACCCCCTGGAGTGAGCATGCCAAAGTTGACCGGCGCCCATCTATTCATACGGTGTCTCAAGCTGGAAGGCATCGAGAAGGTGTTCACCATAGTCGGTGACACCATCTTGCCTTTGGTGGATGCCGCTGCAGACGAAGGCATCCAGTTCATCGACACGCGGCACGAAGGCGCAGCCCTGCACATGGCCGACGGCTATGCGCGAATAACCGGCCGTCCAGCAGCCGGAATATTTACCGGCGGCCCCGGATTCTCAAATGCCATCTCCGCCCTCCCTGCTATCTATACCTCAGAGAGTCCGGTCGTGTTCATCGCCGGAGCAGCCGAACTGCCCCAAAAAGGTATGTCGGCCTTCCAAGAGATTGACCAGATAGGTATGACTACCCCGGTGACCAAGGGCTCTTGGATGATTCACGACAAAACCCGCATCCCTGAGATGGTGGCCACTGCTTTCCGCACCGCCACCACGGGCCGGCCCGGGCCAGTGCACCTGACTTTGCCCATCGATCTGCAAGAAGCGGAAATATCCGAAGACGACCTGCCGAGATACATGCCCCAAGAGTACCGCCCCACCGGACGTCCCCAGGGCGATCCGGCTCTGATCGAACAAGCGGCCTCTCTATTAAAAAGCGCAAAGAAACCGGTCATCATCGCGGGTAACCCGGCCCGTTACTCGGTGGACCCGTCCCAGCTACAACAACTGGCCGAATCCACCGGCATACCCGTGTTCACCGTGGAGCAGGCGAGGGGCCTGCTGGACGACGAACATCCTCTCTGCTACGGGTACGCAGATGGCGCTCTAAACCCGACGGCAAGACGTTTCCGCGAGGCGGACGTTGTGCTCTTGCTGGGCAAGCGACTAGACCACCGGTACCGATACGGTGGCGCGTTCTCGGATTCGGCCAAAATCATCCAGGCAGACCCGTCCGCCGCTGAGATTGGCCGTAACCGGGGCGTTGCTGTTGGGATAGAAGGAGACCTAGGCGCTGTGGTGGATCAGATAACCGCCGCCTGCAAGGCCAGCCACTCCGGGGAGAACCTCTCAGGCTGGATTGCGCAGCTGGATCAGGACGCGGCCGCGTGGGACGCAGAACTGCGTGGCCATGCCGATGGACAAGAGCCCATGCATCCATTAGATGTGTACACCAACCTGGAGCAACATTTAGACGAAGACACCGTCCTGGTCATGGACGGCGGAGACTACGTGCAGTGGGGTCGTTCGTTCCTCAAGGCTCGTAAGCCTGGGCGTTTCCAAAGACTTGGGCCGTTGAGCCATCTAGGCGCTGCCGTGCCCTACGCCATGGCGGCTAAGTTAGCCTACCCAGAGAGCAAGGTGGTGGCGTTCTCGGGTGACGGAGCATTCGGTTTCTATTCGATGGAGTACGACACAGCCATCCGGCACAACATCAACATCACCACTGTACTGGGCAACGACCATACGTGGGGCATCGACAAAACCTTCCAAGTGGCCTACTACAACCGCGCCGTCGGAACCGACCTGCGGCCGATACGCTACGACAAGGTTGTAGAAGCCATCGGCGCATACACCGAGCACGTCGATAAACCGGCCGACGTCGGTCCGGCGGTGGGAAGAGCTCTGAATTCGGGCCGTCCTGCGCTGGTAGATGTTGCGATTCGGTCCGGGGCCAGTCCCCTTGCCGACGCCATGATTGCACGGCGGACCGGTGGGTAAGGACCTTGTAAACGATTCTCGTCGTTTTGAAATATATCATAGAGT
>Ga0066372_10000812_pt1 | contig 12028 bp, 7 predicted proteins | sample Knorr_S15_td_250_FD_77011 | JGI IMG/M metagenome (GOLD analysis project Ga0066372, IMG submission 77011) | Marine microbial communities from Southern Atlantic Ocean transect - Knorr_S15_td_250_ad_251m_LV_A | ecosystem: Environmental > Aquatic > Marine > Oceanic | place: Southern Atlantic ocean... | reverse complement strand
AGGGGAATTTAAAAACATGCTCGGTTCGGCTGAATTTGGCGCTATGGTAAAAGGCGGAGGTCTAGAGAAAGCAATGGAATCTGAGAAATTCCGCGGTAAACCACCGAAGGGTAAGATAAGATAAGCTTGTGTATTTTTAGGAGGAGCTAAGGTTCCTCCTAAAAATAATCAATTTATATAATTGCCATAAGGCCTACTACAGGCCTGAGCTCGGGTGAGAAGGAGACGAGAAATCGTCTCCTTCTTTTATTTATACTGTTTGACTTTAGATTTCCATTCTGACGAAATTCACCCAAACTCAAGGAGGTAACCTGTGAAAAGTATTATCATGCGCAATATCATATGTATGGTCTTGTGGATTGGTGTCTGGATGACACCAGCCGTAGGGCAGTTGAAGACAACAGAAACTGAAGATGTTGATATAATTTACACCAGCCCGCTACATAAATACCTTCTACCTCAGCTGGTCAGCACCTTTACAAATTCCTATAATTTCCATCGTAATCTCTTCGGATATACCCCCATTGAGACTATCAGTATTCTGATGCAGGATTTTGGAGACTTTGGTCATGGTGGTGCGGATGCACTGCCCAAGAACAATGTGAACATTGGGATCGGTCCCTTTAATTATGTTTATGAAACTATGCCTGCCAGCGAGCGCATGAACTGGCTTATGCATCATGAATTGACACATATTGTGACTACAGACATGCCCAACAAAAGGGATCGCTTATGGCGCGGTATATTTCGCGGGAAAGTATCCACATCCATTGATGATCCACTCTCAATTATGTACAGCTATCTTACAAATCCGAGACGCTATGCACCGCGCTGGTACCATGAAGGTTCAGCTGTATTTATGGAATCTTGGATGGCCAACACCAAAGGCCGTGTTTTCGGTGCATATGATGAGATGGTTTTCCGCACTAAAGTCCGTGATAATGCAATTATTTATGATATTGTAGGTCTGGAGTCGGAAGGGAAAACCACTGATTTTCAGATTGGTGTTAATTCATACCTCTACGGCACACGATTCATCAGTTATGCCGCCAACACCTACGGGCCTGAGAAATTCATTGAATGGGTTTCCCGCCCGGATGATAGTAAAGCCTATTTCACCAGTCAGTTTAAAAAAGTGTTCGGTATCGGTATTGATCAAGCTTGGGAAAATTGGATTGATTGGGAACGGGATTTTCAAAACAAAAATTTGGAGTTGATACGAAAGTATCCAACCACACCTTTTCGACCTGTATCCAATATGGGCTTGGGCTCGGTATCAAAGGGCTTTTACGATGAAAAATCAGGTAAGATTTACCTGGGCGTGTTTTACCCGGCTGAAGTATCTCATATTGCTGCAGTTGATGTACTTACGGGTAAAATGGAAAAAATAGCGGACATTCACGGTGCTGCAATATTTTTTGTTACATCTGCTGCTTTTGATCCGGAAAGTGGGGACCTGTTTTACACCATGGACAATGGCCACTGGCGAGATCTGTGGATGGTAAACGTTAACACTAAAAAGGTCAAGCTTTTGGTTGAAGACTTGCGTTCCGGCCACCTTGCTTTCAATCGTGCGGATAAATCTCTGTGGGGTATCCGTAATTCAGATGGTTATTCAACGGTGATTCGGCTAGAACCGCCTTACAATGATTATAAATCAATCAAAACATTTGGGTATGGTGGTCAATTTGATGAATACGATGTTCACACTATGGACATTTCTCCAGACGGAAGCCTTTTGTCGGTTGTAAAGGTGGACATGAATGGCATTCACAGACTTATGCATATTCCAATGTCCAAGGCTCTTAAGGGTGATTTTAACGGCAAGCAGATCTTTGATTTTGATAGCAGCGCCCCCGAAAATTTTGTTTTCTCTGCTGATGGGAAATATCAGTATGGATCATCCTATTACTCTGGGGTATCCAATATTTTTCGCTATGATACGGAGCAGGATACAGTTGTGGCGGTCAGCAACTGTGAGACAGGATTCTTCCGCCCAATTCCCTATTCTAACGATTCACTGATTGTAATGCGCTACACTGGTGAAGGATTTATGCCGGTGATGATTCCAAACAGGGAAGTTGAGGACGTCAGTGCGGTGGATTTCCTGGGATGGGAGATTTATGATAAGCACCCCATTGTTCAAGAGTGGGCTACAAAAGCGCCATCGGATATGGATCTGGGTAAAATCGTTATACATGAAGGCGACTACAACCCCATGTCAACCTTTGGTCTTTCATCTATTTATCCGGTTGTGCAGGCATACAAGGATCCCCAATGGCCGGCCTACGGAATGCGTATGAATTTTATGTCCAAGTTGGGATTGAACAAAGGAGATCTAACCATTACCTATTCTCCCCAGGACACCATCGCCAAAGACCAGAAAATCCACGCTGTGGGGACCATGAAACTGAACGTTCTTACAGGGCCCCTAGCCGGATCCTGGACTTTCAGTGGAGGTAAAGATGCTTCTGATTTTTACGATCTTTTCGGCCCCACTATCAGTAGCAGGAAAGGATCCTTTTTCCGCACCAGTTTTTCTAAGACAATAGACCAAGAATTGCCGATTAAGATGTCAACAGGACTAGGTGTATACGGAGGCTTTGAAGAATTACCGGATTACCAGGATCAGGTTGCAGCCTATGATAAATTCTTTTCTGGGAATTTATCATTTAGCCATTATAAGGCCCGGCGTACACTCGGATCGATTGATCAGGAAAAAGGACGTATCGCTTCGCTTTCATTTTCGAGTACCTATGTTCCGCATGATGCCAGCACAAAAAAAATGTACACTAAGATTAACGGAAATTTTTCCTATGGTCTTTTGCTGCCTATAACTGATCACTTACCAATTTGGATTCGCACCTCCGCCGGTTATTCACTGGTTGGAGATGATCATTCGATGGATCCCAACGGCGGTTTTGGCGAGTTCTTTTTCGGCGGTTTTGGCAACAACTGGATTGATTACCAGGGTATAAAACGCTACCGACAGTATTATACCTTCCCTGGCGCAGGTATAACCAGTATTGGTGGCACAAATTATGTGCGTGTTATGGGTGAACTTGTTTTGCCTCCGCTTAGGTTCCGCCATGTAGGAACACCCTTTTTCTATCTAAATTGGGCCCGCCTGTCAGTTTTTTCTTCTGTTCTGCAAGGGAGTGATATGTATTCATATACTGATGATGGCGACATAATGACACGGTTTACAAATTTTGGAGCACAGATTGATATTCGCCTGGTCCTTTTTTCTTATATGCGCTCTACATTGTCTATTGGTTATGGTGTTGCCCGAGGACATATTGATGAAAAATCCAACTGGTACGATTTTGAACCGGAGACAATGATCTCCCTCCAAATTCTGGATTAACATGGAACTTGATTTGATCCTTAAGATAGCGGTTAGTCTCCTACCCGCTATCATTATGCTCTTGGTGTTTATATTTATGGACAGCTATAAGCTGATGGATATAAAAAGCGTTCTCATCGCAATTGCGATTGGCTCATTAGCTGCAATTATATCCTATTTTGTAAATGATCCTGTCGTGGAAAATATTTCTAAGCAGTTAAATGCAAATGTGGATGATGTTTGGAAATACTACTCACGCTACGGTGCGCCGATCGTGGAAGAATTCTTTAAAGGCGCTATACTTGTGTACCTCATTCGTGCCAGCAAAATCGGCTTTAATATAGATGCGGCTATATATGGATTTGGTCTTGGTGCCGGCTTTGCCATCATTGAGAATCTTTATTATGTGTATGTTTTGGGCGTGGAAACAAATCTCACTGTATTTATCATCCGCGGGTTTGGTACGGCCATTATGCATGGAGGCACGATGACCCTGTTTGCAATAATTGCAAAAACTATGACAGACCGGAAAATCTGGGGAAAATGGGGAGGTTTTATTCCGGGGTTTTTTACTGCCGCATTATTCCACTCCTTTTACAACCACTTCTTTTTCAACCCGCTTATCCTGACTTTGTTGAACGTGATTACTATCCCTGTTATACTGATGCTTATTTTCAAACGCTCCGAAAAATTCTTGCAGAATTGGCTGGGCGTGGGCTTTGACACTGATCAAGTTCTGCTGGATATGGTCAACCAGGGCAAGGTTGGGGACACCAAGGTTGGGGAGTATCTACAGTCCATCAAGAAAAGGTTCGCAGGGGAAGTGGTGTTTGACATGATTTGCCTTTTGAGAATTCATCTTGAACTTTCTATGCGGGCTAAGGGCGTGTTGATGATGCGTGAGGCTGGGATGGATGTGGAACCGGATGCAGATCTGAAAGACAAGTTTAATGAATTGAATTATCTCGAAAAAAGTGTAGGGAAGACAGGCATGATGGCACTATCTCCATTCTTACACCAGAGCAGCCAAGACCTGTGGCAGTTGCACATGCTTGGAAAAGAGGTGAAAGACTGATCCCCACACCCATATCACGGACAGTCATGAATAGGATCCGGATTTAAGTAAAATCTAGCTGACTGCCGGAACCGGATATAGTGGCAGTCCTTACCTGTATATAATAATTACGAAAAGCCTAATCTGGTCTCTTGGATAGAGATGAAAAAACGATCAATGCAGTAGGATATAAATAAATGATTGACCCTAAACTAGTTGTTTTAGCTATTTATTTCTCAATTCTGTTAGGAATCGGGCTCTATGCTTCTAAAAGGATAGTCAATATCAGTGATTATTATGTAGGCGGGAAAAAGTTAGGTTACTGGATCGCGGCTTTGTCAGCCCGATCTACTGGTGAGTCAGGCTGGCTTTTGATCAGCGTGACCGGAATGGGCGCTCTCATTGGCGTGGCTGCATTTTGGATAGTGGTAGGTGAGGTTTTAGGTGTTTTTATTTCATGGCAGTTTATGGCCAAGAAATTTAAGCGTATGACCGATGAATATGATTCTATAACTATCCCGGATTTTCTGGTTAGTCATTTTCGTTCTTCCACAAATTTGATTCGTATTATTTCCGCTACAGCACTATCACTTTTTGTGGTGATATATGTCAGCGCCCAGATTGATATTACAGGTAAGGCCTTCGAATCATTTTTGGGTATCAATTATTATCATGGTATCGCCATTGGATTTGGGATCGTGGTAATTTATATATTTTCTGGTGGTTTTTTGGCAGTTGCTTGGTCGGATATTTTCCAAGGATCCTTGATGTTTGTATGTTTGTTACTATTGCCGATCGTTGCTTTTTTCAGTTTATCAAGGGACGCGACTTTAATCGATAATTTACGCTTACTTGACCCGGCTTTATTAAACATTTGGGGTGCAGGAGGTTTTACCTTGCTTAACCTTGCAGCTGTAGCAGGTTTAGTTTCTATTGGAATAGGATTTATGGGCTCACCACAAGTTTATGTGCGGTTCATTGCCATTGAAAGTGAAACAGAGGTGGAAAAAGGTAAATGGGTTGCCGTTTTTTATACATTGATAACAGATACAGCGGCAGTTGTGGTTGGTATTTTTGGTAGGTATATGTTGACCAAAACCGGTCAAGATCCAGAAACTATTTTAGGTATAGCCGGAGAGAATGTTTTGGCCATGCTTTTGAACCTGGTTATGCCTACGGTTATTATCGGCGTGTATATCGCTGCCGTGTTATCAGCAGTTATGTCCACGGTTGATTCGTTGCTAGTTGTTGCTTCCAGTGCGGTGACGCGAGATTTTTATCAGCAGATAATTTGCCCAGATATAGACGAGAAATGGTTAATGAGTTTTTCAAAAAAAGTTACCCTGAGTTTGGCGTTGCTAGCCCTAGGTGTTGCATTGACTGTGTCAGTTTTATCGCCAGATAGGACAGTTTTCTGGTTTGTCATTTTTGGCTGGTCTGGTATTGCAGCTACTTTCTGTCCGGTAATCATCCTTTCCTTGTTCTGGAACCAGTATACAGAAAAAGGGGCTATTGTATCCATGGTAACCGGTTTTCTATGCGTACCGATATTTAAATTTATTATACCCGCTATAGATGGTATTGGGATTTACTTTGATAAATTGGACGTTATGTTGCCATCCGTATTGTTAGCGATAATTGCTGGTGCGGTCACTAGCAAGACGATAGAATAGTCTTCAAGCACAATTTTACTAGTTCTAATCAGTTTATTATTAATATTGGTAAATATTTTGCCTCATATTTATGACCTAAATTTTTTAACAAATTAACCTGAACATTGTAATTTATATATGATCATGAAACGCGGACAACGCATCCTTTTTTTGACTGTAGTAGTCCAATGGGCTATACTAACAAGGGTATTATCACAAGCACATTGGGAGACAGCGATTTATGCAGAAGATACTTGGTATTATTTTGTAGGTATGACAGCACCGCCCGCAAATTGGTATAACCTAGATTTTGACCAAAACAATTGGTCTTCTGGTCAAGGCGGTTTTGGTTATTCTGATGGAGATGATAACACCACAATTCCAAACACTTTATCGGTATTTTTTCGCAAATCATTTCAAGTTGATGGTTTGGATGAAATCTTGTCTGCTGCTATCCATGGCGATTATGATGATGGCTTTGTGGCTTATTTAAATGGGGTTGAAATTGCCCGATCTTTCAATATGGGTACCTCAGGAACAACGGTGGCCTATGATCAAACCACCGATAGTGACCATGAAGCAGCTATGTATCAGGGCGGTGTACCTGATGTATTTATTTTAGATCACAATGATCTTGAAGGATTATTACAGGTAGGAGAGAATGTATTTGCTGTTGAGGTACACAACGTTAATTCCACATCATCTGATATGTCCAGCCTGTTCTTTTTATCTTTTGAGTTAAACCCAGGTGTATCATACTATGGCAATACACCAGATTGGTTTTATATACCTACTGGACTTACAACATCTCACTTACCTATCGTGATTATTAACACTAATGGTCAGGATATTCCAAACGAAAATAAAATTACAGCACATATGGGCATCATAGATAATGGACCTGGGGAAACGAACTATCTTTCCGATCCCTATAATCACTATGATGGTTTTATTGGTATTGAGCTGCGCGGCTCATCAACCCAGTGGTTTCCTAAAAAACAGTTTGCTGTTGAAACTAGAGATAGCTTTGGAGAGAATAATAATGTTTCGTTGTTTGGCATGCCCGAGGAGAACGATTGGATCTTTAATGCACCTTATACAGATAAATCGCTGATGCGCAATGTGCTGATTTACAAGATGGCCCGGGATGTGGGCCGCTATGCCAGTCGATCACATTATTTTGAGCTGGTACTGAATGGAGATTATAGGGGTGTATATATCATGCTTGAAAAGGTAAAGAGGGACGACAATAGGGTGGATATTACTACACTTAATCCCGGCGATGTTAGTGGTGAAGATCTTACTGGAGGCTATATAATTAAAATTGATAAATGGGATGGTGAGAATGTAGGAGGCTGGTATTCTGAACCTCAATTAGAAAATTACAGTGGATTTTATTATCAGTATCATTATCCAAAACCAGATGATATTATAACAGAACAACGAGGATATATCATTAATTATATAGAAAATTTTGAACAAGCCATCATCAGTGAAAATAACTCGGACTCAAGCTCTGTATACGCGAACACAATCAATTGGTATTCATTTGTGGATTTTTTGATTATGCAGGAAATAGCAAAAAATGTTGATGGTTACCGGCTTAGCAGCTATATGTACAAAGATAATGATCGTAATGATGGCCGTCTTGTTGCTGGTCCCATCTGGGATTTCAACCTTGGTTTTGGTAACGCGGATTATTATGAAGGTTGGGACGCCCAGGGCTGGCAGGTAGATGTAGTAATTCCTTCCGATGATTTTAGCAATCCATTTTGGTGGAGTTTAATTTGGTCCGATGAAAATTTTCGGTGGTCGGTACAGCAACGTTGGTATGAGTTGCGCCAAAACATGCTATCAAATGCAGCCGTAAACACAGTTATTGATTCTCTGCAAGATCATATTGGCGTAGCCGCTGATCGCAACTTTGAACGTTGGCCGACACTGGGAGAATACGTTTGGCCTAATTATTTCATTGGCGAAACCTATGAAGAAGAAGTAGAATATCTACGGGATTGGATAATGACTAGAATGGAATGGATGGATAATGAATTGCTGGCTACACACGGCAATAAGTATTTAGTTCCAGAGGTGTTTGCTCTAAATCCAGTATTTCCTAATCCATTTAATCGCTCGGCGTCAATTCGATACTTATTACCTATAGACGCCGAAATTAAACTAGACGTATTCAACATCAAGGGAGTTCATATTTCTCGACTTTTTGAAGGTGGAAAACACGCTGGTGTTCATACATTATCTTGGGATGGAAAAGATAATTATGGCCAAGATATTAGTAGTGGTATGTATATAATATTATTAGAGGCAAATAATTTGCAATATAATCGGCATCATTATACAGAGACCAGAAAAATGATCTTGGTTAAATAAAATATTTGAAAATTTATAGAGATGCTATTACTCTTGCCGGAGATTGTAATCAGGAAAAAAACTTGACAGAGGCTTAAATCAATCCGTACAATATAATACGCACGTAAGAAACCGTGGTTTGATGTGCTTTGATAAATAAATAGATAAAAGTAAGGAGCATACTATGCAAAAGGGTAGTGTGAATAAAGTTATACTAGTAGGCCACCTAGGAAGTGACCCTGAGGGCCGATTTACGCCGGGAGGCACCGCGGTAACTACGTTTAGTATCGCCACAAATGAATCCCGCCGTAATAGTGATGGCAATTGGGATGATCATACGGAATGGCACCGTTGCGTGTTATTTGGTAAGCAGGCAGAAACAGCTGCAGAATATGTGAAAAAAGGTCAAATGGTATATGTTGAAGGCCGTCTACAGACCCGCTCGTGGGAAGATAAGGATGGCGTAAAACGGTACTCAACAGAAGTCGTCGGTAACTCATTTACAATGCTGGGTCGCCGGACCGTTGATGAGGGCGGTAGTACACCCCCAGCGGACGACGACGATCTTCCGTTTTAAATAAGGATAACTAAATAATGTAAAAACTCCGACCATGAAGTCAGTACGTACAAAACTGGATTCCTATAAATTGCTACCGAATTGGTTTCGTTATTTGATGAGTTATGTAAATTTATTTTTAGGTAGCATTCTAGTAAAAACTGTTGTTCGAGGACGACAATATATTCCCAAGCAAGGCCCATATATTATTGCTATTAATCATTTTCACATTTTTGACCCAGCCCTAGTTGCATATAGTATTCGTAAGCCGATAAGCTTCCTTGCAGCTAGCGATCAAGAAATAGAGTGGTATGTGGTTTTAGCGGGGAAACTGTATGGATTTATACCTACGAATAGAACACACCTAGCGCCTTCAACAATTAAAAAAGCCCTACAGGTTCTTACCCGGGGTGATATCCTAGGCATTTTTCCGGAAGCCACAGCAGATCTTGCGCTTCGGAAACCGAAAAAGGGTGTAACATATTTATCTGTTAAATCGGCTTGTAAGATATTACCCGTTGGTGTTATCGGATTAGATGATATTTGGAATAATTGGTTGCGGGGCGTGAGACCAAAAGTGTCTGTCAAGATAGGGAAACCATTTTCAGTACCGGAGGAATTTCCGCCCGACAGGAATAAAAGAGAAGAAATGCTTAGCAATATAGGTAATGATATTATGTGTCACATAGCTGCTTTACTACCTGAGAATCGCCATGGGCACTACAACGGCAACCAGAAAATAAAATATTATAAGGACTGAATTATTCCGATTGTTTATTTATTATTAATATAATTAACCCAATAAAAATGATTAGGCCACCACTTACTACATAAAAAGGTACCCTTTCAGTAAATAATACCCAGGCCAGATAAGATGCAATAATTGGTTCACCCAGAGGAAGGGCAGCTATAACTGTCGGTGAGACGAATTTTACAGAATAACTGAACGCTGTGTGTCCTATGAGAGTTGGAATTAGCCCCAGCATGAATAACCAAAAATAATTGTTTATAGAATAACCCAAAAGTGGGTTATCCAAAATAAGGGAACTGACCAGAAGCACGACTGCTGATACGGTATACACCATTCTTGTGTAGGTTATAACCGGAGTGGTTTTTCTCACTTCGGCCCCAATGATGAATACAGATCCCAAAAAAACAGCTGACGTTATTGCCATAATATTTCCTAAACCCGCGCCGCTTACACTCCCCAAATCGTCACCTTGTACAATAATACATCCAACCAAAATGATCAAAAGTGCTATGATAGTGATCCAACTAAGTCTGCGGTTGTACCACAATCGTTCGAACAATAACGTAAAGCCCGGAGCCACGATGCCCAGAACAGTCGTATTTGCTATCGAAGTTAGTTTCAAAGCACCAAACCAGAAAATAAAGTGCATTGCCAATAGAAAACCAGCGGCAAGAACAAGTCGGATATTTTTTGGTGTAATTGATTTTTGCGGACGAATTGAGCTAACACCCCACAGCATTGTGCTAGCGAACGTCATACGCCAAAATGAAATAACAGCCGCAGGAACCAGCGGTAAAAGCCTAGCGATTACTGGAGATGTGGATATTGCCAATAAGCCAGTGAATAAGATAGCATAAATCCATTTATTCATTTACTTATTGGCTTCTAGAAGGTGTTCCTATTATTATCAATTATTTTCTTCTTAGATTCATTTACAAACAGGGGTGCGTAAAAACGCTCAGCTTTTGTGGTTTCAACATAGTGTCTCATATTTGGACCAAATATGATTTTTTCTTCTCTGCTGATAGGACCTACGTAAGGGATATCAAACACCATAGTGCTTTCCATTGTTACTTGCAGCGACTGAGCTACTGTAATGTTTTTTTCATAAAATAATTATTAATCCTATTTTAATCATTGTGCGCATAATTGGTTCAAGTAACAATACTAGACTTTATAAATAAAAATACGATGTTACTTTACACTAAGATGCGAGGTATTCTGATGTAGTGTTTCACCTTCTAAAATATAAACAGTCTGGTTGGTAGGTATATTTTCAAATGTTTGATCTATTCCACTAGGCCAGGAGACCTCGATTTTGTCGATTGATTCAATTGACCCTAGTCCAAAATATAGCTCTTTTGCATTTGCAGAAAAATAACCTTGGCCAGATACAAGTGCCTGCTTCTGTTTTATTAGGCCAACAGCAACACTTACAGTTGCGCCAAAACCATCACGGTTTGATTTTGTGCCCTCCAGTCGCACTTTGATCCAGTTGTTATCATTTTTGGTTTCATTGTGAAATAGAATTCCAATCCCTTGGTTTGGATCGAAAATATTATTGCCCCGACCATCTTCCACCTGTTGTCCATTGACGGTTACAAAAATGTCAACCTTACCGTCATCATCATAATCGGCAAAAATTGCGGATCGATGAATACGATTTCCTGTGGCAAGCACACCAGATCTTTCGGAAATATCTGTGAATCGACCATGGCCATCATTTTCGAACAAAAGATTGGATTGGCGGTTGTCACCACTAACTGAATTTAAATGGCCGTTCGCGAAGAAAAGATCCAGATCTGTATCATTGTCTAGGTCAAACAGACCAGGTGCCCAGCTTACTTTAGGCCAGGTAAGCTTATGTAATAATGGTGATTCGAAATCATGCACAAACACCGCATTCCGTAGTTGGCCATCATTACTGCTTTTGTTATCAAGGAGCGTTGCCAAGGTGTTGACCTCTGCCGCAAAGTTTGTGTATATCAGATCTGTTAAGCCATCCTTATTGAAGTCTCCCAATGCTATCCCCATACTGCCATCAGTGGTACTAAGGCCACTGGGGCCAGAGAATGGCTTAAATGTTCCGTTACCGCGATTAAGGTAAAAACCGTTGGCATCTGTGTCGTTGGTAACAAACAGGTCGGGAAGCCGGTCTTCATTAAAATCGTTGAATACTACCTGCATCGATTTTCTGGAAGCATCATCTAACACACCGGTACTTGCCGTTACATCGCTGAATGTACCATCACCGTTATTTCTGAATAATGTATTTGGCAATCCGCCGAAATCCATCGGGAACCGT
>Ga0066372_10000807_pt1 | contig 12035 bp, 8 predicted proteins | sample Knorr_S15_td_250_FD_77011 | JGI IMG/M metagenome (GOLD analysis project Ga0066372, IMG submission 77011) | Marine microbial communities from Southern Atlantic Ocean transect - Knorr_S15_td_250_ad_251m_LV_A | ecosystem: Environmental > Aquatic > Marine > Oceanic | place: Southern Atlantic ocean... | reverse complement strand
GGGGTCACTTGTACCCGATTCACCGAAGGCACCGAAGTTTACCTTGCCTTTCGCTTGGCAGGGAAGCCGTTTGACTCCCCCCCCTATCGACACTGCATACACACACGCAAAGCCACCCGTCGGTTTTGGGAAACAAAGCTGTAGGGATTTAGACCCCCCTCCCCCTGCAACACTGGGGGTGCTATAGCAGAGTGATAGCAGTGCCATAGTAGTGTATATGGATCTAGTACATGTTAGGCCCTACCTTTCTGGATTAAGGGGGGGTTCACTGGCGGGATTGGTAGAATTTCTGACTCTGGGTATAACCTAAACTACTGATAAGATAAGGTTTTTTTGGTCTGAATGTGTACCAAAGTGTGTACTATTTCAATTCATGAACAGGAACGAAAGTTGTAAAATATTGTTATACAATAACTTAGATATGAACAGATCCCTATGATTTATAAGTAACTGTCCTCCCCGAAAATCCCCTCAGTTCTCCCCACTGTCACCTTACAAAACTCAGTATCTAAATCCTTTATGGAGGATATTGTGTATCGTTAAGATTAAGATGTAGGCAGCCCCCATAATGTGTGCTGTAAATGCTTTTCCCCTATTCTCGCTGCTTTTGCTGGCTCTTGTATATAAGGGTGTACATTCAGTGACAATCATGCTACATACGGTATGTATCTTCCTTGTAGGAAATGATGTGTTATATTCAAAGCAGGTAAAGTGCACTTTGCAAGGGGGTCAATCCTATGAAAATCCAGGGATCGCTTATAGCCACGGGCCTGTTGACTGCTGTACTGTTCACATATCCTTCTCAGGGTCTTTCAGGTCAAGGGATCGGGGTGGGAGCAAGAGGTGGTACCATGGGGGTAGGACCAGAAGTTACTTTGGGATTCTATCAAAAATTTGCAGTTCGCGGTGGTTTTGGAAAAATGGACTGGGACTTCATGCCAGAGATACCGACGTCTCTTTTTGGTATGGGGTTCGGTCTTCCTGGTTCTGGGGATGCGACGACGACTACAGCTCTTTTTCCAGAAACTATAAATTTTGGGGCTGACGTCTATTTGACTGATAATTTTCGGGTAACTGGAGGGCTTTTACTGCAGACAGGAGAGACTGGCATCCAAGGAACTGTCGACTCGAGTGGAGGAGATATTACAGTAGGTTCGAAAAGCTATTCGGCAGCTACCTTCGAAACCTTCAAGGTCACTCTGGACGAAAACAAAGACTACGTCCCCTACGCATCGATTGGTCTTGGCAACCACTCGGAGCGAGGTTTTGGTTTGTTCGCAGAACTGGGGGCCGCTTATTATGGGAACAGAGTCGTGACGCTCGAAACAACAGGGAATGTCAACGTGCTGGGAGAAACTGAATTCAAAACCAACCTGGCCGAGGAACAGGCGTCCATCCAAGAAAAAGTTGACGGCTATCTTAAGATTTGGCCGATACTGAGTATTGGTTTTAGGTTCAGCCTATAGATCTGTCTTCTCAGGTAACAACAGGCCCAACCTGCACCCCAACCAAGGTTGCTTATGAGACTCATTCTATCGTAGCTGGCTACTGGTATTCTGAATACATCTTCTTCGCCCGACAAAATTGAATGCACAGAATGGGTTGATAACAGGACGTATATCACTTAGTGGTAGCACCTCACGGTGGCACCATTACCCAGAGTAACACTAGTAGGGGTACTACCATGTACGATAAATAACCCTTACGGGATTAGGCTTGGAACTAACTTCCGCGGGTGCGAGATCGTTCCAGTTAGGGTGCTACTCGCAGCAGGATGAACCCTCCTTATCCTTCTTCCGATTCCGAAAGATGAGAATGACAAAGATGAGTAACCACACTGCAATGAGATCGGTACGACCTAAATATATGACTAGTGCAAAGGCACCATAGAACAGCAACTGCTGTGAGCTTTTGAGACCTCAGAGTGACTTCATTTGTTTGCTCCTTTACCTTGTAAGAGACAGGTGTACACGTGCGTGTTACTGTTTTGCTAGTGCCTTTGTCAAAAAACGATCTAATGTCTCCGCGAATAACTTCTTATCGTTATTACTGTAGGGTTTTGGGCCACCTGTTTGGACTCCAGTGGATCTCAGATTATGCATAAAATCTCGTATTGAGAGACGTTCTTGGATGTTTGCTCTACTATACTCTTGTCCTCTCGGATTTATTGCTAAAACCTCTTCATCAACGACTCTTGATGCCAAAGGGATGTCTGCTGTAATTACCAGATCTCCTTTACTTATATGATCTACTATATAATCATCCGCTACGTCTTCTCCTGTTCCTACTGGAACGAACCTTACGTAAGAATTATTGAAGGGTAGGGTGATTCGATGATTCGAAACGAACAAAACTTCTACTTCACAGCGAGCTCCAGCTCTGCTCACTATAGTGTTGACTTCTTTGGGAGTGGCGTCTGCATCAATCCAAATCTTCAGTCTATCGCATTTGGACACTTTCTTGCCTGTTTCTGTCACTTCAATCTCTCCATTGGGTAAATGTCCGAGCTATTGCTGCAAAGGTAAGACGTGAGAGTTGTAATGTTATGCGGTGACCTTAGGGCGAAAAAGTGCAATGTGATCACAATTCCTCAGTTGCTCAAGAGGCTAGGACCAGTGTCTCAATGGCCCCAAGGAGTTCTGTTCTTCCTTTGCCCGTTTTAGAAGAAGTCAGAACGACTTGGTTTTCTTCTACTTCAAGTTGTTCTGTCACTATGGCCAGAGCTTGATTTTGTTTGGCTCGATTTAGTTTATCGGTTTTTGTTAGTGTGATCAGGATGGGGGGCCCTCCATCTGTGAGGAGATCCAATAACCGTAAGTCTATTGGTGTAGGGCCGTGACGAGAATCAATCAGATGTACAACACCTGCTAATTTTCGATTTTCTTGAATATAGTGCTTTACTAAAGTTTCCCATTTTTGGCGCAATTTTATAGGCACTCTTGCATAACCCCATCCAGGTAAGTCGACCATAATGAAAAGGTCATTGATCTTATAGAAATTGATGGACTGTGTTTTCCCTGGAGTACTTGAGACACGAGCAATCTTCTTGTTGTGGCGTCCAAGGAGTCTATTGATCAAAGAAGATTTTCCGACATTGGAGCGGCCAACGAATGCCACCTGAGGAAGTTCTATATCAGGAGTCTCAGATACCTCAAAGAAACTGCCTAGAAATTCAATATGATGAATTTCCATTTCATTGGGCCTGTGGTATGTTTTCTAACGGTTTCCCTTCATGCACGCCGTAGGGAATTTTCCCTGGAGTAGTTAGTGCTTCGCTTATCACTTCATCCATAGTCCGCACAGGTATAAATTCAATTGTGGCTTCGAGGACTTCTGGAGGTAGTAGTGATAGTTCTGATGAGTTGGCTGCGGGAACGATCACTTTGGTGATCCCTTCACGCATTGCAGCAACAGCTTTTTCTTTGAGGCCACCGACTGCGAGTACGCGTCCACGCAAGGTGATTTCACCAGTCATTGCCACATCTGTTGAGGATGGAGTGGCAGTCAAAGCCGAAATCAGCGCACTGGCAATGGTTATACCAGCGGATGGACCGTCTTTGGGTGTGGCCCCCTCGGGCAAATGTATGTGTATATCTAAGTTCTTGTAGAATTGAGGGTCTAGACCCAGTTGATCGGCTCTCGAACGAGCATAGGTCACCGCTGCAAAAGCTGATTCTTTCATGATGTCACCAAGTGTCCCAGTCAATTGGACTTGTCCTGTTCCAGGCACTAAAGCGACTTCCACGTCGATTACTTCACCACCGGATTCTGTCCAGGCTAGTCCATTGACCATTCCGATCCGATCGCCTTCATCGGTATTTTGTCGGAAATGTCGTACTGGACCTAGCAGTGCTTTGACATCCTGGAATCCAACGGTTTCCAAATTCCGATTGTTGTCATCAGTTACTAGCTTCCTTGCCAGTTTCCTGGCTATTTGAGAAATGCAACGGTTGAGTTCTCTGACACCTGCTTCTCTGGTGTAACCATTGATTATTTGCTGTGTTGCTTGATGGGTTAGGTCGAAATCATTTGGGAGTCCGTGGAGCCTTGCTTGCTTTGGCCATAGGAACCTTTGCGCGATTTCAATTTTTTCCGTCTCCAGGTACCCTGGAAGGCGGAGAATCTCCATTCTATCTCGTAAAGGCTGGGGAATACCAGATAAAGTGTTTGCTGTAGCGACGAAAAATACATCAGAAAGATCGTATTCAAGTTCCAAGTAGTGATCAGTAAATGCTTTGTTCTGCTCAGGATCCAATACTTCCAGAAGAGCCGATCCTGGATCCCCGTGAAAGTCCTTAGAGAGCTTATCAATCTCGTCAAGTAGAAATAGAGGATTAGTGCTACCGCTATTTTTCATACCCTGTAGAATTCGCCCTGGCAAGGCTCCCACGTACGTACGTCGATGTCCCCGTATCTCAGCTTCGTCTCGGATCCCTCCCAAACTGATTCTAACAAAGTCTCTGTCGAGTGCTGCTGCAATGCTACTTCCCAGGGAAGTTTTGCCTACGCCAGGTGGACCGACTAGACAAATTATGGATCCTCTAAGTTCACCAACCAAGGATAGTACGGCTATGTGATCTAAGATTCTATCTTTTAGATCCTTCAAACCATAGTGCGCTTCATCAAGGCTTTGGGCGGCGTATTCTAGACTCGATGTTTCCAGTTCCTTGGGTTTCCAAGGTAGGTCTATTAGCCAGTCTAGGTAGTTGCGTATGACCGCAGATTCAGGAGTCATAGGGCCTAGGTTCTTAAGACGGTCGAGTTCTCTGTGAGCTCTATCAGATACTTTCTCGGGCAGAGAAGCCAGGGTTATCTTACTCATAAGTTGGACCCATTCTTGGTCTATTGGGAGGATTTCTGATTGGGTCTCTGATAGCTCTTCGGATTCATCAATGTCTTTCTTTGTGACAATGTCTTTAAGAGTAAGTTGGTCAGTATTTTTCTGAGTATTTGAAGAATTCTCTATTTCTCTCTTGAGAATTTTATGAAGATTGTGGTAACAAATTAAAATATCTTGCTCCTCTAATAGAGCCTGTTTTTCTCCTATACTGAGTTCTATACTATGGAAGATGCTGAAAGCACTCCTTACAGGGTCATTTGTCGAAATTATGGGGTTGTCCCATTGGTTGGATCGTTCCTTTCTTAAGTGGCTGTACTCGTCAAATAGCCTATGGACTTCTTGTATAATATTATTTCCTTCTAGCACTAGGTCTTCCGACGCTTGTGAGGGAAGCGGTTGGATTTTAGTAGTAAATGAAGCTTCCGAGTGATTCAAGTTTTCAGATCTTGCTCTTTCGATTCCTTCAAAGACGACTTCTGCATTGCCATTGGATAGCCAAGTGGTTTCTAGAATCCTTGAGATGACACCAGTTCTGTGTATGTCTCTCTTCGAAGGATTTTCAGTTTCCCTGCTTTTCTGAGTCAAAAACAGGAGATATCCTCCACCCTTAAGAGCATTCGCCAATCCAGCGAGAGAACTAGGTCTTCCTATTATCAGTGGTTGTACCACATTTGGGAAAAAGACAAGGTCCCGAAGAGTGATCACTGGAAGTTGGTCAGGAACCATGTGGATCTGATCAAATTGGATCAATTTCTTCATTTTACTCCTAATGAGGACTCCATCCCCGTAGAACAAGTTCTACATAAAAAGCACTTGTTGACCCAAACAGGGGGTATCCTACTTCGGAAGTTGAGTCAGGGGAAGGACCAACCGGTTTTTAAGCTTGTTTTTCTTCATCTTGTGGCCTGAGGACAAGGAGTGGGGGTCCTCCTTTCTCTATGCTGTCTGAAGTCACAACTATTTGTTCAATATCACTACGAGAGGGGACTTCAAACATGACCTCTTGCATACAAGCTTCCAGTATAGATCTTAAACCTCTTGCACCAGTTCCACGCTTGTTGCTTTTTCTTGCAATCGCCTTTAGAGCATCTTTGTCAAAGGTCAAACCGATACCTTCGAGTTCAAACATTTTTGTGTATTGCTTTACAAGGGCATTCTTGGGTTCCGATAGTATTTTGACTAACGAATCTTCGTCCAGGTCATCTAGGTGAACGGTTATTGGCAACCGTCCAACAAGTTCAGGTATTAGACCAAATTTTTGCAGGTCGTCTGGTTGGGCATTGGAAAGTAGTTTCTCTCTGATCCCGATTTCGCCTTCCGTTCCAAATCCAATCTGTTTTTTCCCTAGACGGGTTTCGATGATTCCATCCAAGCCATCGAAGGCTCCCCCACAAATGAACAAGATATTTCTTGTGTCTAATTTTATATACTCCTGTTGGGGATGTTTTCTCCCCCCTTGAGGTGGTATTGAGGCGATGGTTCCTTCCAATATCTTGAGGAGAGCTTGCTGGACTCCTTCTCCCGAGACATCTCTAGTGATGGACATATTTTCAGTTTTTCTGGCTATCTTGTCTATTTCATCAATATAGACGATTCCTCTTTCACATGCGGCTACGTCGTTATCAGCGGCCTGTAGTAGTCTTACTAGTACATTCTCCACATCTTCCCCGACATAACCAGCTTCAGTAAGCGTCGTAGCGTCTGCAATGGTGAAGGGCACATGAAGCATTCTTGCTAGAGTTTGTGCTAAAAGTGTTTTCCCAACTCCTGTGGGCCCTACGAATAGGATATTTGCTTTGTCTATTTCAACTTCGTCCAATTTGCCTTTATTGTTGATTCTTTGGTAATGGTTGTATACGGCAACGGCTAAAGCTCGCTTGGCAGATTCTTGGCCAATGACATATTCATCGAGAAACGCCTTAGTTTCTTGCGGTACAGGGCTGTTGAAAATTGATTCTGATGCTTCTCGCTTTTCTTCTTCTCCCAAGATTTCATTACAGAGGATGACACATTCATTACAGATATAGACCGATGGCCCAGAAATAAATTGTTTGACAGATTCTTTTGTTTTTCCACAAAAGCTACATTGCAAACCAGAAGGATTTTCAGACATACTTAATTCTCCTTATGCTCCTCTCCGTTCTCTGAGAGATTTCACTCATCCGACTTTTTGTTTTTTTCAGGCCTTATATTTAGCGGTCCTTCAAGTATTCGATCAATCAATCCATAGTCGACTGCTTCTTCGGCACTCATGAATCGATCACGGTCAATGTCTTCGTCGATTCGTTCAGGTTTCTGACCAGTGTGCTTAGATAATATGTTTGTCAGTCGGTCTTTTGTTTTCAAGATTTCCTTAGCCTGAATTTCGATATCAGAAGCTGTTCCATGAGATCCACCAGAAGGCTGATGGATCATGATACGAGCATTCGGAAGGGCTCCACGTTTATTCTCTGCTCCAGCTGCTACCAGGATTGCACCCATCGATGCCGCAATTCCTACTGCCACAGTAGATACGGGAGCTTTCATATGTTGAATAGTGTCATAGATGGCTAGGCCTGCATAGACGCTACCACCAGGTGAATTGATGTAAAGGTAAACAGCTCTTTCAGGGTCTTCGGCCTCCAGAAAAAGCAATTGGGCAATGATAATGTTGGCAACGTTATCGTCAATTCCAGTCCCAAGGAAAATAATTCGGTCCATTAGGAGACGGCTGAAGATATCATAACTTCGTTCACCTCTGCTGGTGCGTTCAATAACGTATGGGGGGTAAATTGCCATTTTTCTACCTATTCCTTTTCAATATTCTATTAATCACTGATTTCTGACTGATTCACAAGAAACTCAAATACCTTATTTTCAGTTATTTCTCGTAGTAAACTATCCATTTGCTTTTGTTTCTGGAGATTAGATCGGATCTTGTGCACCTTTTCACCTGTCTGATCCGAAATCTCACCTATGCGTTTTTCCAAGTCTTTGACTGTACCTTCCAGAGATTCCATCTCGGCTATTCGATCGATTAGAAGTATCCTTCTAACGACAAGTTCGGCTTGTGGCGAGATCTCCTTCTTTGCTTCCATTAGTTTCTCTTCAGTCAGTTCATCGGAATTTCCCAAAAGTGATTCAACATATCGATCAATCATTGATTGCGGCACTGGGAAAGGGTTGGCATCCATTACGCAATCCAGAAGCTTACTTCTAACTATGTTGTCTCTTCTGTCTTCAGCTTCTTTCTTGAGATCCATTTCAATTTTTTGTCTAAGTTCTTCTAAGTCTGCAAATTCTCCGAGACTTTTTGCGAATTCATCGTTGAGGTCAGGGATCTCCAATGTTTTGTGAGACTCCAATTCGATATGGAGTGATTTGGTTTTCCCACGAAGTTCATCATCGGGAAAGTCATCGGGGAATCCTACCTCAAACGTGTTGGCTTCTCCCGATGTCAGAGTTTTGATCCCTTCCTCAATTTCTGGCAGAGCATGGTCATTCCCTAAGGTGAATTCGTAAGGTTTGGTCGTGTCGCTTTCCTTTTCAGTATCAGTTGTATTTTCAACCTTAACCGATACCAGATCTCCATCTTTTGGTTTTTCTGTCGAAGAAGGTATCCAAATACCATTTTGTTTCCTTAGATGTTCAATAACTTCTTCCACTTGAGATTCGGACATTTCTATTGGTGGACGTTCTATTTGAAATCCACCCATTCTGGAAATGTTGATCTCTGGTCTCGTGTCGAAAGAAGCGGAGAAAGAGAGCTCTTCCCCAGGTGTGTACTTAACGTCACTGATTTGTCCTTCTGAGATTGGACTGAGATCAGCTTGGATCAATGCTTCGTTGTAGGTTTGTTGGACCAGTTCATCTAAGGCTTCTCGATCCAAAGTATCTCCAAAGCGCTGCTCCACCACTTGGATCGGAACGTGGCCTTTACGAAACCCAGGTAATTTCAGGTCCCCTCCCAATTTTTTTGCGACAGCTAACCTTGCTGATTTCACTCTATCAGAAGCTACTTTAACCTTTATCGTTATTTCACAGCCTTGACTTTGATCTATGGAGAGGTCTAGTTCGTTTTTTTCTGTAACCATGGATTTTCGTTTTACTCACACTTTAGGTTCAACACATCGAGAAGAATGACAGTGCGAAAGGGGGGACTCGAACCCCCACGGCACGAAGCCACAGGATCCTAAATCCTGCGCGTCTACCAGTTCCGCCACTTTCGCTGCAACTGCCGAGTCCTCTCATGGGAAACCAAGAAAGATAACTGAGCTGGAAAATACCTTCAACAGAGTGTCGACAATGCAGGTAGAGGGATGCGGTCCGCATTCCTCCATGTCTAAAACTTTTTCTTGGTTATTCTGGCACTCGAATGTGTATTATTTGTCTTGCATCAGATGGTGCAGCTATATGGAGTGTGACGATCTCACCTTCATTCAATTCTTGTAGGACTCTGTAGGCTTCTTCTGCATCAGAAATCGGCTCTCTGTTGATTTCGATAACCTTCCAGCCAGGCGCTACTCCTCTCCGAGCTGCAGGACCGTTTATGGCTACTCGAGTTATCACTGCACCAGAGACATCTTCGTAGCCGAAAGCAGTGGCACTTTCTGAGTTCATGTCTTCAATCGCCAGGCCCAGTTTGTCGTCCATCCTTTCTTCTCGTACCGGTCCAGTTGCAGCCGCTGTTTCTGTCCTTGGTTGCAGTGGTGCTTCACCTAAAACAATTGTTACCTCCATGGGACGTTCATTCCTATAGATTCTAACATTTATTGCATCACCAGGCCTTTTTATCGCAATATTTTGTTGCAATTGGCCCACTCTTCCAATTGGGACGTCATTCACTTCGGTTATTACGTCATATTGCTGGAGGCCATACTCCTCTGCAGGTCCATCTTCTGTTATGGTTGTTAGTTCGACTCCAGAAACTGACGGTAGGCCGTAGGTTTCCGCTGAGAGGGCATCGATTGGTCGCATTGCTACCCCAAGCCAAGCTCTCCTCACAACTCCGTAATCAACCAAATCTTCCATGACTCGACGGGCTAGATCGATAGGGATTGCGAATCCATAGCCCTGATAAAAGCCAGTCCTACTCGCTATAGCTGAGTTTATGCCTACTACCTGACCTTGCAGATTGACCATTGGTCCTCCCGAATTTCCGGGATTGATCACTGCGTCGGTTTGAATAAAATCTTCAATGGCGAAACCACGGTTGTTAGCGGTTTCTTCATCTTGTGCTAGTTCTCTTTGGAGTAGTTGGAGTGGGCGGCCGATGGCACTTACTATGCCTACGGTCACAGTATAATCAAGGGGGCTACTAGTGCCTCCGAATCCAGGGTTTCCAATGGCTACAATCCATTCTCCGACTCGGAGTTGTTCGGAATCTCCGAAATGAAGTTTGGTCAAATTGTCAGCATCGATTTTGATTACTGCAACGTCTGTAAATGGGTCTTGTCCGACTAAAGTTGCAGGGAATGATCTACGGTCTTGCAAGAATACTGTGAGACTAGTTGCGTCGGTGACGACATGGTTGTTGGTCAGAATGTAGCCGTCATCAGAAACTATAAAGCCACTTCCTCCCGCAACTTGGTCTGGTTGAGGTTGGGGATTCTCTTCTCGGCGGAAAAAAGGATTAGAGAAGGGATTTGTATTTTGGCTTCTTCGGGTAGAAACTTGTTTTCGCGCTTCAATGCGAACTACTGCAGGAGTTACGGTTTCCGCAACATTTACAAATGCGTCACTCAGATCTAAGGCTGGCTGGACTGCTTGTGGTGATATTTGTGGTTCATTGCTAATTACTGGATTGGTATTGGAAGGTGCACTAGTCCAACCGATTCCAGATGCTATTCCTAGTCCTGAAAGGCAGCTGAAAATGGTAATCAGGGCAACTTTCAACTTATTACGCATTGGATCATACATCAGCTAATTCCTTATTGTGTAGTCGTCTTTTTCCTTACCCGATCAGAATCTAACCAAAGGTATCCTTGGTTGTGATGCGTGTTATACACAGGATGGGGACTATATGGTCCCCATCCTGTGTATTTGGTATTTCAAATCCATGTTTCGAGGATTTGTGATAAAACCTTATTCCTCTACTATTTCGTAATCCGCTTCGACTACATCTTCATCAGATTCATCATTGTCTTCCAGTGCGTCTTCTACTTCTTCACCAGAATCTGCCTGTGCTTGATACATTTCTTGTCCCGCTGCACTAAATACTTGCATCAAATTGTCACGGGATATTTCCAGTTCACTAGCGCTACTTTCAGAATTACCTAATGAGGTTTTGGCGGAACCTAGTGCCTCTGATAGGTTCAGTTTGGTCTCATCAGAGATTTTATCATCCCATTCTGCGGAGTCTTTTTCGACCTGATAGACAAGGGAGTCCAATTGATTTCGAGCATCGACTTGTCCTCTCTTTTCTTCATCTTCGGTAGCATGTGCTTCGGCATCTTTAACCATTTTGTCAATATCTGAATCCGAGAGGCCACTTGAAGACTCAATTCGAATTTTCTGCTCTTTTCCAGTAGCGTTATCTTTTGCAGAAACATGGAGAATTCCATTAGCATCGATATCAAAAGTCACCTGAATTTGAGGCACTCCTCTTGCTGCGGGAGGAATGCCGGTGAGTTGGAATTTGCCGATGGTTTTGTTATCGAGAGCCATCTTTCTTTCGCCTTGGAGGACATGGATTTCTACGATTGTCTGATTGTCCTCTGCGGTCGAGAAGACTTCCGTTTTCTCAGTTGGTATTGTGGTGTTTCTTGGTATGAGGGTAGTCATCACACTCCCAAGGGTTTCTATACCTAGGGAGAGCGGTGTGACGTCCAAGAGTAAGACATCGGTGACATCGCCTGCCAGGACTCCCCCCTGTATGCTGGCCCCGAGGCCTACCACTTCATCAGGGTTCACTCCTTTGTGAGGTTCTTTACCAAAGAAATCCTCCACTATTTCTTGGATTTTGGGTATACGGGTAGAGCCACCGACAAGGATTACTTGATCTATCTCTGAAGCTCCAATCCCTGCATCTTTCAGGGCTTTTTCCATTGGAGGTATGGTTCTTTGGATTAGGTCATCGGCTAATTGTTCGAATTTAGCCCGTGACATACTGTAGTTCATGTGTTTAGGACCATCTTGTGTAGCTGTAATAAAAGGAAGATTGATATCAGTTTTCTGGGTAGAGGATAGCTCCATCTTAGCTTTTTCAGCTGCTTCC
>Ga0066372_10000806_pt1 | contig 12044 bp, 10 predicted proteins | sample Knorr_S15_td_250_FD_77011 | JGI IMG/M metagenome (GOLD analysis project Ga0066372, IMG submission 77011) | Marine microbial communities from Southern Atlantic Ocean transect - Knorr_S15_td_250_ad_251m_LV_A | ecosystem: Environmental > Aquatic > Marine > Oceanic | place: Southern Atlantic ocean... | reverse complement strand
ATTTCTGATGGATTGAAAATAAAGGAATATTTAAACTATAATAAAAAAACAAAAAAAGTTAACTTAGTTGAAGTAATAGGTTATGGGATTGATGATATATACAAAGTAACTCAAAAATTAAGTGAAAAAAAATATATTCCCAAACCATTATATACAAAAATTTTTTTTTGAAATTATAGAATTATAGAATTATAGAATGATAGATTTAAAAAAGCTTTGTAAAGAAAAAGGATTAAGAATGACAGAGCAACGAAATATTATAGCTGATGTTGTTGATGAAATAGGTGGCCACCCAGATGTTAATGAAATTCATTTTAAAGCTAATGAAAAAGATAAAAATATAAGTATAGCTACTGTTTATAGAACAGTGAAACTGTTTGAAGAATATGGTGCTTTAGAAAAACATGATTTTAAGGATGGTAGATCAAGATATGAATCAATAAGTAATCATCATCATGATCATCTTATTGACATAGATACAGGTGAGGTTTATGAGTTTACAAATGAACAAATAGAGAGAATACAAAAAACAATTGCTAAAGAACTAGGATTCAATCTTATTGATCATAGATTGGAATTATATGGAACGAAGATTAAAAAGAAATAATTTTTTATTTTTATGCGTTCATTAAGATTATTTTCAATATTATTATGTTTGAGCATTTTTATAATAATAACAATTCCAATTCAATTATTATTAAATTTTTTCAAACTTAAGTTGAAAAATACCTACCCTCTTTTCTTTTATAAAGTAATAAAGAATATTGCTGGAATTAATATTAATACTGAAGGATTTGAAAGAAGGGAACCAGAAGGCACAGGGATACTTTATATCGCTAATCACGTATCTTGGTTTGATATTTTATGTCTAGGTTCAATATTAAATGCTAGATTTATTGCTAAGAAAGAAGTTGCATCAATGGGCATATTTGGGTTTTTAGCAAAGCTAAGTAATACTTTTTTTATTGATAATTTTAATAAAAATAAGATTTATCAATATAATAATTTTATAAGAGAAAAATTGATTAATGGTGAGAGTCTTATTCTCTTCCCAGAAGGCACTACTTCTGATGGTAATAGTATAGGAAAATTCAAATCTTCACTTTTTGAATGTTTAAATTCAAGTGAAAGCTCAATTAATGTTCAACCAATATCTATATGCTATGTCCGTAAAAACAATCTTCCTATGGGAATTTATTCTAGAAGGTTTATTGCTTGGGTAGGTGAAATTTCTATGGTTAGTTCAATGAAAGAATTTTTATCAAGTGGCTCTATAACAGTAAATCTTATATTCCATCCAAAAGTTTTAATAAATCAGTTTAATAGTAGAAAAGAACTCTCTTCATTTTGTGAAGAACAAATACTTATTGGTTTAAATAAAACAATTAAAATATAGACCTTATGCATTCAAAATCTTTTTTTGTTAAATCTTACGGATGCCAAATGAATTTTTATGACAGTGAAAAAATCACTTCAATACTTGAAAATAAAGGAATGATAGAAAAAGAAGAGATTAATAATGCTGATGTAGTGATATTTAATACTTGTAATATTAGAGATAAAGCGGCTCACAAAGTCTATTCTGATATAGGCCGGGTAACTAAATTAAGTCAAAATAAAACAATAGCTGTAGTGGGTTGCGTGGCACAAGCTGAAAACTTAGAAATGTTTAATAAGAATGATAATATTGATATTGTTTTAGGTCCACAAAGTTATCATTTATTACCACAGATGATTAAAGACAGTGAACAAAATAAAGAAAAGTTAATTAATACCGATTTTATTATCAATGAAAAGTTTGATTATATTAATGAGGAAAAAAAATCTAAAGGTGTTTCATCAGCTATAACTATACAAGAAGGATGTGATAAATTTTGTTCATTCTGCGTTGTTCCTTTTACAAGAGGTCCTGAATATTCAAGAAATTTTAATGATATTAAATTAGAGGCGGAATCTGCATCTACTAGAGGAGCTAGTGAAATCATTCTCCTAGGACAAAATGTTAATGCATATAACTATTCTTATAGAAGGAAGAATCACTACTTAAATGATTTGATAAATCTTATTGGTGAAATTGATAAAGTAAAAAGAATTAGATATACAACTTCTCATCCTATAAATATGTCAGATGAACTAATAAATTTACATTCAGAAAACAAGAAGTTAATGCCTTTTTTACATTTACCAGTTCAGTCGGGTTCAGATCAAATCTTAAAAAAGATGAATAGAAAATATAATTCTTATGATTATAGAAAGATCATTGAAAAATTAAAAAAATCTAATCCGAATATTGAAATCTCATCTGATTTTATTATTGGATATCCTGGAGAAACTGAAAAAGATTTTGATGCAACTTTAAAATTAGTAGAAGAAATTAAATTTACCCAATCTTATTCCTTTATATACAGTGAAAGACCTGGAACAAAATCAGCTTCAGAAGATGATGCGGTTAGCTTAAAAGTAAAAAAGGAAAGATTATCCATTCTCCAGAATAAGTTAAAGGATATTCAGCTTAAATATAACAAATCTTTTTATAATAAACATGTCAAAGTATTAGTAGAAAATCAAAGTATTAGTAATCCAAGATATTTTTTTGGAAGAACACCATTCATGCAGTCTGTTTATTTGGAATCTGACAGAGTTAAAATAGGGGAGGAAATGAATGTTAAAATTACATCTTGCAACCATAAGAGCTTATATGGTATTGCTTAATTTATATTAGTTTTACAAGTTGAAAAACAAACAAATAAATACCATATCTAATCAACAATCGAGACAATCATCGAAGTCTTCAATAATAAATATTGAAAACTCAGATGTATTAGAAATATTTGGAATTAATAATGAAAACTTATCTTATTTTGAATCTTCTTTGCCTCTAAAAATATTTCAAAAAGGGAACGAGTTAAATATTAAAGGAGAAAAAAAATATAGAAATATATTAAGAAACGTTATTTTTAAAACTTTAAATGAAATTAAATTAAATAAGGACTTAAGAGAAAAGAATTTAATACAGGAGAATCTTAAAATGCAACTTTTAAGTGATACAGAAAATATTGAAAATTTTACTATTACAAAAACAAGTAAAGGGGATGTTGTGGGAAAGAGTAAGAGGCAAAATGACTACCTAGAAATTTTGAAAAAAAAACAAATTATTTTTGCTATAGGTCCAGCAGGAACTGGAAAAACATTTTTAGCAGTGGCTGCTGCAGTTTCACAATTGATGGAAAATAAATTTGACAGAATAATTTTATCTAGACCTGCTGTGGAAGCCGGAGAAAAGTTAGGATTTCTTCCTGGTGATTTAAAAGAAAAAGTTGATCCCTATTTAAGACCTTTATACGATTCTCTTTACGATTTAATGCCATCTGATGTCGCAATACGAAAGATACAATCTGCAGAAATTGAAATTGCTCCATTAGCATTTATGAGAGGAAGAACATTAAATAATTCATTTGTGATTCTAGATGAGGCACAAAATGCGACTTATAACCAAATAAAGATGTTTCTTACTAGATGTGGAAAAAATTCTCGCATGGTGGTTACAGGGGATCCTTCTCAAACAGATTTAACTAAACAAAGTGATTCAGGTCTTATTAAATCTATAAGAATTTTGGAAGAAATTGATGATATAGAGGTAATTAATTTTAATTCAAAAGATATAGTTCGAGACGAAATGGTTACAAAAATAATAGAAGCCTATGATGCTCATGATGAACATGTCAAAGATTTATTTGATATTTCTTCTTAATGCAGGTTAATTTAAGATGATTAAAGTTAGTTTCAATGTTGATGAGCCTTTCTGGGTTAAGGAAATGCCATTATTTAAAAAAAGTATTTTAAAAGCTGCGGTAGAAACACTCAATACTGCATGTAAAGCCAAACAACATAATTTAGAAGTAAGTTTTTTACTTACTTCAGATTCTAATATAAGATTGCTTAATAAAAATTATAGAAATAAAGACAAATCAACCAATGTCCTTGCGTTTCCAATGAACCAAAATACCTTTGGTGAAAATTATATTGTTGGAGACGTTGCAATTTCACTTCAAAAGATTTTAAATGAATCAAAGAAACTTAAAATCCAAAAATATAAATATTTATCAAAGATTGCAATTCATGGTGTTCTTCATTTAATAGGATTTGATCATAAATCTAATAAGCAACATGAAGAAATGAATAGAATAGAACAAAAGGTATTTCAAAAAATATTTTCTCAATAATGTTTAAAAATATATTAAACAAATTTTTTTCATCAAGTATATCTAAAAATAGTTCTCTTAAAGAGAACCTTGAAACAGTTTTAGATACTGTCAGAAAAGATGATGAAAATATCTCTAAACAAGAAAGGTTAATGTTATTAAATGTTTTAAAGATCGATCAAATTCGATCAATAGATGTAATGATACCAAGGGCTGATATTGGAGCTGTTGAAGTTAATGATTCTTTTGAAAAAGTATTAGAAGTTTTTATTAAAGAATCTCATTCGCGTGTTCCTGTTTACGAAAAAAATCTGGATAATATTATTGGGATGATACATATCAAAGATCTTGTAAAATATCAAAATGAAGGAAATTTTGAACAAGGTTATTTGAAAAAAATAAAAAGAGATGTGCTTGAAATACCACCATCTATGCCAGTATTGGACTTATTAATGAAAATGCAGCTTACAAGATTGCACATGGGAATAGTTATTGATGAATATGGAGGAACAGATGGTTTGGTTACTATTGAGGATGTTATTGAAGAAATTACAGGCGAAATAGAAGATGAGCATGACGAGCAGAATATGCCAATGTTAATTAAAATATCTCCCAATTCATTTGAGGCTAGTGCACGAGCAGAAATAGAAGAATTTGAAAGACTTTCAAAAATAAGTCTAAATGTTGTTCATGATAACGAAGATGTTGATACTTTGGGCGGTTTAGCTACTGCTTTAGCAGGTAGAGTACCTCAGCGAGGGGAAATTATTAAACATGAATCAGGTTTAATTTTTGAGATAATTGATGCCGATCCTCGAAAAATTAAATCTTTAAAAATTACTTATCCAAAACAATAAAAAATGAATTTTAATTTTTTATTTTCGAATAAAAAAAGTATTTATTTATTTGCTTCATTAATATTAGGAGCTTTATTTTCATTATCTTTTGACCCCTACAATATACCATTTTTTTCAATAATCATTATTGGCCTTTTTTTTAAGTTAAATGATTCTATGTTTGGAGTTTTTGGAAAAAACTACAATTTAATGTTTCTGACAGGAATCTTGTTTGGATTTAGTTTTTTTGTTTCTAGCATTTATTGGATTACAAATTCCATTTTTGTTTTTGATTCAGATTTAGCTTACCTTAGTCCCTTCCCTCTTATTGTTTTGCCAATAATATTAGGAATATTTTATGGATTGATGCAATTATTTAATGTAATTTTTTGGAATCAAAATATTTCTCGAATTTTTTTCTTTTCAATATCCTGGTCTTTTTTTGAAATAATTCGCAGTACAATATTTACAGGGTTACCTTGGAATTTAATTGCCTATAGCTGGTCTTGGTCAATAGATTTTATGCAGTCGTTGTCAATATTTGGTGTTTTTGGATTAGGAATTTTGACTGTATTTTGTTCTGCTGGAATATTTTCTATTAATATAAAAAAACCTAATATTATTTTATCAATAATTTCAATTTTAATTATAGTTATCTTATATTTGTTTGGACACAACAGGGTTATAAACCATGAAGATACTTATCTTAATGATAAAAAATTTAGAATAGTAAGCACAAATTTTAATCAGAAAGAAAAATGGTCAGACGAAGCATTTGGTAAAATGATTTTATTAGGTTCTGATCAAATTCCAACTATCTTTCCTGAAACTTCATTTGGAATGCGTCAAAACTATAAAGAAGATTGGCTTATTGGCTTTATAAGAGTTGACGATAAAGGTTTTTATAATTCAGTTAAATATAACAATCAAATTCACGACAAAAGCAAGCTTGTACCATTTGGTGAATTTATTCCTCTTCACTCATTGTTTAATAAGATTGGTTTGGAAAAATTTTTGCCAATGGAATCATTTAATGAAGGCAAAACTAATAGTAATTTTGATAATTTTATTGTTCCCTTGATATGTTATGAGGGTATTTTCCCTTATCTTGTAAGAAAAAATATCCAAACCTCTTCAGGACTACTAGTTAATATTACTAATGATGCTTGGTTTGGAACAGGGACTGGTCCCATGCAGCATTTTTCCCATATAAGGTTTCGTTCAGTGGAAAATGGGCTACCTTTAATTAGGTCTGCTAATATGGGAATCTCAGCATTAATTAATCCAATCGGTCAGATAAAAGAATTAATCCCACTTGGTAATTTGGACTATGTAGATGTAGCAATTCCACAGAAGGTTGATCAAACATTATATGCCAAATTTGGGGACAAGATTTCGTATTTTTTTATAGTCTTATTTTTTTTAATTGGCTATTCTACCTCGAAAATATTTAAAGACTAAATATATGGATAAAGAATATTTATTTACTAGCGAGTCTGTCTCAGAGGGACATCCTGACAAAGTTTGTGATATAATCTCTGATTATATTGTAGACGATTTTTTGTCACAACCTAATTCAGAAAACTGGAGGGTTGCTTTAGAAACATTAGTCACAACCAATCAAGTTGTTGTTTCTGGTGAAGTTCGAGGACCAGATGGCTTTAAATGTGATTATGATTCTCTAGCAAGGGAAGCAGTAAAAGCAATTGGTTATGAACAAGAAAAGTTTCATTGGAAAAATTTCAATTTTGAAGAGTTTGTACATGCTCAATCTGGTGATATTGCAATGGGTGTTGATTCAAAAGATAACAAAGATCAGGGTGCAGGTGATCAAGGAATAATGTTTGGCTATGCTTGCAAAGAAACGCCAGTTCTAATGCCTGCTCCAATATATTATTCACATCTAATTTTACGAAATCTAGCTGAAGCTAGGAAGAATAATACAATCAATGGAATCCAACCTGACTCAAAGAGTCAAGTTACACTAAAATATAGTGGTTCTGCTCCAGTTGAATGTACTGAAGTAGTTGTTTCTACTCAACACGATAAAGATTTAGAATTATCGGATGTTGAAGAAATTGTTACACCGTTTATTAAAGACACGCTCCCAGAAGATTGGCTTAAAAACACTCAATTTCATATTAATCCAACAGGAAGATTTGTAACGGGAGGTCCAGATGGAGATACAGGCCTTACTGGCAGAAAAATTATTGTTGATACTTATGGTGGAGCTGCACCTCATGGAGGAGGAGCTTTTTCGGGTAAAGATCCAACGAAAGTTGATCGATCAGCAGCATACATTGCAAGGTATCTTGCAAAAAATATAGTTGCAGCTGAGTTAGCGGACAAGTGTACGATTCAGTTAGCATATGCAATTGGAGTAGCAAGACCTTTGTCATTTTATGTGAATACCCACGGATCAGGAAAGGTAGATAATAATATTCTTATTAAAAAATTAAACGATCTTGTTGATTTAACTCCAAGAGGAATTAGAGATCATTTAGAGTTACACAAACCAATATACAAAAATTCAGCTGCTTACGGACATTTTGGAAGAGAAGCAGGGAAAGATGGGTCTTTTTCATGGGAGAAAACCGATTTAGTAGACCAACTTAAGAATATTTAATCTTTGTTTGACTTAAATAATAAGTTTCCTGAGTTTTATCAGTTTCATGGAAGACGGATTTCAAAAAAAATATCAGCGTCAAATATTGATCTAGTCAAGAATAAATTTAAAGAGCATTCAATTGATCATGATGTTATTAATTTATTAAATAAAAAAAGTTATAATCTTAATTTATCATTAAATAATAATTTTAAAAAAATAATTATAGAAGTTGGATTCGGAAATGGTGATTATTTGATTGACAATGCGATTAAAAATCCAAACTTTTTGTATATTGGTTCTGAAGTTTATATTAATGGAATAGTTAAAGTATTAAAATATATTACAGAATCTAACATAGATAATATAAAACTTTGTGGAATAAATTTTTTATATTTACTTAAGTCACTTAAATTTAAGACCATTGATGAAATATATATTATCAATCCAGACCCTTGGCCAAAAAAAAAGCATATCAAAAGAAGATTATTGAATTGTGATAATCTTCTCTTAATGAATAAAATACTCAAAAAAAAAGGTAAAATTTTTATTTCTACAGATTCAGAAGATTATTTTAATGATATTGAGTTAGCTATAAATAATGAAAAACAATTTGATAAAACTTTATTTGGATGTATGAGTGAATTAGATAGTATGTATGGAATTTCAAATTATCAAAGAAAAGCAATATCCAATAAGAAAAAAATTTATAAAATCGAAATTTTTCGTAATTAACATATTGAAATTAAATAATATTTTCATTACTTGATTTCTCAATTTTTGAGGTATATAGAATGAATAACATTATTGCTAAACCGAGAACAAAGTGGGTTAAGCCCACTTTTTTTTTACTTAAAGGGACATCTAATGGTAAGTGCAAATAAAATAGAAATTTTAAGAATAGCTGAAACAGTTGCTCAGGAGAAAATGATTGAAACAGAGATCGTTCTGTCTGCTTTAGAGGAGGCAATCGTAAAAGCAGCAAAAAATAATTATGGTGAAGAGAATGAAGTAGTAGCTGAGATCAATCAGGAAAACGGAGATATATTAATTTCCAGAAAAATGTTGGTTGTTGAGGATGTCAAAAATAAATTTTTAGAGATTGAACTTAAAGATGCAAAAAAAATAAATGTTGCAGCTCAAATAGGTGACGAGTTGTTAGATCCTTTGCCACCAATGGACTTTGGAAGAATAGCTGCTCAATCAGCAAAACAAGTGATTACATCAAAAGTTAGAGAAGCTGAAAGAGAAAGACAATATAATGAGTATAAGGATAGAGTTGGAGAAGTAGTTAATGGTATAGTTAAAAGAGCTGAATTTGGAAATATTGTACTTGACCTTGGTAAAGCTGAAGGAGTTATAAGAAAGGATCAAATAATTCCAAGAGAAAATCTTAGAAATGGTGACCGAGTTAAAGCATATATTTATGATGTTCGTTCTGAATTAAAAGGGCCACAAATATTTCTTTCGAGATCACATCCTCAATTTATGGCAAAATTATTCACACAAGAAGTGCCAGAGATTTATGATGGCATTATTTCTATAAAAAGTGTTGCAAGAGATCCAGGCAGTAGAGCTAAAATAGCAGTTTCTACTGATGATAATTCAATAGACCCTGTCGGTGCGTGTGTAGGCATGAGAGGAAGTAGAGTTCAAGCTGTAGTTAATGAATTACAAGGAGAAAAAATAGATATTATTAAGTGGTCTGAAAATGTAGCTAATTTAGCGATAGCATCTCTTTCACCTGCTGAGGTGTTGAAAGTTGTATTAGATGAAGATCAAAACAAAATTGAAGTTGTAGTATCTGAAGAACACTTAAGTTTAGCAATTGGTAGAAGAGGTCAAAATGTCAAACTCGCTACTGAACTTACAAGTTGGGAAATAGACATACTTACAGAAGATGAGGAATCTTCAAAAAGACAGGAGGATTTTACATCCAAATCTAAACTTTTTGTTGATTCTTTAGATGTTGATGAAACTCTTGCTCAGCTTTTAGTTAGTGAGGGTTTTGGTGCTGTCGAAGAGATATTGGATACTGATAAATCAGAATTACTTGCGATAGAGGGTTTTGAAGAAGAAATTGTAGAAGAACTAATTGAAAGATCTAAAAGATTTATAGAAGAAAAAGATATTAAAGATAATCAAAAGTTAAAAGAATTTAATGTTAGTAAAGATCTTTTAGAATTTAATTTTCTTACTAAAACCATGCTAGTAACTTTGGCTGAAAACAATATTAAAACATTAGAAGACTTTGCTGGCCTAACAACAGACGACCTCATTGGTTATTATGAAGATAGGCACGATAAAAACTCAAAAGTAAAAGGCATGCTTGAAGAATATAACGTAACTAAAGATGAAGGCGATGAATTGATTATGGAGGCAAGAAAAATATGGCTTAACTAGTCATAATTATAACTTTAAGCTATGTCTGAAGATAAAAAAAATAAGAAAACTTTAAGTTTAAAGCTTGGATCAAAGCGAAATTTTGCCCCAGTTAATTCTTTTGAGACAGGTAAAACAGTAATTGTTGAAAAAAAAAGGTTACGTAGAAATAACCCTACCCAAACTCAAAACAAAGAGATTCCAAAGCAAAATATAAAAAGTGATATAAAGCAAACTATAAAATTAGAGACTGATCTGAACAGTGAGGTTGCTAATAAATCAGGAGTAGTTTTAAAACCCTTATCAAAGGATGAGCAGAAAAGAATTTTAAAAGCCGGCACTAATGAAGAAAAGAAAAAAGAGATTAGTAAAATCAGAGGCGATGACATAAAAAATGTTACTGAACCAAATGTCACCGAAAATGTTGATAAAGAGCCAGTAAAAGAACTTCAAGATGAAAAAAAGAAAGATTATACAGATAATAAAGCTGAGGAATTTAAAGAAAGAAAAAAACCATCAGTTTCATTTGGAAGAAAGAAAATTAGAGAAAGAAAAGTAACTATTGTTACAGCTTTAAGTGGTGTTGAAGAAAGAACAAGAAGTTTAGCTGCGTATAAGCGTGCTAAGCAAAAAAATAAAAAAACAAATATTGAAGCTGATCCTCAAAAAAAGCTAGTGAGAGAGGTTAACATCCCTGAACATATAACTGTTAAAGAATTAGCAAATAGAATGACAGAAAAATCAGGCGATGTGATTAAGTCACTTATGAAAATGGGCATGATGGCTACAATTAATGAGAGTTTGGATGCAGATACAGCGGAATTAATAGTTACTGAGTTTGGCCACAAATTCAAAAGAGAAAACGTAGAAGAGATAGAACAAGATCTTATTTCTAAAGATCTTAAAGCAGTAAAAGATCAAGCTAGGTCGCCTATTGTAACTATAATGGGACATGTAGATCATGGGAAAACATCATTACTAGATAAAATAAGAAATACTAATGTAGTCTCAGGAGAAAGTGGGGGGATTACACAACATATAGGAGCTTACGAGATTGTACATAAAAAGAAAAATGTTACTTTTATTGATACTCCTGGACATGCAGCATTTACTGATATGAGAGCCAGAGGAGCAAATGTAACAGACATTGTAGTATTAATAGTTGCCGCCGATGATGGCGTTATGCCTCAAACTAAAGAAGCAATATCTCATGCGAAATCAGCCAAGGTACCTATTATTGTTGCAATTAATAAGTGTGATAAACCAGAAGCAGATGTCAAAAAAATCAAGGAACAGCTTTTGGGAGAGGAATTAATTGTTGAGGAATTATCTGGAGACATTCAATGTGTTGAAGTTTCAGCTGAGACGGGTCTAAATTTAGATCAATTATTAGATTCTATTATTTTACAAGCAGAGCTATTAGAATTGAAGGCCAACTATAAAACTTTTGTTGAAGCTACAGTTATTGAAGCAAATATAGACAAAGGTAGAGGACCTATATGTAATGCAATTATTACAAATGGAAGACTATGTGTTGGTAATATTGCTGTTGCCGGAACTGAATATGGAAAAGTTAGAGCCATATTAAATGACAAGGGTCAAAGTTTAAAAGAAGCATCTGCTTCGATGCCAGTGCAAGTTTTAGGTTTAAACAGTGCTCCTGAGGCAGGAGATAGTTTTGTTACGGTTGAGAGTGAAGAAACAGCCAAGGAGCTTTGTGAGTTAAGAAGTCAAATTAAAAAAGATAAACTTGCTCCAAAGAAAATCAAGAATACTGATAATGAGCAGGCGTTTGGTTCTCTTGATAGTTTAAAAGAAATTGTTGAAGTAGTGGTGAAATCAGACACAAGGGGTTCAACTGAAGCAATAGTCAATCAGCTTGAAGATATTCAGAGTGAAAAAGTTAGTATTAAGGTCATCCATTCAGGCGTTGGATTTATAAATGAGACTGATGTTGCTCTTGCAATGGCATCAAATGCATTATTGATATCTTTCAATACATCTGTCACTAAAGAAGCT
>Ga0066372_10000804_pt1 | contig 12054 bp, 9 predicted proteins | sample Knorr_S15_td_250_FD_77011 | JGI IMG/M metagenome (GOLD analysis project Ga0066372, IMG submission 77011) | Marine microbial communities from Southern Atlantic Ocean transect - Knorr_S15_td_250_ad_251m_LV_A | ecosystem: Environmental > Aquatic > Marine > Oceanic | place: Southern Atlantic ocean... | reverse complement strand
TCCGACAAAATAGTAATAATAGTGTAAAATTCTTAAGTTCTAAATCCTAGCATAACTGGTGTAATTCTCATCGACTCATCGATCCTAACACAAGGTGCCTATTTAACAGTTATTGGTATGGGCACATCATTTCTACTACTTTTAGTATTGATTACATCAATATTAGTGACTAAATACGTTTCCAATAAAATAGATCCTCCTTACGTGCCTCCTACTGAAGAACAGAAACAAGAGTTGGCGAGAAAGGCAAAGGCCGCCGCCGCCGCCTTTGCCTTTCTGTCCGCTAAAGGACGTGATCCTAAAATAGATTCGGAAGTGAAATAATGAAACCAGTCCCATCGATGGTGTATATGAATGATAGAACAACTTCTTGATTTTATAAGAACAACAGGCCTCTTCAATATGGGGTGGCGTGATGCGGTGATGATTTTTGTTGGTCTTATTTTTATATATCTCGCCATAAAAAAAGACTGGGAACCATATGAACTTTTACCGATAGGATTGGGGATAATAGCAGCAAATCTACCTCTGACTGGTTTAATCACACCACCAACTTCAGATTCTTTGAATCAAGAGGCGGGAATATTTGGTGTCTTTTTTCACTACGGTTTATCTTTTTGGAATATATTGCCTCCTATTATTTTTCTAGGAATAGGGGCTTTGACAGATTTTGGCCCGGTGATAGCAAATCCTAAAACCTTACTTTTGGGCGCTGCCGCTCAAATAGGAATATTTGTCGCATTCTGGGGAGCTTTAATTTCAGGTTCTTTAGGAATGAATTTTGGAATTGAGGAGGCTGCCTCAATTGGTATCATCGGTGGAGCAGACGGCCCTACAACGATATTTCTTTCAGCACGGTTGGCACCGGAAATATTAGGTATAACGGCTGTTATAGCCTATTCTTATATGGCAGCGGTTGCATTTATACAACCCCCATTAATGAAACTGTTCACTACCAAAAAAGAGCGGCAAATAGTTATGCGACCTCTCAGAGAGGTTTCAAAGCTTGAGAAATTAATATTTCCTAATGTGGCTCTAATAGCGATAATATTGGTGGTTCCTAAATCTGCCCCATTGATTGCCATGTTCATGATAGGTAATTTGTTTCGAGAGAGTGGAGCTGTCCCTCGATTGACAAAATCTGCATCAAATGAGATTTTGAATATTGCCACGATTTTCCTAATGATTACGGTGGGTACCCAACTCACTGCTGACAGAGTTTTCGATTGGCAGACTATGGTGATATTGATTCTTGGGTTGGTAGCTTTTTCTTGTGGGACTATCGGGGGGATACTTTTTGCAAAAATCATGAACTTATTTCTCGATGAAAAGATAAATCCTCTCATTGGTTCGGCTGGTGTTTCAGCTGTACCAATGGCTGCACGTATTTCACATCACCTGGGACAACAGGCGAATCCGAATAATTTTTTGTTGCCCCATGCGATGGGCCCTAACGTGGCAGGGGTGATAGGATCTGCTGTTATAGCAGGCGTTTTTATATCATTGGTGGCCTAGTCTTATGAAAATTCGAGTCGAAGAAAAATGGTATAACATCGAGGTAGACAGCATCTCCTCTGACTCCGCAGTTGTTTTAGTTGATGGTGAACGATTTGAGGTGAAATTAGAGGATGTGGAGAAAACAACTGAACTAACCGAGGAAATTTCCGGTCCTGTTTCCAACTCTGTTGGAATGAGAACGGACAATTACAAGGAATTCAAAAGCCCGATGCCAGGGACCATAATATCTATTTTGGTACAGACTGGGGATGATGTGTCTCAAGGTCAGGATATATGTGTGTTGGAATCGATGAAGATGCAACAAACTCTTAAATCAGATATGGCGGGCACTATTATGGGGACAAGTGTGTCTCAAGGTGATCAAATATTGGACGGAGACGTAATTTTCCTTATTAGGTAAATGCCATTAATCGATCCCAATTAGCGCTCTAGATTTGCTAAGGATGATTCTGCAATAAGCAATTCTTCTGTTTCTCTGATGGGATGAATTAAATGAATAGCCATTTGCAACTCCTTTTTTGCCTCCACTAAGTTTCCATTCTTTTTATGTATTAAACCTAGGTACAGATGAGTCCCTCCAAGGTCTTCATCCAAAGTCAACGCTTTTTCTAGGTCTGTTTTAGCAAGTTCGTATCTCTCCAAATGGTAATAAGCTGCACCTCTAGATTTGTACGCAATGGCTAGGTCAGGCATTCTTTTAATTAGGGTGGAAAAGCTGTTAACAGATTCGATGAACTGCTCCGATCTCAATAAATTAAGGCCGCGGTTATAGAGAAACAGTGCTTCTATTTCAGGGGTTGGTGATGCCGATATAGGGTTTGTTGGTGTGATAGTCGGGGTGATTTCGCTTTCTCTGGAAATTTTATTTGCTGTGGGCACCGGTTCTTGGGTAGGGACGAGTAAAGTAGTCCCATTGGAGTTATTATCACAAGATAGTAATGAGCAAACTATAATTGTCACAGCGATCAATGGCAGGTGCCTGAAATATGAAATCAAGTTTACGTTGTATTGCATAGGAAATAAAAAAATTAGAATAGGAGGAAGTTAGTTGATTCCCATTCTATCATCTCAATGAAATTGGAGGATATGTTGATAAAAACCCTTGAAGATAAAACCCCACTAATTCACCCAACTGCTTTTGTCAGTGAAGCGGCTTATATAGTAGGTGATGTTGAAATAGGTGAAGGATCAAGTATTTGGCCCGGAACCGTTATAAGAGGCGATAGAGGTAAGGTAAAAATCGGCAAATATACAAATATTCAAGATAATTCTGTGGTGCATGGAGACGCTGACGTCGAAATCGGTGACTACGTAACTGTAGGCCATAGGGTAGTGTGTCATTCTCAATACATAGGGAATCAGTCACTGATCGGCAATGGGGCTATATTAAACGACGGGGTGATAATCGGGGAAAATAGTGTGGTTGGGTCGGGGGCTATGCTGCTAGAGAACATGGATATCCCAAAGAGGTCCATTGTTGTGGGTATGCCCGGGAGAGTTAGAGGTGAAATTAACAAAAAGCATTTAGATTTGCAGGTGGAACTTGCCGATATTTATTCCGATTTAGCCAAGCGATACAAAAACGAAGGCGCTCTTGAATAAAAGGACTGTTTCAGGGAAGAATTACGGGAGTTCCATGTTCCGGGTGAGTGATTATTGTCACTTCTGATCCATAAATGGATTTAATGTTTTTTTTTGTTAACACTTCTTTAGGTGTTCCGTCTGCAGCGATAGATCCCTTCGAAAATAGAAGGATTCTATCACTGAATTGAGCCGCAATATTTAGATCGTGTATAGCCAGAACAGTGACCCCAAACTCAGATTTTTGCTCGTGTATTTTTTTTATGATTTTCATAACTTTCATTTGATGAGAAATATCTAAATTGGAAGTCGGTTCATCTAGTAGCATTATTGGTGATTGTTGGGTAATCGCCAGAGCTAACATAGCACGTTGTTTTTCCCCCCCTGAAATCTCCCCTAATTTTCTTTTGGAGAGATAATCTATTTCCGTTAAAAACATGGATTCGAGTGCTATATTAAAATCTTCTTTTGATTCCCATTGAAGTAATCCAAGGTGAGGATTACGTCCCAACATCACGAAATCTGAAATGCTAATTTCGTCTGGAAGTTTGGGATTTTGCGGGACCATTGATACCCAAATAGCTCGGTTCTTAGGTGTGAGATTGTAACTTAGCTGATCATATATATATATTTTGCCAGATGAGGGTTTTAATGTGCCGGATAGTAGTTTCAATAGGGTAGTCTTTCCAGCTCCATTCGGTCCTACTAGAGAAACTAATTCTCCTGGCTTGAAATCTGTTGTGATTTTTTGAATCACATTCATATTTCCATATTTGAATGAAACATTATGAAGATTAATAACCATCAATAGTGCTCCCTTTAGTTTTTAAAAGCACATAAACAAAAAAAGGAGACCCTACTAACGCGGTTATTATTCCAACTGGCAATTCAATGGGACTCACGATTGTTCTAGCTGTCAAATCGGCGAGAATTAGAAAAGCAGCACCTGTTAGGCCGGAAAGAGGTAGTAATGTTCGATAATCAGTGCCCCATAAAAGCCGTATGATGTGAGGGGCTATTAACCCTACAAATCCTATCAGTCCACTAAATGAGACTGCGGCGGCTGTGACCAAGGTTGCTGATACTATCAATATACGTTTGCTCTTCTCTATGTTGACACCTAACGATTCGGCGTAATATCCCTCAAGTTGCATGGTGTTTAATATGCGGCTGTGGCTCAAAATGAAACTCACGCCTACTATCATGTAAGGCATTATTAATATTGAGTGAGACCATTGGGCCCTTATGAATCCCCCCATGAGCCAGCTGAGTAATGGCCTCAAATCAGGATCACTTCTTAACATCAGAATCCCAGTGATAGCTGTCGCAAATGCTCCAATGGCCAATCCTGCTAAAAGTAATGTCGACAAGTGGGTGTTGCCAGACTTTATGGAGATTAGGTATGCGATAAAAACTGCTGTAATTCCTCCACAAAACGAAGCTACTGGCAGGAGACTGAAGTATCCATACGTGAAGGGTATTCCTGAGAGGAAAATAACGGTAGCGCCAAGTGATGCTCCTGAGGCAACTCCGATTAAATATGGATCTGCCAAGGGGTTTTTAAATAAACCCTGGTATGTGGCCCCTGAAATGCCAAGGGATGCTCCCACGAGTAATGCAAGGACAACTCTGGGGAATCTAATGTTCCATATTATTGTGTGCCAAGCAGATGTCAGTTCGCCTGACTCGTTAAACAAATCTAATTTAGAAAATAATATTAAAAATACAGAAGTTATGGGTATATGGACTGACCCAACAGCCACACCACTAACAGCACAAATGAGTATTACGACTATCCCGAGAGTTATTTTGTCCCAAGGATATTTATACGTTAATACAAGGTCTTGATTACTAGTATTAGTTGGGGATTTCATTTGAAAAGCCCAGGATAAAATTCATTTGCTAGCTCTTCTAAACCTAATATGAATCTTGGTCCAGAAATACCGAGATAATCGTCGTTTGATTTGAAAATAGATTTGTTTTTGATGGGTAACAATTCATTAAAGGCGGGGTTTCGATATATTAAATCAGGAGTAGAGCTTATTATGATTTGAGGATTTCGTTCTATGATCACCTCAGGACTTAATTGCCCATAGTTATCTACGTCATGAGCAACATTTTTGAGTTTTAACAACTGAAATACACTTCCCATAAGTGTGTTGTTGCCGGGAGTCCAGAGATCTCCTACATCTTGAAAGATGGAGGGTCCAGAATGGTACGGGTCCAAAACTAATTTGATTTCGGTGATTCTTGACTCGAAGTTCTTGGCTAATATTTCTGCTTCGTTCACGGCTCCAGTGATCTGACCCCATGTCCGGAAGGTGTCGGCCATTTTCATCAGGTCGGTGTCAACCGATTCTAATAAAAGTACTTTTAGGCCAGCTTCTTCCAATTCTTCTTTGAAAGTTGGATAAAATAGGAAAACTAAATCTGGGTCTAGATCAAGAATACGTTCGATATTCATATTGAATGCATCGCCGACTTTTTCAATATTCCCTACTTCCACAGGATGGGAAACCCAGCTGTGGGTTCCTATAATTCTGTGGCCCTGACCTATCGCGAAAATAGTTTCAACTGCTGCCGCGTCGTAAGCGATGATACGGTCCGGAGGCTTATTGAAAATCATCTCAATCCCATCTCTAGATATTACAGTTAATGGGAATTTGGCGGTTAATTTTTTATCGGTGGGGGGTGATGGAGGCGGGAAATATTGGACGACCCTACCTTTGGGGGGGCTTTGAATTTCTATTTCTTTAGTGGTTGGTAGAGGTGTAGGTGGTGTTACCGGTGTAGATGGCAATATTTGTTTCTGAGGTTGGATTTTGATTGGCACTGGAATGGAGGCTGGGGCCGCCGGATCGGGTTGTTTTGGTGAACCCCCCGCAGAACATGAAGCCATCCCTATTGTTAATACAAAAGCAATCAAACTACTAAGCAAAACTCGCCGAAACAAATTATTTCCCTTTTTATTAAAAGACCTGTCTAGTTTTGGCCTTCAGCGGGAAAATAAAAAACCCACTCTTTTCTGTGTGGGCCGGTTGTCATCTCAGCCTGGCCTTTCCGCGAAGACCTAGATAGTGGCACTTAGTGGTTGACCGGACTTGCTTCTTAAAGCCTACCGTTGCGGGACAGTGTCGGATTTCGACCGACTTCCTCTTTTAAACCCTGTAGGGCACTTGCACCATTTTCATATTCTGTTTTTAACACCTCCATCAAACCATGACCGCAATTAATTTGTCAATAATTGAGTATGAACATATTAATCTTCTGTGGTTTACTGGGGCTCCTCTAAGGCATTAATCTCAGCGTTTAGTATGGACATTTCTGATCCGTCTTCTAAGGCAGGTGGGGGTGGTGATTCCGGAAGTGGTTCCATATCAAACATTTTTTCCAGTTCTGCGACCCCTAGTTTTTCGCGACCTTCTTCGGTTATATCATACCGGGCCGGTATTAACCTTCCTATGATGACATTTTCTTTTAAGCCTGACAGAACATCTCTTTTGCCAGTCACAGCTGATTCCGTTAAAACTCTCGTTGTTTCTTGAAATGATGCGGCAGCTAGGAAGCTGTCCATATGAAGCGAAGCTCGAGTTATCCCTAAAAGTATAGGTACAGCGGTGGCAGGATCTCCTCCTTCAGCGATTATTTCACCATTCTTATGTTCGAATTCTTTTCTGTCCATTGGATCACCAGGTAGGAATTCCGTGTCTCCTGCCTCGTTGATCTGGACGCGTCTTAGCATTTGTCGAATTATAGTTTCTATGTGCTTATCATGTATGGGAACGCCTTGAGATCGGTAGACTTTTTGTACTTCTTCGATCAGGTAAGATTGGACCGATTCTCTACCTTGTATTTCTAGGATTTGTTGCGGGTTTTTTGGTCCCGAGGTAATAGCTTCCCCCGCTTCCACTTCGTCACCGTTAGTTATCTCTAGGTGAGAAGCAGCAGGTATGGCATATTCTCTCTGTTCCTCGTCTGTCCATGTAATTGTTATCGTCGCACCTTCTATTCCAACAGTTCCTGAATTACGGGCATGTATTACTGAATCATCTTCTGAATCTTTTGAAGCTGCTATTGGGGTTCCAATTATTACCGTACTGCCCTTTTTGACTAGAGGTTTATATCCCTCTAGAGCGTACTCATCCACCAATTCTTCTGCATTGATTATTCGTGCAGTTCGACCTTCTGGCGTTTCGAGTATCTCCGCTTTTCCTGAAATCTCTGATAAAACAGCTGCTCCACGCGGTGACCTCGCCTCAAACAATTCTTCTACTCTAGGTAACCCGCTAGTTATATCTGCTCCAGCCACTCCTCCAGTGTGGAAAGTTCTCATTGTCAACTGGGTTCCTGGTTCTCCAATACTTTGTGCAGCTATTATCCCAACAGCATCTCCAATCATTATTGGTCGTAAATTTGCCAAAGAAAGGCCATAGCACATTTTGCAAAGGCCTTTTTCAGCTTGGCAAGATAGAGGAGATCGTACTTCTACAACCGTTACCTCTAGCTCTTTTAGTATCTCTATGTCTTCTTCCTGTAACGCTTGGTCGGCTTCTATTATTATTTCACCGGTTTTAGGATTGGCCACTGGAGATGCGGTGTATCTGTATTTTATTCTGTCATAAAATAGATCCTTGAGAGTATCATCATGATAATCCTCTACCGTAATGCCTCTGCCAACTCCGCAGTCCTCCACCGTTATTATGACTTCTTGGGCTACGTCAATGAGTCTTCTAGTAAGGTAACCGCTATCTGCTGTCCTTAAGGCCGTATCTGCAAGTCCCTTTCGAGCGCCGTGGGTGGATATAAAATATTCAAGTACGGTTAAACCCTCTCGAAAGTTAGATTTTATAGGTCTATCTATGATTCTCCCTCGTGGATTTGACATCAAGCCTCTCATTCCTGCCATTTGCCGGATTTGAGCTATGTTTCCCTTTGCACCAGAGTTGGCCATCATGTAAATTCCGCCGTAGTTAGGCAAATCCTCAGCTATGACCTGGGTCAATTTATCGTTAGCATCGGTCCATATTCTGACTGTGGCGTTGTAACGCTCATCTTCTGTTATTAGCCCATCCATATACTGCTCTTCAAGCTGAGTTACTGCTTCTTCTGCTTCACTCACTATTTCTGACTTCTTTGGCGAAACTTTGACATCATTTATAGCTATAGAAACCCCTGATTTTGAGGAATTTCGGAATCCCAGATTCTTAATGTCGTCCAGTACCACCGCAGTTTCTTCATTACCTAGAAGTCGGAAGCAGTTGCCGGTTATCTCTTTTAGCTTATTTCTTTCAACTTCTTCGTTGACGAATGGTAGGTTATCTGGGAGCACACTGTTGAATATTATTCTGCCAACTGTGGTGTCTATTAATTCCCCAGAATTATTTCTGGCAAATATTGGGGCCCTAAGTGAAACAGCACCGACTTCGTGAGCCAAAATAGCATCTTCAAAATTACTAAACTTCTTTCCTATCCCATGCGCATTTTCATCAATAGATGTCATGTAGTAGCACCCCAGAACCATATCTAACGATGGGGTAACAATAGGTTCTCCAGAGCTTGGAGCAAGCATGTTAAACGTGCTTAACATTAATTTTCTGGCTTCCAACACAGCGATCCTCGATAGAGGCACATGTACTGCCATCTGATCTCCGTCAAAGTCTGCATTGAAAGCTGTGCATACTAATGGGTGAACTCTTATTGCACTACCTTCAATCAGCACTGGCTCAAATGCTTGTATCCCAAGCCGATGAAGGGTGGGGGCTCGGTTTAGCAATACTGGGCGATCTTTTACCACTTCCCCCAATATTTCCCAGACCTCTGACCTGTTACGTTCCGCCAACCTTTTGGCACTTCTTATATTGTGAGCGTAGCCCTTTAGTACTAGTCGATGCATTACAAAAGGTTTAAATAGTTCTAAGGCCATGCGTCTTGGCAATCCGCATTGATGGAGTTTTAATTCTGGGCCAGCGATAATCACTGACCTTCCACTATAGTCAACTCGCTTTCCAAGCAGATTTTGTCGGAATCGACCTTGTTTCCCTCGCAACAGATCTGAAAGGGATTTGAGCTTATGATTATGACTACCAGCTACAGCTCGACCTCTTCTACCATTGTCAATCAAGGCATCAACCGATTCCTGTAGCATACGCTTTTCATTTCGGATAATTATTTCAGGTGCTTGCAATTCAATAAGTCTACTGAGCCTGTTATTTCGGTTTATAACTCTTCTGTATAGGTCATTTAGGTCACTTGTAGCAAAGCGTCCTCCGTCAAGTTGGACCATTGGACGTAAATCTGGTGGCAGGACTGGCAGATTGGTGAGTATCATCCATTCTGGTTTATTCGTACTTTTCCTGAATGATTCTACAACCCTAAGCCTTTTTATCGCCTTTTTGCGTCTCTGACCTGAAGTCGACTGCATTTCTTCTTGCAGTTCATCCCTAAGGTCGTCGAGGTCGATGTGGTTTTCAAGCACATACAACACAGATTCCGCTCCCATTCCAGCCTGGAACACCCCAGGGAAATTATCTCTATTATCCCTGTATTGTGTTTCTGTCAATAATTTTGTTACATGTAGTTCTTCTAGGGAGGAAATCTGATTTTCTATAGCACTTAATAACTCCTCATATTCATCGTTTATTTCGGCTATAAGTTCCTCGATTTTCTGATCTCTTTCTTTTTGTAAACTTTCTATCTGACCTTCAGTTCCTAATTGTTTCTCGGAAGATTTTTTATCCTCCTCCCCATTATCAGAATTTTCTTCATGTAATAGGCCTTGTAAAGGTTCTATTTGTGATTGGTACTCTTCTGTGAGGGTATTCTCCGCACTTTCAATCTTAGATTCTTTTTCTAAATTCTCCCCTTCTAAGTTTGAATGCAGTTGTTCTAACAGCTGACCTTTTAATTCGACATCAAGATCTGTTATCAGATATTGGGCGAAGTAAAGTACGCGGTCTAAATTTCTAGGGGACAAGTCTAAAAGTAACCCCAACCTGCTGGGAGTGCCTTTTGAGAACCAGATATGAGCCACAGGTGCAGCGAGGTCAATATGCCCCATTCTCTCTCTTCTGACCTTGGAACGAGCCACCTCGACACCACACCTATCACAAGTGACGCCTCTAAATCTTATTTTTTTGTATTTACCGCAGTAACATTCCCAGTCTTTGGTTGGGCCGAATATTCTTTCACAGAACAAACCATCTTTTTCAGGCCGTAGGGTCCTGTAGTTGATTGTTTCTGGTTTAGTTACTTCACCCCAAGACCATCGTTGTACATCGTTGGGGGATGCCAATGAAATTGATATTGCGTCGAAATCATTTCCAGGTTGAGCCATTTCATATTCTCCATAGCCGCTAAGAAGTCGGTGTAATTATTTACCTAGTCATCCCCACCAGGTACGGGTTGGTCACCTTCAATTGATTCTGGTTCTTCATTTGTTTCTGAATCTCCATCTGGTTCACTGTCATTGCTGTTGAGGCTCCCTTCAAGTAGCGCCAAAGGATCAGAGATTGCAGAAGAATCAGAGAAAAGATCATCACTACCTCCAAGCTCTTGCTCCTCTATCACGTCGTCATTTTCTAACTCAATAGATAGAACTAGACTTTGCAATTCTTTCATGAGCACGTGGAAGGATTGCGGTATACCTGGCTGGGCAACGTCTTCTCCTTTCACGATTGCCTCATACGTTTTAACTCTTCCTATCTCGTCATCTGATTTGATAGTTAACATTTCTCGCAGGTTGTGGGCTGCACTGTATGCTTCTAAGGCCCATACCTCCATTTCTCCAAATCTTTGTCCACCAAGTTGTGCTTTACCCCCCAGTGGCTGTTGAGTTATCAGGGAATAGGGCCCAGTGGCTCTGGCGTGGATTTTATCTTCCACCAGATGAATTAGTTTCAACATGTATATGTATCCGACAGTCACAGGTTGATCAAATACATCACCGGTCCTACCGTCGTATAGTGTGGACTTACCCAGAACTGGAGCGGCTAGGCCATAATCTCTGTTAAGCACCAAGGCCTCTTCCATGAGATCATCAACCGACATATCAGTCGTATTTTTATTCGCTACTTCATCCATCCATATTTTCAAACAGGCATATCTGGCAGAGTTTGGCTTGGAGGCTATGAAAATTTCTTCAAAATCGAAACCTCTTTTCTCAAGAAACTCAGATATCATCCCGAGGTCAATCACCTCCGAAGCATTATCTACAATTGCTCTTGCAGGGACTGCTCCTGATTGGTCGATTATCCATGCCTTTGCTAATTCATCTTCGATGGCGGAATCTTCTGCACCGTCAAATACTGGGGTCTTAGCATCGAACCCTAATCTCTTTGCTGCCCAACCCAGATGGGTTTCCAGTACCTGCCCCAAGTTCATTCTTGAGGGAACCCCGATAGGGTTAAGTATTATGTCTACGGGCGTGCCGTCCGGCAAAAAAGGCATGTCTTCTTCAGGTAGAATCTTGGCGATTACCCCTTTGTTACCGTGTCGGCCGGCCATCTTGTCGCCTTCAGTTATTTTCCTAGTATGGGCTATCCATACTCTGACGAGTTTGTTGACACCAGGAGATAGATCGTCACCGTTGTTCCTATCTAGTATTTTGACATCGATCACCTTTCCTCCTTGTCCGTGAGGTACGTACAAGGAAGAATCTTTTACGTCACGGGCCTTTTCTCCGAAAATAGCCCTAAGTAATTTTTCTTCTGCAGAAAGTTCAGTTTCTCCTTTGGGTGTGATCTTGCCAACCAGTATGTCCCGATTTGATACCTCGGCACCTACTCTAATTATCCCTTCCTCGTCCAAATTTCTAAGGCTATCTTCACCTATGTTCGGAATATCTCGGGTAATTTCTTCTGGGCCTAATTTGGTGTCTCTTGCTTCAACTTCATGTTTTTCGATATGTACGGATGTAAATTTATCTTCTTTTATTAACCTGTTACTGAGAATAATTGC
>Ga0066372_10000803_pt1 | contig 12065 bp, 8 predicted proteins | sample Knorr_S15_td_250_FD_77011 | JGI IMG/M metagenome (GOLD analysis project Ga0066372, IMG submission 77011) | Marine microbial communities from Southern Atlantic Ocean transect - Knorr_S15_td_250_ad_251m_LV_A | ecosystem: Environmental > Aquatic > Marine > Oceanic | place: Southern Atlantic ocean... | reverse complement strand
TCAGCCCGGGGAACTGGTCGAACTTGCCGGAGAACAACAACTGCCAGAGCGGCCGATGGGTCCAGAACGGCACCTCGCTGACGTACATGGCCACGTTCTCGCCATAGGCGCCGAAGTCGGCCTCGCCCGAGTGGGTGTGGACGACGAGACCGGTCGCGGCGCAGGCGGCCCAAACCTTGTCGTAGTGGTCGCTGCCATAGGGAGCGAAGCCGTGCCACATGGTCGGGATCATGACCCCGTGGATGCCGGGACGGCCGGCCAGGGACTCGATCTCGCGCACGGCCTCGTCGACGTCGTGCGTTATGGGCACCAGTGCCACGCCGGCGCGGCGGACCGGGTTGGTGGCGCAGAACTCCTCCAGCCAGCGGTTGTGTGCCCGGGCGCCGCCGAAGGCCTGCCGGGAGTCGGTGATCTGGCCGGCAGCCAGGCCGGCGCCAAAGGGAGGTGACTCCTGGCCGGTGACGGCGTCGCCGTCGGCGAAGATGACCTCACCGGCCACGCCGTCGGCGTCGAGCACCTTGTCCCGGATGTCGGGGTCATAGGCGCCCAGGAGTCCCTCGGCGTTGTCGCCCTCCCACTCTTCGAGGAACTCGGCGTTCACCTCCTCCTGGATGCGGCGGTGTTCGTGGCGCTCGGCGACGTAGGCGTCAAACTCCTCGTGGAGGGACGACTCGAGGTAGGGCCGGTACTCCTCACACTTCAGGCCAGCGTGGGTGTCGGACGAGACGACGATGTACGGCTCGGGTCCCGTACTCACCGGAGTATTCGAAGGCGTGGTCATGGGCGGGCTCCTGGAAGGTTTCTGTCTTGAACACTGTCACATACCGGCCCGCTACCCTGCAAGTCGTGGCAACGACGCGCACCTCCAGTCGGCACGCCGGCCTCGACCGGGATGACGTGGTCAAAGCGGCTCTTCTGCTCGTCGACGAGGGCGGCCCGGAGGCGCTCACCATGCGGCGCCTCGCCGGCGAGCTCGGCGTGGCGACCACCACAATCTACTGGCACGTCGGCAGCCGCGACGACGTCGTCGATGCCGTGATCCGTCGCCACGGCGAGCGCCTGGGCGAACAGGCCACCTCGGGCGACACGCCCCGCCAGCGGGTCATGTCGGTGGCCCGCCACCTCTGGGAGAGCGCCCTCGCCCACCAGGGCATCACCAGGCTGGCCGAGCTCCACGGCGAGACCTCCGTGCTCAACAAGCACCTCGAGGTCGCCATGGCCCGCGAGTTGACTGCCGCCGGCGTGGTCGGCGAGGACGCCCGGGACGCCCTGCGGGCGATCCTGATCTGCGTGGGCGGGTTCCTCGTCCTCGCCCTGCGAGACGAACGGGCGATCACACCCGAGCGCTCCCGGACCGCCGTCTGGTCCGGGGTCGAGGACCCCGACGTCGACCCCTCGACCCGCCTGGCCCTCACCACCCAGGTCGACCTCCCCGCCCTGTTCGAGCGGACGGTGCAGAACGTCGTCGACACCTACGTTCCAGAGGGCTGACATCCGGCCCCCACCGGAAAAGGGCACCACCTAGCGGGATTCGGCCGCCATCTCCGCTTCAACCGACGCCTGGAACGCTGCCAACTCAGTGTCCTGGCGCTCGTCCGACCAGCCGGCAGCCTCAGCGACCAGTGCCGCCACTTCCGGGGCAGCGTCCAATGTGGCCGCACGGTCCTCGATCCGAGCCCGGGTCCGGCGCGACAACACGTCGTCGAGGGTGGTCGCCATCTCGTGGCACACGGCATAGACCGCCTCGGCCCGCAGATAGGACAGGCCCGGCACCAGCGGCTCGCCGAGCGCCGGGTCGGCCTCCACCAAGTCGAGGACAACCGACGCCTCACCACCGAAACGGCCATCCAGGTGGGAACCGCCGCTCCCGGCGCCACCCGCCCCCCGCAGCGGGAGCTTCTTCGTCCGGCAACGCCGCCGCTCGCCGCGCAGCTCACACACGACGTCGACGGTGTCCTGGGCCATCCGCCTGTAGGTGGTGAGCTTGCCACCGGTCACCGTGACCACCCCCAGCCCATCCGACTGCACGATGTGGCGGCGAGACAGGTCGGCGGTCCGCTCCGTCTCTGCAGTGGCGACCAGGGGACGCAGGCCGGCCCACGATCCGGTCACGTCACCGGGCACCAGGTCGGCATCGGTCAAGGCGTTCACGGCGGCGAGGAGGTAGGCGACGTCGTCGGCCGTGCAGAAAGGCTCGTCGAGGTCGCCGACAAAGTCGGTGTCCGTGGTCCCGATGTAGGTGCGACCACCCGGCCAGGGCAGCACGAAGATGCTCCGCTTGTCACCCTTCACCGGGATCAGCAGGGCGCCATCGGGCGAGAGCCGCTCGGCCGGCACCGTCAGGTGGACACCCTTGGCAGGGCGGATGTCGAACGTGTCAGCCACGCCGGTCAGGCCCTGCACCTCCTCGGCCCAGACCCCGCAGGCGTTGACCACGCCGTCGCAGGCCACCTCGATCGTCCGACCGTCGACCTTGAGCACCGCGTCCGTCACCCGGCCGCCCGGGCCGCCTTCCCGTCCGACCCCGGCCAGGCGCGCATAGGTCGCCACGACTGCCCCGTGCTCGAGGGCCGCCGTCCGGGCCAGCGCCAGGGCCAGTCGGGCATCGTCGACCCAGGCGTCCCAGTAGAGGTACCCCGAGGCGATCTCGTCGCGTCGGAGTTGAGGGAGGCGAGCAAGCACCCCGTCGACGTCGAGGCGCCGGTGCCATCCCAGACGGGCGCCGCCCGAGAGGTCGTACTGCCAGAGTCCCAGGCCGAGGGCCCTGGCCAGGCGTCGGTCGATGACCCCGCCGCTGCGCAGGATGGGCACGACGAACGACAGGGGTACCACCAGTTGCGGGGCGTTGCGCAACAGCCGCTGGCGCTCGGCGAGCGCCTCGTACACGAGGCCGAATTCGCCCTGCTGGAGGTAGCGCAGGCCTCCGTGCACCAGCTTCGAGGACTTCGACGACGTCCCCGCCGCCAGGTCCGCCTTGTCGACGAGGGCTACCGCCAGGCCGCGGGAGGCGGCGTCGAGGGCGATACCCGCTCCTGTGACCCCACCGCCGACGATGAGTAGGTCGAACCGCTCGGTAGCCAGCCGTTCGAGGGAGCGGTCACGACAGAAGGCGGTAGCAACGGGGTCGGGCATGGCCCCCGGATGGTAGGGCGCCCCGCCCGGAAACCTTCGATCCACCATTCCCTGACGCCGCGTCAGATTCCAGGCGCGATTAGGGTCACACCCCGTGGACGACCCGGCAATGGAAGAGCCCCCACCCTCCGACGGCAACACCCCCGCCGGCGCCGCCTCGTTGGCGGCAACAGTCCTCGAGGAGGAGGCCCGCCGCGAGGCCCAGCAAGCCGCCTCGGAGGTCCTGTTCGCCGACAACCTCCTGCCCGGCGTCAAGTCTGAGGGCATCAGCATCCGCAAGGGCCTCGCCATGGGCGGAGGCGCCACCACGTTCGTGGTGCTCCTGCTGCTCGCCTCGCTCGACGAACTCCAGACCGCCGCGATCACCGTCCTCGCCCCCGACATGCGCGACACGTTCGGGGTGAGCGACGGCACGATCACGTTCATCGCCGCCTCGTCGAGCGCCTTCGTCGTCTTCGGCGCCATCCCGATGGGCTGGGCCGCCGACCGCATGAAGCGGGTCCCGATCATCGGCTGGTCCAGCGCCTTCTTCACGTTCATGGTGTTCCTGTCGGGCCTCGCCCCGAACGCCTTCGCCTTCTTCTGGGCACGATTCGGCGTCGGCATCGCCAAGGCCAACACCATCCCGGTCCACTCGTCGATGCTGGCCGACACCTACCCCATCGGGATCCGCGGACGCCTCGGCGCCATCGGGGGCGGATCAGCACGCCTCGTGGCGGTTCTCAGCCCGGTCCTCGTCGGCGCCGTGGCCGTGGCCGCCAACGGGCCCGGCGAGGTCGACGGCTGGCGCTGGGCCTACTACCTCTTCGGCATCCCGGTGGCGCTGCTGGCGATCGCCGCCTTCTTCCTGAAGGAGCCGCCACGCGGCCAGTGGGAGAAGATCGACGTGCTCGGCGAATCGTTCGTCGAAGAGGACCCACTGCCGGTCTCCCTCGACGCGGCGTTCTCCCGGCTCATGCAGATCCGGACCATCAAGACGGTGGTCGTCGGATTCAGCGCCCTCGGCTTCGGCCTCTTCACCGTTCCCGTCCTCGAGAGCCTCTACCTCGAGGAACGCTGGAACCTGGACCCGCTCGACCGCGGTATCACCATCACCGTCGGCGGCCTCTTCGCCATATTGGGGCTCCTCTACGTCGGCCCCAAGTTCGACCGCCTCTGGCGCGAGGACCCCACCCGCTCGCTGCGCATGGTCGGCATCTGCATCGGTGTCGGCACCCTGTTCAAGCCGATCCAGTACGCCGTCCCGAACGTGCCACTCTTCATCACCTTCGGCGTGCCCCAAACGGTGCTGTTCATCGCCGCCTTCGCCATGGTCGGGCCGCTGATGCAGTCGATCGTGCCCTACCGCCTCCGCGGCAGCGGCACGGCACTCATCACCCTCTACATCTTCTTCATCGGCGCCGCCGGCGGCGGCCTCATCTCGCTGCTGTTCACTGACGCCTGGGGCCCGCGCACCACCGCCCTCGTCCTGTCGGTGCCCACCTCGATCCTCGGCGGCTGGATCCTCTACCGGGGCGCCCGCCACATCCGCCACGACCTGTCGCTCAACGTCCAGGAGCTGCTCGACGAGCAGGACGAAGAGAAGCGCCGCCATGAGTCGGGCGAGATCCCCGCCTTGCAGGTCAACAACCTGGACTTCTGCTATGGACCCGTCCAGGTGCTCTTCGACGTGGGCTTCGAGCTCAGGAAGGGTGAGACCCTCGCACTGCTCGGCACCAACGGAGCCGGCAAGTCCACCCTCCTGCGTGTCATCAGCGGCCTCGGAACCCCACGCCGTGGCGTCGTGCGCCTCGGCGGCCGGACGATCACCTACACGTCGCCGCAGTTGCGGGCCGCCCTCGGCATCCACCAGTTACCCGGCGGGAAGGGCGTGTTCCCAGGCATGACCGTCCACCAGAACCTCACCATGGGCGCCTACATCCACCGCCGGGACCGCGACGACGTCACCGGCCGGATCGACCGGGTCCTCGAACTGTTCCCCGACCTGGCCCAGCGCCAGGGCCAGGGAGCCGCCTCGCTGTCCGGTGGCCAACAGCAGATGCTCGCCCTGGCACGCGTGCTGCTCCACGACCCCGAGATCCTGCTCATCGACGAACTCTCGCTCGGCCTGGCCCCCACCGTGGTCCAGGACCTGCTCGGCCTCATCGAACGGTTGCAGGAACAGGGCCAGACGATCATCATCGTCGAGCAGTCCCTGAATGTCGCCCTCGCAGTTGCCGACCGGGCCATCTTCCTCGAAAAGGGGCAGATCCGCTTCGAAGGCCCGGCACAGGAACTCCTCGAACGCGACGACCTTGCCCGTGCCGTCTTCCTGGGCAAGGAGGGCGGCTGACATGGGCGAGTTGGTCCCACTTTCACAACCGGCCGTGCTCGCCGTCTGGACCACCCGCCAACTCTGGTTCGACGGACTCATCAACGGGATGGTGTTCGGGCTGCTCGCCCTCGGCATCGTGCTCGTCTACCGGTCCACAAAAGTCATCAACCTGGCGGTCGGCAACATGGGCCTGCCGGCCTCCGGGCTGCTCGCCCTCCTGGTCATCAACTACAAGTGGCCGTTCTGGATCGCACTGGCCACGGCAATGCTCGTCGGCACCCTCGTCGGGGCCCTCGTCGAACGGGCGGTGATCCGTCGGCTGTTCACCTCGCCCCGGGTGATCGTGCTGGTCGCCACCATCGGCATCGCCCAGTTGATGCAAGCCGTCATGACTGCCTATCCGGACTTCGAAGTCACCCGCGGCGCCCGCTTCCCGGTCGCGATCCCGACCACCTGGGACGACGTGTTCGGCCTGCGGATCACGGGCGCCAAGCTGACGATCCTCCTCGTCGTCCCGTTGATCACCATCGCCCTCGCCTGGTTCCTCAACCGGACGGTCTTCGGCCAGACCGTGCAGGCATCGGCCGACAACCCCGACCTGGCCCGACTCTCCGGCATCGACCCCAAGTTGGTGTCCCTCTTCGTCTGGACGGTCGGCGGCGCACTCTCGAGCATCTCGCTGATCATGCTCTCCGGAAACCGTGGCGGGATCACGGGCCTCGCCAACCTTGGCCCCAACACGATGATCCGGGCACTCGCCGCAGCGGTCATCGGAGGCATGGTCTCGTTCCCCCGGGCACTGGCGGCCGGCGTCGTCATCGGGATCGCTCAAGCCCACGTACAGTTCGTGTTCCTGGACCAGATGGGCCTCGTTGACCTGCTCCTGTTCGTGCTCGTCGTGATCGCCGTGGCGCTCCAGAGCCGCTCGGGCACCGAGGAGGAGAGCTCCTTCTCGTTCACTCCCCGGCAACGACCGGTCCCCGAACGCCTCCTCCAGGTGTGGTGGGTCCGGCACCTCTCTCACCTGGCGCTCGGCGCCCTTGGTCTCATCGCCGTGGCGATGCCGTTTATCGTGCCGCTCCCGTCACGACACCTCCTCTACGCCAGCATCGTCGCCTTCGCCATCTGCGCAATCTCTCTCACCATCGTCACCGGCTGGGCCGGACAGTTGTCGCTCAGCCAGATGGCGTTTGCCGGCATTGGCGCACTCTCCGCCGCAGCCTTCAACCGCGGCCTCACGGTCGGCGTCGGCATCGGCGACAAGTGGGAATTCTTCAGCGTCAGCCTGCCGAAGACGCCCTACCTGGTCTCCATACTCCTCGCCGCCATCGTCGGTGCAGCATCGGCTGCAGTGATCGGACTCGGCGCCCTCCGCGTCAAGGGCCTGCTCCTCGCGGTGACGACCTTCGCCTTCGCCATGGCCGCCCAGCAGTACTTCTACCGACTACCGATCTTGAGCGACAACGGCAAACGCGCCATCACCTACCGAAGGGGCAGCCTCGGTCCCTTCGACCTCACCACCCAACGCTCCTACTACCTGCTCTGCCTTGCCGTACTCGCAATCGTGCTCGCCCTGGTCGCCCGACTGCGCCGCAGCGGCATCGGCCGCTCAATCATCGCGGTCCGCGAAAACGAGGACACCGCCTCCGCCTACACCGTTTCCCCAACCCGGACGAAACTCCTGGCGTTCTCGCTGGCCGGCGGCATCGCCGGGCTCGGCGGAGCGCTGCTTGGCGGCCTCGTCCAGTCGATCAGCTACGGGGACCGCTTCTTCCTGATCGGCGATTCGCTCCGCATGGTCTCAATCATCGTGATCGGCGGCCTCGGCAGCCTCATGGGCCCCGTGCTCGGAGCCCTCTGGGTCGTCGGCCTGCCCGCCTTCTGGCCCGGCAACGACCTGGTCCCGCTCTTCACATCGAGCATCGGCCTCCTGATCCTGCTGCTCTACTTCCCCGGCGGCCTGATCCAGATCGCCTACTCGGCACGCGACGCCCTGCTCGCCTGGGTGGAAAACCGCCTCCCGGAGACCCCGGTCAAGACGCTCACCACCCCGCCGACGTCTGTGATCGGCAAACGGGCCGATCGAACGACCCCCGGCGGCGCGGCGATCGCGGTACGGGACGTGTCCGTCTCCTTCGGTGGCCTCCGCGCGGTCGACGGGGCGACCATCCTGGTCGAACACGGCGAGGTCGTCGGCCTCATCGGCACCAACGGCGCCGGCAAGTCGACGCTCATGAACGCCATCGGCGGGTTCGTGCCATCCGAGGGGACCGTCGAGATCCTCGGGAAGGACGTCGGGAGCCTGTCGGCCTCCCAGCGCGCACGCACCGGCCTCGGCCGCACCTTCCAGGCCGCCCGACTGTTCCCGGAACTCACCGTCCGCGAAACCGTCCAGGTGGCCCTCGAGGCCCGTGGCCGTACCGGGTTCCTCTCGACCGCCCTGGTCCTCCCCAACTCCGGCAGGGCCGAACGTGCCAAGCGGGCACAGGCCTCCGAACTCATCGACTTCCTTGGGCTCGGACGCTACGCCGACGTCTTCGTCGCCGAACTCTCCACCGGCACCCGCCGCATCGTCGAACTGGCCGGCCTCCTCGCCCTCGACGCGCAGATCCTCTGCCTCGACGAACCGACCGCCGGCATCGCCCAACGCGAGACCGAGGCATTCGGACCGCTCCTCAAGGCCATCCAGGGCGAACTCGGTGCCACGATGGTCGTGATCGAACACGACATGCCGATGATCATGGCCCTGTCGGACCGCGTCTACTGCCTCGAGGCCGGCCAGGTCATCGCCGAAGGTGTACCCGACGTCGTCCGCAACGACCCGAAGGTGGTCGCCAGCTACCTCGGCACCGACGAACGGGCCATCCAGCGCAGCGACACCTGACCAGGCACCAACCGGCTACTCCTCGCCGTCACCACCCGAACGCCGCTCCAACAGGTCCTCGCGCACCTCGGTGCCTGCCACATCGGCCTTCGTCCGGTCGGTCACGGTGTTCACCCACACGGTCCGCTGCGGGAACGGAATCTCGATGCCGTGCACGTCGAACGCCTTCTTGAGGCGAGCCCGGATGATCCGCCCCGTGGCCCACTGCTCGCCCGCCTCGGTCTTGACGGCCAGACGGATCGAGATGGCGTCGGCGCCGAAGTTCTGCACACCCCAGATCTCGGGTTCCTCGAGGATCGTCGCTGATTCGAGACCCTCGTTCCAGACCTCGTCGGCGACCGACTTGATGACGCTGGCCGCCAGGTCGATGTCCGTGTCGTAGGCGACGTCCACGTCGAGCACCGTGCGCGCCCAGAGTTGCGACGAGTTGCCGACCCGACGGATTTCACTGTTCGGCACCACCCAGACGGTGCCGTGGACGTCGCGCATCACAGTGGTGCGAAATTTGACGTGCTCAACCGTGCCGGACGCAGTGCCCACGTCGACGAAGTCACCGACGCCGAACTGGTCCTCTATGACGATGAAGACGCCTGCGATGAGGTCGGCGACCAGGGACTGGGCCCCGAAGCCGACCGCCAGGCCGACGATGCCGGCGCCGGCGATGAACGGGCCCAGGTTGAGCCCCAACTCGCCCAGCATCGCCAGGGTGGCCATCGCGTAGATGGCGAAGCTGGCAATGCTGCGCAGAACCGCCCCCAGGGTGGAGATCCGCTGCTTGGACCGTTCGGTCTGTTCGTGGATCCGCTGTAGCTTGCCTCGGGCCCTGCGCCCCATGCGTGAGACCAGGTCATCGGACTCGGCCTCCTGTCCCTCCTGGACGCGGGACTCCACGATCCGGTTGACCAGGCGGTCCACGGCCCGGGTGACGAGGCGATTCACGACCCAGGCGCCGAGCAGGATCACCACGATCTTGAGCGGACGCTCGACCAGCCAACCCACGATCTCGGCGACCACTTCACTGTCCGTCGTGTCGAACACCCACTCACAGATGAAGCCGGGTTCGACGCCACAGGCGTCGGTGAGGGACTGGGCCAGCACATTCGTCATGTTGAAACCTCCGGCGAAGCACGGTAGCGGACTGGCCGCCACGACCGGCGTCCCGCGTCCGCGTCCTCGTCCCCGACGATGCAGCTGTCAGTTCGTCAGCGTTCCCAGTGCCCAGAAGGCGACCACCAGCCCGAGACCGACGTAGATCAGGGTGCGGGCGAGCGGTGGCCGCTCGACGTCCCGGTCGCCGCCGGGGGGACGCACCAGTGCCACCAGGTTGCCGACCGCCATCGCCCCGCCCAACGCCAGCAACAACCACCCCAGCAGGTCCTCGCCCAGGAACATGCGGAAGGTCAGATCCGGTCAGCCCATCCGGGCCATGTCGGCGAAGAGCGTGTGGTGCGGCATGAACGCCAGCCGGACGTTGCCGGTGGGTCCATTGCGGTGCTTGGCCACTTGGATTTCGGCCGTGCCCATCTCGGGGGACTCGGTGTTGTACACCTCGTCGCGGTAGATGAACACCACCACGTCCGCGTCCTGCTCGAGGGACCCGGATTCGCGCAGATCGGCCAGCATCGGGCGCTTGTCCTGGCGGGACTCGAGGGCACGCGACAACTGTGAGAGACCGATCACCGGCGTGTCGAGCTCGCGGGCGAGGATCTTGAGGCCCCTGCTGATCTCGGAGACTTCGACCTGGCGGCTCTCGGCGTTGGACCGGCCGGTCATGAGCTGGAGGTAGTCGACGATGATGACCCCGAGTTTTCCGACCCGGCTGGTGAGCCGTCGGGCCTTGGCCCGGATCTCCATCACCGATGTTCCCGGGTTGTCGTCGATCCACAACGGAGCCTCTGCCAGGCGGCCGACGCCGTGGTTGATGCGGGACCAGTCGTCGTCGCGGAGCTGGCCGCTGCGCACGTTCTTGGAGTCGACGCGTGACTCGGTACAGAGGATGCGTTGGCTGATCTCGAGCTGGCTCATCTCCAACGAGAACAGCAGGACCGGCAGGCCGGCCTCCATCGCCACTGACGTGGCGATGTTGAGTGCGAACGACGTCTTGCCCATGGCGGGACGGGCCCCGACGATGATGAGGTTGCTGGGCTGCAGGCCGGAGAGCAGCAAGTCGAAGTCGGCGAAACCCGTGGGGGTACCGGTGATGGGCTTGCCCGACTCGAAGCGCTTCTCGAGTTGGTCGAGGTTGGCGTCGAGCAGGTCGCGCATCCTCGACATCGTGTCGGCGACTCGGCCCTGGCCGACCTGGAACACCAGGTTCTCGGCCTCGTCCACCGCCTTGACGACGTCGTCAGGCCGGCCGTAGCCGATCTCGGCGATCTCGTTGGCAGCGCCGATGAGACTACGCAGCGTGGCGTGTTCCTGGATGATGCGGGCGTACTTGGGGGCACTCGAGGTGGCCGGCGTGGCGGCTTGCAGTTGGAGGAGGAACCCGGGTCCGCCGATCTGGTCAAGCACGCCGGCGCGGGCGAGAGTCTCCGAAACGGTGACCGGATCGGCCGGCTCACCCGAGCCGTAGAGCGTGGAGATGGCTTCGAACACGTGGCCGTGCGACGGCTTGTAGAAGTGGTCGGGCTCGAGGATCTCGATGGCATCGGCAATGGCGCCCCTTGACAGCAACATGGCACCGAGCAGCGAGGCCTCGGCGTCGAGGTTGTGCGGAGGCACGCGCCCGGCACTCGATCCGCGCGATCCTCCGGTCCGATGACCGCCACCGTTGAACGCGGGAAGCGAACCGCCCTCGTCGACCAGGGGCGGCAGCTCCAACCGTGGGGCGTCGTCAACCGGTGGGGCGTCGTCAACCGGTGGGGCGTCGTCGCTCACCGGGAGGACCCGCCCCGCTCCATGCCCACGATGTCGCTGCCGGTCACCATCGGATTATCAGACCACTGCTGTCGTGCTCTGTCCCAACAGCGTGTTTCATGCCACTTCTCGTGCCTCGTGTCGCTTCGTCGGCCACATGCCAACACTCCGACAGCCTGCCGGAAGGGACTTGTGGGCCGCTAGTGGACAGCCCGTGGAAATAGCCGGAAATCCCTCCCGGACGCCGGGGACAATGCTGGGGACGAAAAGAGGGACAACCGCCGGCGTCTGTGGACGACCGACGATCGACATGCTCAGTCCTCGGCCGTGACCTCGATGGTCACCGGCACGGTCACCTCGGGATGGAGATGCACCGTGAACTCGTGGGTGCCAATGTCCTTGGCGACCTCGCCCTCGACCTGCTGCTGAACGACCGTGACGCCAAGTTGTTCGACCAGGGCCGTTGCCACCTCGGCAGAACCAACGGAACCGTAGAGGCGGCCCTCATCGGACGCCTTCGCCGTGGCGGTCAGCACCGCTCCCGTGAGTTGGCCGGCGATGGCCTCGGCGTCCGCACGTTCTTCGCTGGCCTGCCTCACACGCTTGCGCTGCATCGCCTCGGACTGTGCCGCGATGCCGGCCGTGGCCTTGACGGCCATGCCCTTGGGAACGAGGTAGTTACGGGCGTAGCCACGGGCCACGTCGACGACCTCTCCCGTCCGACCCAGGCCTTCGACATCGATACGAAGGAGGACCTTCACGACAGAGTCTCGTCTACGGCAGCACCATCGTCTACGGCAGCACCATCGTCTACGGCAGCACCATCGTCTACGGCAGCACCATCGTCTACGGCAGCACCATCGTCTACGGCAGCAC
>Ga0066372_10000802_pt1 | contig 12076 bp, 13 predicted proteins | sample Knorr_S15_td_250_FD_77011 | JGI IMG/M metagenome (GOLD analysis project Ga0066372, IMG submission 77011) | Marine microbial communities from Southern Atlantic Ocean transect - Knorr_S15_td_250_ad_251m_LV_A | ecosystem: Environmental > Aquatic > Marine > Oceanic | place: Southern Atlantic ocean... | reverse complement strand
TCAGGTAAAGCTCGAGCAACAATCACGCTCATAGCATAATCGAGATAAGATTGGCGCATTTCTTGATCTAAACTTATATTCGATATTCCCGAATTTTCATCAGAATTTTTATCATTAATTTCTGACATAATTCTCCATTAAATGAGTATTTATAACGAATCGATAGCTATTATAAGACATTCAATATAATAACATTATGCTGATAAATCTTCAATTATTTAAATATTAGTTATTTTAATTTTTTATTTATAATTCAATAAGTTAGAATGGTATGTCGTCATCAATTTCTGAGCTCGAATCTTCTGTATTCTGAATACTTTTTTCTTTCCCAAAATCTTCGGATAATGATGCGCCTTTACTATCCAACATTTTAAAGGTTGAATTAAAACCCTGCAAAACTACTTCAGTCGTGTATTTTTCTATACCTTCCTTATCTTCCCATTTTCTTGTTTGCAATTGACCTTCTAAAAAAACATTTGAACCCTTTTTAACATACTGTTCTATAATTTTTACAAGGCCCTCATTAAAAACAACAATGCGATGCCATTCAGTTTTTTCCTTTCTTTCTCCTGTGTTGCGATCATTCCAATTTTCACTTGTTGCTAGAGAAAAGGTACATAATGAGCGTCCATCTTGTGTGTTCCTAATTTCGGGGTCTTGACCTAGGCGACCAATTAACATGACTTTGTTTAAACTTCCTGACATAAAAAACTCCCATTAATAATTGATAATATAACAAATACTATAATTAATATTAAATGTTATGATATAAGATATTTTTTATTTTAAACATGAGAAAAGTTTTGTCATCAAAATCATTAAAAAAAAATAATCAAAAATACATAAGAATAAAAGGATCAAGAGAACATAATCTTAAGAATATAGATGTTGATATACCCAAAGAAAAAATTACTGTAATAACTGGATTGTCAGGATCTGGGAAATCCTCTCTTGCGTTTGACACGCTTTATGCCGAAGGTCAAAGAAGATACGTTGAAAGTCTATCTGCATATGCCAGACAGTTCCTTGAAATGATGCAAAAACCTGATGTTGATATGATTGAAGGACTATCACCAGCAATATCTATAGAACAAAAAACAACTTCAAAAAATCCTCGCTCTACTGTTGGAACTGTTACTGAAATATATGATTATCTTAGATTAATGTATGCCCGTATAGGCACCCCCTACTCGCCAGCTACCGGGCTACCTATTAAAAGTCAGTCAGTCTCAGAAATGGTGGACCAAGTGAATAAAATAAAAAAAGGGACAAAAGCCTATCTTCTTGCTCCCATTGTACGTCAGAGAAAAGGTGAATATAAAAAAGAATTTTCTGAACTTTTAAAGAAGGGTTTCCAAAGAGTAAAGGTTGATAATATTTTTTATGAAATTAAAGACGTCCCTGAGTTGGAGAAGAATATAAAACACAATATTGACGTTGTAGTTGATAGGATCGTTATTGATAAAAATTTGAATAGCAGATTAGCTGATAGTTTTGAGACTGCCTTAAATTTGACTGATGGAATTGCGGTTATAGAAACTTTTTCTAGCTCTAATAAAATAAATAATAGGATTATTTATTCAGCTAAATATGCTTGCCCAGTATCGGGCTTTACTATTGAAGAAATTGAACCAAGATTATTCTCATTTAACAGCCCTAAAGGGGCGTGTGTAAGTTGTGATGGGCTAGGTACTCAATATTTCATAGATGAAGATCTTATAATTCCTAATAAAGAAATCAGCATTAATGAGGGAGCTATCGCTCCTTGGTCAAAAACCAGAAAACCCTCACCTTTTTATCATCAAACATTATTAGCATTATCAAAACATTTTAATTTTTCCTTAGATAAAAAGTGGAAAGATCTTTCCCTTAATAATCGAGAATTATTGTTGAGAGGATCGGAAGAAAAAATTTCTTTTATCTATGATGATGGTTCAAGAACATTTAAGACCATTAAGAATTTTGAGGGTATTATTAATAATATTAACAGACGTTATCGCCAAACGGATAGTAATTGGATGAGAGAGGAATTTGAAAAATATCAATCAATTTCTAATTGTAAAGAATGTGATGGATTTAGATTAAACGAAGAGGCCCTATCTGTTAAAATTAATGAGACTCATATTGGAAAAATAGTATTACTATCTATAAAAGATATCCAAAAGTGGTTTGTTAATTTACCAAAAAAACTTACAAAAAAAGAAAATACAATTGCCCAAAATATAATTAAGGAAATTAATGAAAGACTTAATTTCTTAAATAATGTTGGGTTAGGTTATTTAACATTATCAAGATCATCGGGAACATTATCTGGAGGAGAATCTCAAAGAATAAGACTAGCCTCACAAATCGGTTCTGGTTTAACTGGAGTATTATATGTATTGGATGAGCCTTCAATAGGATTACATCAAAGGGATAATAAAAAATTATTAAGTACTTTAAAAAGATTAAAGGACATAGGAAATACTGTAATTGTAGTTGAACATGATGAAGAGACTATGCTTTTCTCCGATCATATTATCGATATTGGTCCTAAAGCGGGTTTAGAAGGGGGATATTTGGTTGCCCAGGGAAGTTATAAAGATATTCAAAACTGTAAAGATAGTATCACTGGTAAATATCTTTCCGGAAAAGAAACAATCGACTTAAGAAATAGAAGAAAAATTAATGAAGAAAAGAAAATCTCATTAATTGGCGCTAAAGGTAACAATCTTAAAAATATTACGGTAGATTTTCCTTTAGGAACATTTATTTGCCTAACAGGTGTATCGGGTTCGGGGAAATCTACTTTACTATTATATACTTTGTATAATGCAATAAATAGAATGATTAATAAATCCCAGAAGACCGCTATGCAGTATGAGAAGATAGATGGGGTTCATTTTGTTGATAAGATAATTAATATAAATCAATCGCCCATTGGTCGTACCCCACGATCTAATCCTGCAACTTATACGGGGGCATTTTCACCAATAAGAGACTGGTATTGCGGTTTGCCGGAATCTAAAGCTAGGGGTTATAAACCCGGAAGATTTTCTTTTAACGTTAAAGGTGGCAGATGTGAGGCCTGCCAAGGGGGTGGGCTTATAAAAATAGAAATGCACTTTCTTCCTGATGTTTATGTTGAGTGTGATCAATGCAAAGGCAAGAGATATAATAGAGAAACACTAGAAATTAAATATAAAGGTCACTCAATAGCTGATGTTTTAAATATGAATGTTGATGAAGCGTATAAATTATTTAAGGCTGTTCCCAGTATAAGAGATAAAATGGAGACTCTACAAAGGGTTGGACTAGGATATATAAACGTAGGACAGCAAGCAAACACTCTTTCTGGCGGCGAAGCACAAAGGGTCAAACTATCAAAAGAACTATCCAAACGAGCAACCGGAAGGACCTTTTATGTTTTGGATGAACCGACTTCCGGATTACATTTTCATGATATCAAAAAATTATTAAAAGTCCTTCATGAATTAGTGGATCAAGGTAATACAGTTGTTGTAATTGAACATAATTTGGATGTTATTAAGACCGCAGACTGGATTATTGATGTTGGTCCCGAAGGTGGAGATAACGGAGGCAAAATAATTGGGCAAGGCACACCTGAAAAAATAGCAGCACTTAAATCCAGTTATACTGGTCAATTCCTAAAAAATGTTCTGGGCCAACACCATACAAAATAACATTGGAATGCTTAATAAAGTGTTGGTTCTTGAAAATAACATTGCAGTCCTTGCTGAAGAAGCTTTGGTATCAGCATCGACCTCAATTATACCTAATGCCTTCTTTTGATTTGGCCATATAACAAACCAAACATTAAACCACATTATAATTCCTAACCACATGCCTATTCCAATGAATAGCTCGTTAGGTCCACCTCCGCCAACAAGAGTTAACGTCATTGCATTATGAATATACCCACTAATGTATGCTAATAATAACCCTGTTACTATTGTAGCCATGGCCCCCCATCTAAACCACCATAAGGTTGCTGGAGCAATAACCTTTGAAATAGCAGGCTTTTGTTCATCAGGAATATTAGGCATATTGGGGATTTGAATAAAATTAAGATACCAAAGTAATCCTATCCACATGACACCTGAAATTACATGCAACCATCTAAAAATAAACATCCAAAATAAATTACCTTTAAATCCTTCCCCTATATCTACACCGCCTGAATTGATATAAAAAGAAATCAAAAGTAATGCAAGTGCTAAGATAAAGCCAAAAATTACAGTATTTCTTAATGATGATAGGATTGCGCTCATTATCGTCTCCTTTTCTATTACAAGTAATAATAATGGTGTTTTTATAATTTATAAAGATTATTTAGATTAATTCTTTGACCAATCTCTCTTAATGCCAAGAAAAAATATTATTTGTGATGCAACAAAGATTGATGAGTATGTCCCAATAAAAACACCTATTATCATAGCTAAAGTAAATCCTCTAATAACCTCTCCACCAAGAAAATATAAAGAAAACAACGCTAAAAGAGTAGTAACTGAAGTAAGTGTTGTTCTGGATAGTGTATCGTTAATGGAGTTATTGATAAGTTCAAACAAATCCATTTGTTTGTATTTTCTTAGGTTTTCTCTGATGCGATCATATACTACAACAGTATCGTTCATTGAATAACCAATAATGGTCAGTAATGCCGCTATTATAGATAAATTAAATTCAATTCCAAAAAGTGAAAACAAACCTAAAGTAATTGTAACATCGTGTATAAGAGCCAACACAGCTCCTAAAGAAAACTGCCATTCAAATCTAATCCATATATAAAAAAGCATTAAACTCACTGCAGTAATTATAGCTAAAACTCCTTTTTGAATTAATTCTGAACTAACTTTGGGACCGACTATTTCTGTTCTTTGAATTAAAAATAAATTTCCTAACTCTTTTGCTATTATTTTTGAGGCATTTAAATCTGCTTCTCCATTAATCACATTGTCATTTTCTATTCTTATTAAAATAGTATCATCCGAACCAAAGGTCTGTATCTGAGCATCTTCAAAACCAATCCCATATAATCTTGATCTGATATCGGAAATCTCTATTTTCGAAGTTGATTTAATTTCAATTAAAGTTCCCCCTTTAAAGTCAATTCCGTAATTTAAACCAAAAATAAAAATAGAAAATATAGAGCAGATGCATAGTAAAAAAGAAAAAAATATTGAAATTTTTTTAAGGCCCAAAAAATTAATATTGGTGTTTTTCTTTATCCATCTTATGGGCTTCATATTGGCAATTCCTCAGGTTTTCTTTTTAATAACCATTGAGAAATAATCAATCTTGTAATTACAAAAGCCGTAAAGAAAGAAGTAATAATCCCTATGGTTAGTGTTACTGCAAAACCCTTTATCGGTCCAGTTCCAAGAAAGAATAATATTACCGAGGCTATTAAAGTAGTTATGTTTGCGTCTAGTATAGTGCCCAAAGCTCTACTGTAGCCAGACTCAACAGAAGAAAAAGGCGTTTTACCATTATTATATTCTTCTCTTATTCTTTCAAAAATTATTACATTTGCATCTACCGCCATCCCAACAGTTAAAACTATGCCGGCAATACCAGGTAAAGTCAGAGTGGCCTGCAATAGTGACAAAATTCCAATAATAAAGATTATATTTAAAGTTAGAGCGACATTTGCATAGACCCCAAACCTTCCATAACTAATAAAGATAAATAAAAGGACTAATATCATTCCCACTGTTGTGGCAATTTTTCCAGAATTAATAGAATCAGCCCCTAAACCTGGTCCTATTGTTCTTTCTTCCAATATACTTAATGGTGCAGGCAATGCACCAGCCCTGAGTAGTATAGCTAAATCGTTTGCCTCTTCTACGCTGAATCCACCTTCAATTTGACCTGATCCCCCTAAGATGGGTTCTCTGATAGTTGGAGCTGAAATAACCTCATCATCTAAAACTATCGCGAAAGGCTTACTTACATTCTTAGAAGTTGCCCTAGCGAATGCTTTTCCTCCCACGACATCAAACCTAAAGTTAACAACAGGTGAATTCGTCATTTGGTCAAAGCCTGCTTGAGCATCAGATAATCTTTCACCAGAAATTAATATTTTCTTGTTAACTAACCAGGGAACTAAATCTTTGTCGTATAAAACTTCTGACCTTGAGGGAGTTCTTGTTCTTATAGCCTCCGAGGCGGAGATAGATGTATCAACCATCCTAAAGTTTAATTTTGCTGTTTGTCCTAATAAATCCTTTAATCTTTGAGGGTCATCGAGACCTGGTACCTCTAGAAGAATTCTGTTTTCGCCCTGACGTTGTATTGAGGGCTCTGTGACCCCTAAACCATCTATTCTCCTTCTTATTATTTCTATTGATTGCGTTACTGCAAGGCGGTTTTTTTCTTTCATAGATTGTTTGGTTATATCTAAAACTAAATTTCCCTTATCGTTTGATAATTCAAAATCTTTAATGCCCTGACCTGAAAAAATAAGGTTATTTTGTGTCTGATTTAAATCTTTAATTAAAGCAATGGCCTTATTAACCTCTTCTTCTTTTAAAATGTAGACCTTTGCCCCATTTTCAAGTGAAGATAAGCTTGAATACTGTATTTGATTTTTTCTTAAAGTGGATCTTATATCGTCAACAATGTTGTCAACTTTTTCTTTCCTTATAGTTTCTGTATCTACTTCAAGTAATAAATACGACCCGCCCCTTAAATCTAAACCAAGGTTTACAGTTTTGTTAGGAACAAATGGTATATTTGAGTCTTGATTTAAAAAATTTGGTAAGGCCAAAAAAGCAATTAAAATACAAGTTCCCAGTAAGAAAAATTTTTTAGTGAAAGAAAAATAAAGCATTTTTATAAAATTAAAAGTTATCTATTTTTTTTAACATCAGCTAAAGTTGATTTTAAAGACTTGATGATCACACCGTTGCCAAAATCGATAGTAGCTTCAGTTTCTGAAACTTTGGTTATTTTGCCTATTAAACCACCCCCTGTTACAACTTCATCGCCTTTTTGAACAGCATTAACCATGGCCGAATGATTCTTAATTTTTTTTTGTTGCGGTCTTATTATTAAAAACCAAAAAATAGCAAAAATTAATATAAGAGGAATAATTTGTACGATAAAACCTCCTCCAGATGATTGGGCTAAGATAACTGAGTTTTCCATAATTATGTACTCCTAACTTTTAGTAATGATTAATCATGATTTATATAAAGATCAAATCCAAAAAATTATTCAGATTCGAAATTTTTTAGTATTTTAATTCCATCCATATAAGGCCTAAGCACTTCCGGAACAGTAACGCTTCCATCTTCATTATAAAAATTTTCTAAAATTGAAGCTAATGCTCTACCTACAGCAACGCCAGATCCGTTAAGTGTGTGTACAAACAAATTCTTTTTTTCAATTTTATCTTTATATTTAGCGTTCATTCTTCGTGCTTGAAAGTCTTGACAATTTGAACAAGAAGAAATTTCCCTATAAGTGTTTTGTGAAGGAAACCAAACTTCCAGATCATAAGTTTTACTGGCAGAAAAACCCATATCACCCGTAGATAAAAATATAGTTCTATACGGCAGTTTAAGTTGTTGTAATATCTTTTGAGCGGAATCTACCATTCGTTCAAGTTCAATATCTGATTTACTTGGACTCACAATACTAACTAACTCCACTTTTGGAAATTGATGCAATCTTATTAATCCACGAGTATCCTTTCCTGCGGCACCTGCCTCCCTTCTAAAACATTGTGTGTAAGCAACATATCTTTGGGGTAGATCAGATTGATTAAGTACTTTTTCTCTTACAAGATTGGTTAATGGAACTTCGGCTGTCGGAATCAACCACATTCCATCAGTGGTTTTGTATTGGTCTTCTTCAAATTTTGGTAATTGGCCTGTACCAAACATAGCATCTTCTTTCACTAAGATTGGCACACTAACTTCTTCATAGCCATTCTCTTTTACATGGAAATCTATCATAAAATTTGATAGGGCTCTTTCCATTTTAGCTATGTTGTTTTTTGAGATTACAAATCTAGAACCTGATAATTTTGAGGCTGTTTCAAAATCTAAATGATTAAGTCTTTCGCCTATCTCAAAATGAGGAGGAATCCTATCGTCCTTCAAAATTTTTCCGTATTTATTCATCTCTATATTAGATCCTTCGTCAGGACCAACCGGTACATCCTTTAACGGCACATTAGGTAAAACAATAAGCTCGTCTTCAATCTTAGTAGTTAATGATAATTTTTTATCCTCTAATTTTTTTATTTTAAGTTTAATGTCTTTAACTTTTGAAGAATATTTTTTTCTTAAATCTTTATTATCATTAACATCGCCTGCTAATTTTGAAATTTTATTTCTTTCCTCTTGGAATTCCTGCAGCTTGGCTATTGTTCCACGAAGGGCATTATCCAAGTCCAAAATCTTATTAATTTCAACTTTGATACCCCTTTTATCCCAACCATTTACAAAAATATCTGGATTTTTTCTTATTAAAGAAATGTCATGCATATCTTTGCCTAATTTTTAACATCTATTCATCTTTCTTCTTTTCTATGGATGATACTATTAATATAGAGATTTCATATAAAATTAATGTTGGTAGAGCAAGACCTATCTGACTAATTAAATCTGGTGGAGTTAAAAATGCGGCAATTAAAAAGACTAAAACTATTGCATATTTCCTTCCCTTCTTCAGTTGTTGAGAGGTGACAAAACCAACTTTAGCCAATAAAGAGAGTAATACTGGAAGCTGAAAGCAGAGACCAAAGGCGATTATTAAGGATGTTACCAAATTTAGATATTCACTTACTTTTGGTAATAAGGTGATTGAAAATCCATCATTATCATTAATTATTTGCATAGATATAAAAAACTTAAGAGCCAGAGGCATAATAATATAATGAACCAGCAATCCTCCTATTAGAAATAATAGAGGAGTAGCAAAGAAGTATGGCACCATCGCAACTTTCTCATCTTTGTATAAGCCTGGCGAAATAAATGAATACATTTCGATAGCAAGATATGGCAAACAAATAAGCAATGCACCAAATAGACCAATCTTTAACTTAACAATTAAAAATTCCTGAGGAGCTGTGAATATCATTTCACTGTTATTTCCCATTTCAGAAATAAAAGGCTCCACAAGAAAAAGATAAATTTGGTTAGAAAAGATAAATGAAACAAAAAAGGCAAATCCTAAAATACTTACTGATCTGATTAGACGATTCCTAAGCTCAATAAAATGGTCTATTAATGGGGCTTTTGAATCCTCTACTGTTTTTTCAGCCATTTTATTAATACCTAAAAGTTATTTCTTTTTTTTCTTTTTTTGAATGGGGGGTTTTTCAATTTCTTTTACAACAGAGTTAATTTCTGATTCATTTACTAACGTCTCTATACCTGTTCTTAATTCAGTAGCGTATACTTTAATTTTTGATAAAAAACCGTAAATTGCCTTTAGAGCTTGCGGCAGCTCTTTAGGCCCAATAAAGATAATAAGTATTATACCAATTAAGATTAGTTCATTAAAACCCAAATCAAACATAATCTTTTAATTTTCTTCTTCCTTATTATTTTCTATCTCATTATTTTCTTCGTCTTCAGCTAATCCTTTTCTAAAGCTTTTAATGCCATTTGCTAGATCGCCCATAAAATCAGAAATTTTACCGCGACCAAAAAAAATAAGGGCTAGCAAGACTACTAAAACTAATTGTAACCAACTGGGAAACATCCTTTAATCCTTTAATACATCTTCGTTGTTTATATCATCTTCATTGTTAATAATATCGTTATTAATATTATTTTCTGGGTACATTTCTGAAGGGAGATTATTGTCCAACAATCCAGTAGATTTTAATTCCGCCATATCTGGCAAATCCTTGATACTTTCTAAATCAAAATGAACTAGAAATTCATCCGTTGTCCCATATGTTATCGGATTTCCTGGAACCTTTCTTCTGCCCTTAATCTTAATCCAATTTAATTCAAGCAATGTATCAATCGTTCCAGGTGAAGCACTAACACCCCTTACTTCCTCTATTTCCGCTCTAGTAACTGGTTGATGGTATGCAATAATAGATAAAGTTTCTATGCCAGCTTTTGAAAGTTTTTTTTGAACTTTTGCTTCTCTTTGCATGAGGAAAGATAATTCAGGAGAAGTCTTGAACATCCATTTATTTCCCACCTTCTTTAATTCGATCCCCCTATTTTTATAAATTTTATCAATTTCGCTAATTAATGCATCTACATTGACTCCCTCAGGAAGCCTGTTAGCTATGAACTTTTTATCTAAAGGCTCCGTGGAGGAAAATAAAAGTGCTTCTACTAATCTTATTTGTTCTGACATATTCTCTATCATGCTGAAATCACCTTCTCTTCTTTTCCTTTATAATATTTCTTTAATCTAATAGTTCCAAAATTCTTATTCTGATTAATTTCTACTTGCTCTTCTTTAGCAAACTCTAGTGCTGCTGAAAAAATTGAAGCCACTGAGCTTCGTCTATAAATTTTAGACTCTTCTGAAGAATCATTATTTGCAGGCAAGAAGTCAAGAAAGTTTGTCCACTCTAGGGTATGTTCAATAAGCTTTTCTAGGCGATGTCTGGCATCTTCAATCGAATAAATTGGCAGTACCATAAAAGACATTTTACTATCAAAATTCCTATTTCGAACGTCACAATATGATTTCAAAATATCAAACATTGTATCTCGTTGTGAATATCTCTTTATAACTACCTCTTCTTCAGGCATACCCCTCCTGTATAGTTGGATGCCAATACGGTCTCTATTCATTAAATTAGCCCCAGCATTCCTCATGGCCTCAAGTCGTCTTAATCTAAATGACAAGATTGCAGCTAATTCTTCAGCTCCTGGTTCATCATCTTCTTCTGGAGGCAATAAAAGCTTTGACTTAAGGTAAGCAAGCCAAGAAGCCATAACTAAATAATCTGCAGCCAATTCTATATCCGCAGAATCTAATTGATTTATGAATGAAATATATTGATCTGTTAGTTCAAGAATAGATATCTCCAACAAATCAACTTTTTGTTCTTTAGCTAAAGTTAAAAGCAAATCAAGTGGACCTTCAAATCCGCTTATATTTAATAAAAGATTCTTTTCTTCGTAATATGAATCACTACTAGATGTATCTCTCATGTTACTACATATAGCGTTAAATGAGATTTTTCACATCAATTAATTGAAATAATCATAAATTAATCTAAAAATTTGCAATTAAATTTTATATTAAAATACTTTTTCTTTAATAATCATTAACTTACTAGATTATATTAAAGCTATATATACTTTATTTCTTTTGAGAACTGATTCCACATATGAATTCTCTCTTAATAAGATTATCACAAATCGTTCTAGCTTTCTTATATCCTTCAACATTTATTGTGATGATTCGGTATTTATCTTCAAGTGGAATTAATAATTTTTGATTTATTCTAATTTTTTGTGGGTCTTCTATTCTATTCATTGAGACAATATCTTTGACAGATACAGAATAATATTTAGCTAAGTTATATAAACTATCCCCTCTTTTAACTTTTATAGTTCTTGTATTTTCTATTTTTTCTATAGCTAAACTTAAGCTCTTAACTGCTTCAACACTTTTTAATTTTTTAGCGTGAAGCTCTGCATTATTCTCATTTAAAAAATTTCCAAAAGCGATGGTGTAAAAATTTTTCTCATTAACCTTATTCGTAAGTAATTCCTCATAATCCGCACAATCCCTTGAGTTATTTTGCCATAAAGAAAATACACATGATGTATCTTTGGGTTCCTTCATTTCAGGTGGATTAACAGGTGATTCTTTTAAAATATCATCTCCCTTTATAATTAATAATTTATTATTGTTTTGAAAAAGAAAATTACTTGGAAAAAGATAAATAAATACAGATATTGTAACTATAACTATGCCAAATATAAAAAACCTATTACTCATTTTCTTATCTTAGCTCGTTTAGAGCTTTTATTCCTAATATTGATAAGGCTGAAGATATCGTAATTGCAACTACTCTCAATAGAGTTAATCTAGAAAGGGTAGATTCAATATCATTCTCATCAACTATCTTAACTCGTTC
>Ga0066372_10000800_pt1 | contig 12090 bp, 10 predicted proteins | sample Knorr_S15_td_250_FD_77011 | JGI IMG/M metagenome (GOLD analysis project Ga0066372, IMG submission 77011) | Marine microbial communities from Southern Atlantic Ocean transect - Knorr_S15_td_250_ad_251m_LV_A | ecosystem: Environmental > Aquatic > Marine > Oceanic | place: Southern Atlantic ocean... | reverse complement strand
TGCGCATCTTCATGACTTCATCAAATGTCAAACCATCAGGAAGTGGTGGAATTTGAGAGTTCACTTTTTCAGCCTCCTTATCTGAAAGCGGTTCCACATCTTTACGAAATACGTTCACGGTCCGATAAGAAGCTTCGTTAGCGTTGCCAGAATGAGAAACTTTTCGTAACAAACGCCAGAATTGGAACGTTGGATTCAGCTCTGCGCCCTTCTGATGCCTTGGCTGGAAATAATTTTTCTCCATCTCCGCATATTCCTGCTCTTGCCCCTCTGCCGGGGTCATATAGTCCATGTGAAACAACAGATTCTTTGGATCTACTTTTTGCTCAGATCCAGGAAGAGGCACCAAGGTGTAATCTTCGAGTTCCATCAATTCACTGCCAACAATCTTCCGGGATTCCATGGTTTTTGCCATTAGGTCATCAAATTTACCCTCACCCATCCATTGTTTAATGGCGTCCATATCGTAAGGATTATCTAAAGCTCCACGTGAACGCAGGAGCTTCCAGGTAACATATTCATAATCAAACTTGTTCTTGCGCGCCTTCGCGAGTCCCCAGGAAAGTATCTTTCCATCGGAAGCCATTCTTTCGTGGATTTTTTTCCAAGCTGCTTCTACTTCCAGATAAAGTTTCTCTTTGCCATCAGCTACATCCATGTAGTCAACGGCGAGAAACGAGTAAGGCTTCTGGGCCAGCTTCATGCGCTGCACAAACGAGTCATCGGCGTTTTGTTTATTTTGCCCCTGGTCAACAGTTGCATTTTGATTCTGCGATACAGTTGAACATCCCAGTAGAAACACTACTGCACCAATGGTAGTTAATATTTTTTTCATAATGGCGGTAAAAGAAGATTATTTATATAAATGATAACTAATGTCAATGCAAAAAACGCATTGCAAAAATGAATACCCCCTTAAATATTCCTCGTTTGCCCAAAAATTTTCCATGCCAAAATCCATTATTGATGAATTGAGCGCCTGGAGTTGGAAAGCCCTTCGCTTCCTTTTGGAATTAGCTTGCTGCATCGGATGTGGCTTGTTTGAGTTCGTCCCATCTGAACTGACACTTGTGCCGGTTTTTTGTGGATAAAGTGGAATACCAGGGGGCAACACAATCTGAAACAATGAGCGACATTCTGCTTCTAACAAATTGCATAGCAGCAATTTACGATTAACGGGTGGCCGTAGTTCAATGGTAGAGTCCCAGATTGTGATTCCGGTTGTTGCGGGTTCGAGTCCCATCGCTCACCCCGTTTCTACCTGTTCGATTCGCTTAACCGGTTCCTTGAGTCGCTAGTCATGGCTGTCCCTTTTCCGATAGCCTCCCTGAATGGCCAGTTGCTTCACCTAGATGAAGTACGAATTGCAGGGAATGATCGCGGATTCCTCTATGGCGATGGGCTCTTTGAGACGGTTCGGGTACATTCAGGACGACCGTTTCTCTGGGAGTGGCACGTGACGCGTTTTATGGACAGCGCGGCGGTGCTGGGTATCCCTCTTCATCAAATTCCAGACTCGCTACCGGGTATTGCTCACGAGTTAATCCACCGTAATGATAGTCCGGAAAGTATTCTACGGATCACCCTAACGCGCGGCGTTGGCGAACGCGGTTATGGCGTCTCCGGTAAGGAGCAACCAACGCTGCTTATCACCCAGGATCCTCTACCAACCGCGCCAACCAAGCCATTGTCCCTGGTGAGCACCGCGGCCCGGATTGCTGTTGACGACCCCCTGGCCAGGGTGAAGTCCGCAAACAAGCTTGGCTCTGTCCAGGCCAAGCGCGAAGCCGCAGCGCGCGGCGCGGACGACGGGTTGATCCTCAACTCCGACGGGAACATCACCGAGACTTCCTCAGCGAATATTTTTTGGGTGGAAAACGGTGCGCTTCGCACGCCGCCGGTTTCGGACGGCGTATTGCCAGGCGTTACCCGGCGCCTGGTGATCGGTCTGGCCCCTGCGCTTGGCAAACCGGTGCACGAAGAGTCGGTCGCACCCGACCTCCTACAACAAGCCGAAGCCGTATTCGTCACCTCGGCGGCGACTGGAGTTGTCGCGGTTGGTCAAGTGGATAGCACGGCGATTGCCACACATCCACTCGTTAGCCAACTACTGAATGCCTACGAGGCGGAGTTGGGAAGGCACACCTCTAATGGCGGCTGAGCAACTGCTCAGGAGGCTTTTTTACGCGGGGTGCGCTTAGCCTTGGGCTTGCATCCTGTGAGATAGTCGAGATAGCCGATCAGCGACTCCCGCATTAAATTGCGCGTCACGATCGCGTCAATCATCCCGCGATCGAGCAGGAACTCAGTCGTCTGGAAGCCCGGTGGCAACTCGGCCTGCGTGGTGTCCTTGATCACGCGCGGCCCGGCGAAACCAATCATCGCGCCCGGCTCGGCGACAACCAGGTCCCCGACGCTGGCGTAACTCGCCATCACACCGGCGGTAGTCGGGTGGGTCAGTACACTGATATACGGCAGGCTCGCCTCTGAATGGTAAGCCAGCGCGCCGCAGGTCTTGGCCATCTGCATGAGGCTGAACATCCCCTCGTACATGCGAGCGCCGCCGCTTGTGGAAATTATGACCACCGGCAGTTTTTTCCTCGTGCCGGTCTCGATCAGGCGGGTGAGTTTCTCGCCAACAACCGATCCCATCGACCCTCCGAGAAATGAAAAGTCCATGATACCCAGCGCAAGCCTGTGCGGCCCCATCCGGCACAGACCGGTGATGACTGCGTCATTTTCGCCGGTGACACCCTTGTAACGCTCGAGTTTGGACTGGTATGACGCCACGCCGGTGAACTCTAGAATGTCCACGCTGCTCATCCCCGCATCCATTTCCCTAAATGACCCTTTGTCCACGAGCGATGCCAGGCGCACCCGCGCTGCGATCGGGAAATGATAACCGCACGACGGACAGGTCTTTAGATTCTCCTCGAGATCCTTGTCGTAAATCAACTCCGCGCACTTGCCGCACTTAGTCCACAACCCCTTGGGGATGTTTTTTTTGCGGGGCACCGATTCGCCGACCTTCATCCTGGCGGAACCGCTTCCTGGCTCGATGCCGGTTGGAATTGACTCGACATCCACCGTCTCAAGTTGCGGAGTCGTCCTGGAAAAATCAGACAAATCAGACATGTCAGGTGATGAGCGAGCCTGGGCCGCGTGCAAGCGTCCACACTCCAACCTCCGCAGCGCCGGCTTTTTTGCAGGCACGCGAGCAGTCGCTGGTGGTGGCTCCGGTGGTCAAAACATCATCGACAAGCACGACTCGCTTACCGTTCAAATTTTGTCTATACGGCGCGAATGCCCCGCGCATGTTCGCCATGCGCTCGCTGCGTGTAAGCAGTGTTTGGGTCCGGGTCACTCGGATTCGTTTTACTGCGCGGGTTTCTACCCTCAATCCGGTCGACCGGCCGAGGTTGCGGCACAATTGCTCGGCTTGGTTGAATCCGCGCTCGCGGAAGCGTACCGGATGAAGCGGCACCGGCACAAGGCAATCCCCGCGCCAAGTACGGATTTGTTCCACCAGCACATCCCCTAGCAACCGATCAAACAATGGCTCCAGCCAAAGCGCCTGCTGGTATTTGAAACGGTGAATGGCCTCGAGCATCTCCGCATTGCCCTGCATCACCGCCCGTGCAAACTCAAAGTGCAACCCCATCTCGACGCAGTTCGTGCACTCAAACTTTCCACTGAACTCCCCCGCGAACGGCAGGCCGCAACGCTGGCAGTACGGCGACTCGATCGGCTTCAGCCTGGCAAGGCACCGTCCTCCGATATAGCCATCCTCTGGTCGGGCGGCTTCTCCGTGACATAACTGGCACACGTCGGGATAAACCAGACGCAAGCCGCCCCTGGCCAAGCCGCCTAGCGCTGCCTTCCATCGGGTCACGGCCCCGAGCCTGTCGCATCAATCCGGTCACTGCAACGGCAAATTGGACGGGCGGAAAACGAGTAGGGTGAGTGGCGGCAACTTAATGACCAGCGATTGGCCAAAGTTATCCGCAGACTGCATCTCCGTTTCGCAGCCGCCGTCGTTGCCAAGGTTGCCCCCACCGTACGCTGCGGCGTCGCTATTGAGCAGTTCCTCCCACCAGCCCGGCGCCGGCACACCGATCCGATAACCGCTTCGCGGAACCGGCGAAAAGTTGATGACAACCAACAGCGTCCTCGCTCCAGTCTTGTCGCGGCGCATAAACGACAGCACGGAGGCGTCCCGGTCGTTGCAGTTCACCCACTGGAAACCGGCCTTCTCGAAGTCGGCCTCCCACAACGCCGGCTCGGCGCAGTAAACCCGATTTAGGTTACGCACCCACGACTGGATGCCGTGATTCGGGGAGTCGCCCCCGAGCGACGGCCAGTCGAGTTGAGCGTCTTCACTCCACTCGCCTGCTTGACCAAGCTCTCCACCCATGAAAAGTAACTGCTTGCCAGGAAACGTCCACTGGTAGCCAAATAACAGCCGAAGATTGGCCAAGCGCTGTTGCTCATCGCCGGGCATTTTACCAAGCAACGAGCTTTTCAAGTGCACCACCTCGTCATGAGAGAGCGGCAGGACAAAATTCTCGTTGTAATGGTACAGCATCGCGAAGACGGCCTTGTCGAAATGCCGCTTTCGATGTACCGGTTCCTCCCGCAGGAAGTCGAGGTTGTCGTGCATCCATCCCATGTTCCACTTCAACGAAAACCCCAGCCCGCCATCGCCCTGGGACCGGGACACCTTGGGCCAATCGGTCGATTCCTCGGCAATGGTCACCACGCCCGGATGCCGGGCTAAAACATGGTGATTCAAGTGTTGCAGGAAGGCAATCGCCTCAAGGTTTTCCCGGCCGCCATGCTCGTTGGGTAGCCATTCGCCCTCCTTCCGCGAGTAATCGAGATAGAGCATCGACGCCACGGCATCAACCCGCAGGCCGTCGATATGAAAACGATCGCACCAGTACAATGCGTTAGCGGTCAGGAAATTACAAACCTCCTTACGGCCAAAGTCAAAAATATAAGTGCCCCAGTCGGGATGCTCGCCACGCCGCGGATCGGCGTGCTCGTACAGTGGCGTGCCGTCGAATCTGGCTAGCGCAAAGTCGTCCCTCGGGAAATGCGCTGGCACCCAGTCGAGTATCACACCAATACCGGCTTCATGCAGCGCATTGACCAGGGCCGCAAAGTCATCCGGCGTCCCGTACCGGCTCGTCGGCGCGTAAAACCCGGTGACCTGATAGCCCCAAGACGGATAGTAAGCGTGCTCGGCCACCGGCAAAAACTCGACATGCGTGAACCCAATGTCCTGCACATAGGCGACCAATTCGTCCGCGAGTTCGCGGTACGAGTACGACTCGGCGTCGTTGTGTTTGCGCCAAGAGCCTAGGTGCACTTCGTAAATACTCATCGGCAACTCAAGCGCATTTTGTCCCTTACGCTGTTCGAGCCAAGCCTGATCGCTCCACGCAAAGCAGCTCGTGTCCCAGACGATGGCTGCGTTCTTCGGTGCCTTCTCAAAAAAGCGCCCCATCGGGTCAGTCTTGAGCAGCAATCGATCCTGCGCGTTGATCAACTCGAACTTATAGTGCGCCCCCTGCCCTACCTGCGGCACAAACCGTTCCCACACACCGGAATCGCCCAAGCGCCGCATCACGTTCCGCCTGCCGTCCCAGTCGTTGAAGTCGCCAACCACGCTCACTCGCCTGGCGTTCGGCGCCCAGACGGCAAACGCCGTGCCATGAACGCCGTCGATCTCGCGAAACTGCGCACCCAGCTTGTCGTAAAGCCGCAACTCATTCCCTTCACCGATCAGGTGCAGTTCTGTATCGGAAAGTGTCGGGGCAGGCTGTTCGTCACTGGTGCGCACAGCGGCCATGCTGTTAAAGTCACCCCACCAGTGGCAAGAACGGAAATGAACTTTCGGGTTTACCCCGCGTGACCAAGGGGCAAGACTCCCTTGGCCAAGCGATGAGTATCACGACCAAAACCGGCGACGACGGCGAGACCGGCCTCCTGTTTTCACGGAGAACCGACAAAGACAGCCTCCGGATCGCCTCCTGCGGTGATGTCGATGAACTCAGTGCCGCGATCGGCTTGGCCAAAGCGTACCTTCAAAAAAACGACTTCTCGAAAAAACTAACCACGATCCAGCAGACACTGATCGGCCTGATGGGTGAATTGGCCACCTTGCCGGAGGACGCCAACCAATATACCAAGGGGCAATTCGTCAAACTCACCTCCACCGACACAGCTAAGCTGGACGAGTGGATTGGTGAACTGGAGGGCACCGGCCTGGGCTTCAAGGGCTGGGCGCTACCCGGCAGGTCAGTGCCTTCGGCGTATCTGGATTTCGCCCGGACAGTCTGCCGCCGCGCCGAGCGAAGCGTGGTGACGGTGGCGAAAACAGAACCGACGCCCAACTCGCAGTCAGTCGTATACCTCAACCGCCTGTCCGACCTGCTCTGGCTGATAGCCCGGGCGGTTGACGAACCACCCGGCAAACAACTGGCTTAGTCGGGTTTTTTCTTCTCGACTAGGGATGGGAATACTTTCTCCAAGCCGGACAATGCCGCCGCGATGTCGTCCGGCAACGGCTTAATGCGAACGTTCCTGAAATCCACCTGAGTGGCTTGATCGCGTTGCTGAAACGCAATGTGCCCTTCGGTGTAGGTGCTTTCCTTGTCGGGATAATCGACAAGCAATTTGCCGTTCACTTGGATCAAAATCCGGTTGCCGATGACGGCGACGGTTTGCCGTGACCATTCCCTGTCCGCAGCTGTTGTCAGCGCGACTTTTTGAAAATTGTACAGGCTGCCTGTTTTTTGTGCGTCCTCGCCGGTGTTGCACAACTGCACTTCGTACCCTTTCGGCGCACCGGTCTCGAGTGCTGCGCGCAGGATGATGCCGCTATCGCCCTTGTCATTAAGCTTGGCCTCGGCCTGTAGGATGAAATTACGATAGATGCCCGGGCTGAACAGGTAACTGCGCGGGCCGCGACCGCTCAACTCCCCGCTGCTACCCACGCTCCACACCCCGGGATCGAACGTCATCCAGGCGCTCAAGTCCCTGCCGTTGAACAACCCAAACCAGCCATCGACGTCCGGCACTCGGGGCACTGGCTTGCCGGAAACCGTCTGCGCACGCCATGGGCCGACGGCAGTTGTCAGCAGTATAACCAGAACCAAACTGAGTCGTAAGTACGCCATTTCGTTGCACCGCTCGGCCAGTGACTATAAAAGGAACGGCCTTTGCATGACAACTGTCATCGTGTCATTTGCTGTTTTTGATTGAACGGAACTTGAAAATCATCCGCACAACACGCGCTATTTGGCGTGAAACAACGGCCGCGCGCGCCTTGGGCCGCATGATCGTACTGGTGCCAACGATGGGATGCCTGCACGAGGGGCACATGAGCCTGATTCGTCGCGCCCGCAAGCTCGCCGGAGCAAGAGGCAAGATAGTTGTCACTGTTTTCATCAACAAAACCCAGTTCGGACCAGGCGGGGATTTCAAGAATTACCCTCGCACCTTCAAGCGGGATATGGAGCTTTGCCGCAAACTAGACGTGAACATCGTGTTCGCGCCTAGCGACGAAGCAATATACGCCGCCGATCACAGCACGTTCGTCATCGAGTCGCGCCTGGCCAAGCGGATGGAGGGGGCGTCACGGCCTACGCACTTTCGCGGCGTGACAACAGTCGTGGCCAAGCTGTTCAACCTCGTGCAACCCGACATCGCCGTGTTCGGCGCGAAAGACTGGCAGCAAGCCGCCGTCATTCGGCAAATGACCGGTGACTTAAACTTCCCGGTTCGCATCGTGGTCGCGCCGACCGTCAGGGAGCGGGATGGCCTGGCGATGAGTTCACGAAACAACCATCTCAGCGCCGCCGAGCGCGAACAGGCGACTGTGCTTCATGCGGCTATTCGCGCTGCACGGGCCGCCGTAAAAAATGCCCCCACCCCCCTGCCCTCTGGCATGCTTCGCCGTAAACTGGCCCGGCTCGTCGACAAGCAGCGCTTGGCCAAGCTGGACTACATCGAGTTTTTCGATCCCATGACCCTTGAGCCGGCCAAGCGCGTTGGCCGGGGAACACACATGGCGCTAGCAGTTATCCTCGGCAAGACACGACTCATTGACAACGGCCGACTGTGACCGAACACTTTCCCGCAGTGGATGTCAAATTCCCCGAAACAGTTTGATTTTTTGGTACTAGGCAGCGGCATCGCCGGGCTGACGTTTGCTCTCAAGGTTGCTCACTCCGGAACTGTTGCGATCATCACGAAGAAAAGCCGAGCCGAGTCTAACACCAACTACGCCCAGGGCGGCATCGCTGCTGTCACAAGCGAGGAGGACTCGTTCGAGAGCCACGTGCGCGACACGCTCGACGCCGGTGGCGGGCTTTGCAACGAGGCGATCGTGCGCGGCATTGTGGAGGAAGGCCCTGCCCGCATCGAGGAGCTGATCCAGCTCGGCATGAAGTTCACCGAGCGGGAGAGTCACGGCCACCTCGAGCTCGACCTTGGCCGGGAAGGAGGCCACTCGAACCGCCGCATCCTGCACGCCAAGGACGTCACCGGCCGCGAGATTGAACGGGCGCTGCTGGCCGCCATCGCCGCGCACGAAAACATCACCGTCCTCGAGAACCATCTCGCCATCGACCTAATCACGACGGCCAAGCTTGACCAGGCGCAGGCCAACCGCTGCGTCGGCGTGTACGTACTAGACAACCAAACGGGCGAGGTCGAGACGTTCTCCGCGCCGAGGATTACGCTCGCCACCGGCGGTTGCGGGAAGGTTTATCTCTACACATCGAACCCCGACATCGCCACCGGCGACGGCGTCGCAATGGCGTACCGCGCCGGGGCGACCATCGCCAACATGGAGTTCATCCAGTTTCACCCGACCTGCCTCTACCATTCCGAGGCCAAGTCGTTCCTCATCAGCGAGGCGGTGCGGGGCGAGGGCGGCGTGCTGGCGAACCTGCGCGGAAAACGGTTCATGGAGGGCGTGCATCCACTCAAGTCGCTCGCGCCGCGCGATGTCGTGGCCCGGGCGATCGACCGCGAAATGAAACGCAGCGGCGACGACCACGCGCTGGTCGATATCACGCACAAGCCAGCTCGATTCCTGATGGACCGTTTCCCGAACATTTACAAAACCTGCCTGAGCTACGGGGTGGACATCACCAAGGAGCCGATCCCGGTCGTGCCGGCGGCGCATTACCAGTGCGGCGGTGTGCGGGTTAACCGACACGGCGAAACGGATCTCGCCGGCCTGTACGCTATCGGCGAGGTCGCCTGCACCGGGTTGCACGGCGCGAACCGGCTCGCCAGCAACTCTCTGCTCGAGGCGCTCGTTTACGCACGCCGCGCTGCCGAGCACGTGCTCCAGCATCCACCGGAGCCGGTCGCCGCTGAACTGCCCAAGTGGCAGGCCGGGAGCGCCACCGACCCGGACGAGATGGTTGTCGTCTCCCACAACTGGGAGGAGCTTCGACGGCTGATGTGGGACTACGTCGGTGTCGTGCGCAGCGAGAAGCGCCTGAAACGCGCGTTGACCCGGGTCCGAAATTTGCAGGAGGAAATCCAGGCATACTACTGGGACTTCACCGTGACAAGCGACTTGCTCGAGCTGCGAAACCTCGCCACGGTGGCCGATCTAATCGTGCGCTCGGCGCTCGATCGCCGTGAAAGCCGTGGCCTGCATTACACACTCGACCACCCCGAACCGGTGGATGCCCTCGCCCGGCGGGACACCCTCCTGCGCTGTGAATAGCGCCTGACGAGACGCTTGGGCCAGCAGTAAATAAAAAGGCCGGGATCAGCACCCGACCTTTCGACCTGTAAAGGTAGCTTTAATCAGAAGCTAGCACGCAGGCCGGCACCAAATGTCCGCGGCCAACCGGGGATGTGCAGGATCATACCAGCCGGACGCGGAGCGGCTGGGTTTGAGAAATCGGTGTAACGCAGGTCGAGTGCGTTGTTCGAGTAGCCTTCGTCAGCCAGGTTTCGGGCATAGAAGAAGAGTTCCCAGTTGTCGCGCTTGTAGCTCATGCGGCCATTGACGAGTGCGTAGGCGTCCTGCTCGGCAGTGTTGGCCTCGTCAAGCCAGTAGTTGCCGATGCCTTGGACCTCCCAAAGCATGGAGAGATTCCATGGCAGGCTGATGTGTGCCGCGAGGTTGGCGGTGTATTCCGGCACAAAGTTGATATCGTTGCCGCCGAACTCGTAACCGGCTGCCATCGGGCCAAGCACACCGCGCAGAACGTTGTCGGTGTAGCTGTCGAACTCGGCGTTAACCAGACCTACCGCCGCGCTAAGCATGAAAGTCTCACTAAGCTGCGCCTCGGCTTCGACCTCGAGGCCGTAGCTGGCGGCTTCCTCTGCATTGACCATGTAGGCCTGCGTCGGGTTGACCGGGTTCAGGCGATAAACCTGGTACTCCTCGAAGTCGCTATAAAACGCGGCAACACGAGTGTGCACACGGCCATCGTCCCAGGAGGAGGACCAGCCTAGCTCATAATTCCACGACTCAGCGGAATCGTATTGTGCACTCTCCGGTGTGCCACCGTAAAAGTTAAAACCGCCGGACTGGAAACCCTTGGCAATGCTGGCATACAGGGTGTCCTTGTCGCTCAGGCTGTACGACGCACCGAGTTTCGGTAATACATCATCCCAATCGTTGCTGCGGTTTACCGTGGAGGAACTATTGCTGCGGTTGATGGAACGGTCGCTGTTTTGGTAGCGCAATCCACCGGTCAACGTCAGACCACTCCCGAGTGAGTAACTGCTTTGCCAATACAAGGCTGTGTCCTCGTCGGACAACGTCGAAGTGGTGTAGTCAGGAACCGGCCCGGGAAGGAAGCCGTATTGAGGGTGAAACAGACCGGCCGGATAGAGTGAACCGGAAACATTGCCCATCTCGCGGTCGGCATAATAGGCGCCCAGCGTCCATTGGTACGATTCATTGGCGTCGCCGGAGCCAAGCTGAATCTCCTGGGATACCTGCTCCACATCCGGCTGGCTGACCCCGATGACCGGGATGAAACCAATCTCGGCAATTGGCTGCGAGATGGCGGTGAAATCAAAGTCCTGCTGCAGATCCTGCTCCCAGTTGCGGAATGCCGTCACTGAACTAAAACTCAAATGTTCCCCGCTGAAATCGGCGCTCAACGCGTATGTGTTCACTTCGCTATCGACATAGCCCGGCACATCCCGGTTTACCTTGTGCGGGCCGGCATCAGTGAGAGGGCTGTAAGTCGGCGTGAAACCGTCGTCGTGGCTCTCGCTCGACACCGTCAAACGAATCGTCCACGGCTCGCTCGGCGTAAGGACGAGTTGCAACCGGCCTGCAAGAGTTTTACGGCCATCGATCTCCTGACCTGTAGGCAGGTTCGTCACAAATCCATCCCGATCGTTGTAGAGACCGCTGAGACTCAAGCCGATTTGCTCTGTGAGCGGCCCACTGGCGTTCAAGCGATACTCTTGCGTGCTGTGCTCGCCGTAGCCCAAGCCAGCTGACCCGGCCCACTCTGCGCCCGGCTGACGGGTGCGAACGCTGATGATGCCACCCGGTGCGGCACTGGCACCGAACTGCGTCCCCTGCGGGCCTCGAAGGAATTCAATGTGATCTACATCGTAGAGAGACAAACCGCGGCTCATTACGTCTGTGTACGGGATGCCATCGACGTAAATGCCCACCGCCGACTGACCGGCGCCGAAGCTGTTCTCACGCAAACCGCGCACGCTGAACTTCGGCATCCGAGTGTTGTTTGCATCGAAAACGGTGAAGTTAGGCAGCGCCGTCTGGATGTCGCGCACCTCCTGGATGCCGCCCAGCGTGATCGTGTCACCGCTGAGCAGGGTCACGGAGCGCGCATCGCTCTGCGGAGCCTCAGAAATGATCATAACCGGCGGCAACTCGCCGGCATCCTCGTCAGATTGTGCCAGGCCCGCTTGGGCAAGCACACCGATCACGACCATCATTGAGCCAATTACAACGTTTTTGCTGTTCATTTGTTATATTGTATTCAGTACAGTTATCTTCATCAAAATTTAAAACGGATTGTGATAATAAATCCTGACATCAGCTTCTAATTAAAATGCGCATCC
>Ga0066372_10000799_pt1 | contig 12106 bp, 9 predicted proteins | sample Knorr_S15_td_250_FD_77011 | JGI IMG/M metagenome (GOLD analysis project Ga0066372, IMG submission 77011) | Marine microbial communities from Southern Atlantic Ocean transect - Knorr_S15_td_250_ad_251m_LV_A | ecosystem: Environmental > Aquatic > Marine > Oceanic | place: Southern Atlantic ocean... | reverse complement strand
CCCAGAATTGTAGCGCCTTATTTACATTGCAGGGTGGGTTATAGACCCATTACCTGCACTGCAACTTGGCGAGGTTTTGGCTCGTCTAGTTCAACCAAGAATATTCGTTGGAATTCGCCTAGAGTAAGGTTCCCAGCGATGATAGGCAAGATTTCAGACGTACCCAGAATCATGTGCTGGCAGTGTGCGTGACCGTTTGGACACTCGTTTGGTCGCATACTCACTGTCCGCAACTCGAAATCATTGTGACCGTAATATGCATCTTTAGGGGCACATCGTTCGAGGAAATGTTCTATGTCTTTAAGTAAGAGAGGTTCGTTTTCGTTGATCATCACTGAAAACGTTGTGTGAGTACTGAATATGGTGATTTGCCCGTTGTTAATGCCTGATTGAGCTACTAGTTCTCGAGCGGTATCAGTGAAGTCAATTAGTTCTGGGGCATCTGTTGATTCGACTTCAACAATCTTACTGAAAACCTTGTAGGTAGCACCTATAGATAATTCGTTGGGAAACGAGTCGTTCAACACGGTAACTCGACCGGCCTCAGTAGCCGACATCTGACGTGTTTTATCCGAGTGCAAACTTACTCCCCCTGAGAATCTAGAACTCAGTTAAGCAACTTGTTAAGAGCTTCACCATGGTCGCGTGTTTCACGTACACGGAATTTCTACCAACGGTAGTTGACCACACACATGTTACTTTAAAATTCGCATATGGGCGTATATTTGTCTGGCAATTTAGTGACATATTTTGCGTGCAACTATGGCCTAATGATTATCAGGCTTTTTTGTAAATCAGGGATGTTTTTCACCCCTGTATCTTGGACGTAATTTTATACTTGCTGACTACTCCTGGAGACGGAGTCACAGTTCGTTTGCTCTAAGCAGACCACTATAACTGTCTGTCCAAATACATTGATATACGGGCTGTCCACTGGTTGTTATTTGTTAATCAGGCGATGCTGATGATTCTAGCGTTTTAAGATCTAAGCACGCTTTTATGAATATTGGCATGAAGGTTGTCAGCGAGGTTTTGGCTTGATCCGATGCTAGTTTAAGTCGTCTTAATGATGGAAAGTCGTTTGGGGATTGGAATAAATATTTGATGTAAATATCCAGTCCTCTTTGTTTAGGTCCTTTATCAACTCTGTCAATGATTTTTGGTATGTTGACATCTAAATCATCAAGCACAGCAGAAACCGAAACCCAAGGGACATGTTTTTCGTTAGCCGCAGTAACTACAGCATGGGACCGGGTATCAGAACCTATTGCTCCTGCCACGTTTCCGAGCCATCGTTTTGTACCTGACGTGGTTGCTAATCTCGAGATTGTGACCATGGGTCCAAGATGATAGTCAAGTCCCGCAATTTCGACCGCTGTGCGTGCGGCAAGCGTTAGCGATTTATTGGGTGCGATTGAATCAGTTTTAATCGGCATCGACCATTCAAAAGGGGTGCCGGGAAGATTTGTCACGCTTGTAGCGATGATAAGATCCCCGGATCGCTGGTGTTCTTTGGTCGCACCGCAAAACCCCATGGACACGATAGCTTCAGGATTGAATTTGTCTATTGCCCAAATTGTGGCGCGTGTTGCGCGTTCTGAGCCAGAGCCGCTAAGTACAATCGTGGGATTTTGGTTGGATTTAGGGGTGTAGACAGCGAAATCTTCTGGCCCTTCAACCGCGGTGTAACCAAGTGAACGGGTGATTCCAGAGGTTTCTCTTTGCAGCGCCCCTACAATGAGCATCATAAAATTTGTGATGCGCTTTCGTTATTTGCTGAATTCATCGTATTAAGACTTTCTTACAAGAAGAAATTCACCCAGTTCAGTAAACTCTTTTGCTGTTTGTCCAGACAGATTTAGAGACCCTATCATTCGCTTGCAATCCATCCATCTTTCCGCAGCCATTGATTGGCAGTATTGTTGTGTTTTAAGGCTTTCCATGATCTCTAGGACTTCATGGATATCTTTCTCGCTCAAATCATCCTGGGTGCGGTAAATATCCCGGATTCGCAAGGCACTAGGTCCATAAGACATGTTGAGAGCGTGAATAGCAGGGAGCGCCTTTTTTTTTCGTTTGATATCTGCTCCGACGGGCTTTCCTGTTTCTTTGCCACCCCATATCCCTAAAACATCGTCTCGAATTTGGAATATTCTCCCAAGTTCATGGCCAATAGCTTTCAAGGCAGTTGCTTTTTGCCGATCCGGCCCGCTTCTTGGACCAACAAGTCCACCCAGATAAATGGATGCTTGGATTAATGCTCCGGTTTTTCTTTCGATCATATCCAGATATTGGGGGACACTTACCGATTCCTCTGTTTCAAACGAAATGTCAAGATACTGACCTTCCATCATCTTCAAATACTGTTGCGTAAGTTCGGCTTCAGCTTCAAGCGCGATTGAATCTTCAACACCTACCGAGCGAAGTTTCCATACGGCACCATCCGCAATTTTCAGCATTGCATTACCAGAGATTATCGCGCTAGGCTTTCCCCAGACAGCCCAAACAGTCGGCCGATGATGTCGCATACGATCCATATCCTCAAGATCATCGTGGATTAGTGAGAAATTGTGAACATATTCGAGCGCTACAGCTATTGGAGTTGCTCTCTCGAGATCTCCTCCTACCGCGTCCGCAGCTAACAGTGCCAGGGTGGGGCGCATGCGTTTTCCGCCGCCGGCATTTGAATTTGTGCCGTCAATCTCCTGCCAACCCATGTAATACCGGTGGATGTTATACATGTCCGGATCTAAACCTGATAGTTCTGTTCGCAAAGCCTCGTCAATGCGAGATTCATAGCGAGAAAAGAACCCTGGGAGTGATGGAGTCAATTCGACTGTTGTCAATTTGGGTATTCAAGTCCTATGAGACGAGTTCAGGATCTAATGTAGTGGAAGATTTCATGATATCGCTTCGCTATAGCAAATTTCTATACAACTTGATCAATTTTTGGGTGATCGTCACTAAATCTAATAAGCAAGTTATAAGATTATATTCAGTTTAGTAAGTCAAGTATGATATTATTAGGTTTCAATCGAAATTACTCGCGCTAATTTATGATTTGCGTGATCAGGATCAAGAGCGTTTAAAAGCGTTGTGGCTCAAAACTATTACGACATACTTGGTGTCAGCAAGAATGCTTCTGATAAGGATATTAAATCGGCTTATCGTAGGATGGCACGTAAGTTACATCCAGATGTGAATCCCGATGATTCACGCGCTCAAAATCAGTTCAAAAAAGTCAACGAAGCTTACGAGGTAGTAGGAGATCCTTCTCGTCGCAAGGACTACGACCATTTTGGTGATAATTGGAAGCATGCAGATCAGATTCGTAATATGAATGCAGGTCGCTCTGCAGCTGGTGGGATTGGTTTCAACCTTGGTGACTTGTTTGGGGCGGGGCGTGGAGCGGGAGGTAGTACTGGGTTTGGCGATATGTTCGCAGGTCCGGGGGCCGGTATGAGGGGTCCCGTGCGACATGAAGGGACATTAGAAATTTCACTGGATGAGGTTTACACGGGTGTAACTCGGCGAATTTCTATCGACTCTGCTGGATCAGCGTCTAGAAATCTCGAAGTTCAGGTTCCCAAGGGTGTACTGCATGGGCGGAAAATAAGGCTGCGACCAGATAACGATACTGAAGTGATCTTGACTGTTAATGTTCGATCGGACAGTCGATTTAGCCGAAAAGGTGCAAACCTTTTAACCGATATTGCAGTAAATCTATTGGACGTGGTATTGGGTTGTGAAGTTGAGGTGCCGACCATTACTGGCCGTGTTGCTTTGCAGATTCCGACGGGTACTCAAAACGGTCGCTCCTTCAAGATAAAAGGCAAGGGTCTTCCAAAAAGAGACTCTGAACAATATGGTGACCTTTATGCAACGATAAACGTGCGTTTGCCTGAATCTCTTTCTGATGAAGAACGGCAACTTTACGTGCAGTTGCGAGATATTCGTACGATTATTCACGGCGACCGATTTGCTGGGATAGGTGAGGGTAATGCAGATAATGTTGGAGGAGATAATTTCACATGAATATGGATCATAATGATCCGGTCTTCGCTATCGGAATTGTTGCGCAGATGTGTGGAGTGCATCAGCAAACTCTTCGGAATTATGAACGGTGGGAGTTGGTGGTCCCGCAACGTTCACGCGGGGGCACGCGCCTTTATTCGAATCGGGATGTTGAGGTGATTAAAAATATATTGCGATGGAAAGAAGAGTTTGGCTTGAATCTTGCAGGGATAGAAGTAATGTCCAAACTTTTGAATCGAATAAACAGACTTGAAGATCATGTGACCGATTTGACAGTCGAAATCGTCAAACTACGAGAAGGTCAGATGAGATTATCAAGTTGATGTGCTCTTTAATTCGTCCCCGAATCATTGGGATTCGAAATCGACTGCGGTAGGAGAGAAGAGGAAAGAAATGGTACTTAAACAAGACGATTTCACCGAGCAGGCACAAGAGGCACTGAGTGCCTCTCAACAGCTTGTAGTTCAGTTGCGTCATAGTCAGTGGGACGCTGAGCATTTGCTAGCTGGACTTTTGCAAGTTGATAATTCCTTGTCTGCAAAGATTCTTGAAGCACTTAGCGTGGACGTAGCTGATCTTTTGCAGGAACTTGACTCCGGACTTGAGAAATCGCCAAAAATTGGTGGTTCATCGGGCCAAAGTCAGATATATCCGACACCGCGTGTGCAAAAAGCGATCGAGGTTGCCAAGGGAGAAGCTGATCGCTTGAAGGATGAATTAATTGGTGCTGATCATTTGTTGGTTGCGTTGGCAAAAGAATCAAACGGTGACATAGCCGAGATGTTTGCGAATAGGGATATAACCGAGGAACGTCTTTACCAGGCATTGCTCGAAGTCAGGGGGTCGGCACGAGTGACTGATCCACGGGCTGAAAGTAAGTATCAGGCGTTATTGAAATACAGTGTAGACCTTACTGATCTTGCCCGTGAAGGGCGACTTGATCCAGTTGTTGGCCGGGATATTGAAATCCGGCGAGTTATGCAGACCCTGACGCGGCGTACAAAAAATAATCCAGTGCTGATTGGTGATGCAGGTGTTGGTAAGACCGCGGTCGCTGAGGGGCTGGCACAGAGGATCGTTGTTGGTGACGTTCCAGAAAGCTTGCGAGGGCGGCGTGTGATCGCACTTGAGATGGGATCCTTGGTTGCTGGAGCGAAATTTCGTGGGGAATTTGAAGAACGTCTCAAAGCCGTAATGGATGAGATTCGTCAAGCTTCAGGTGAAATAGTTTTGTTTATCGACGAAATTCACACTGTTGTTGGTGCTGGTGGTGGTGGTGGTGATGGTGCTCTCGATGCTTCGAATATGATGAAACCAGCACTTGCTCGCGGTGAACTTCAGACTATTGGTGCAACTACTCCAAATGAATATCGTCGGTATATTGAAGCTGATGCTGCTCTCGAACGTCGTTTTTCACCGGTCTGGGTGGAAGAACCAGATACCGAGACGGCAATAGAAATGCTTGAGACTTTGCGACCGCGTTACGAGCAGCATCATGGATTCACCATAGAACAGTCCGCACTTCGAGCGGCAGTTCAGTTATCAGCACGCTATATATCTGATCGATTGTTACCAGATAAAGCAGTTGATCTGATTGATGAGGCTGCTGCGAAAAAGCGTATCGAAAATGAGATGTTACCAACTGAATTGAATGATATGCAGTTGGAATTACAGAAGTTGGATGAAGAAGAGGAATCTGCTTCGGTTCGAGGCGACTACGAAAAGGCAGCGAATGCCAAAGCAGAGAAGTTGCGTTCTCTGGAAGATTACGATCTGGCAAAACGAGAGTGGGACGCGACTCATGAAGTTGCTGAGATTGTAAAAGATGAGGATATTGCAGTACTTATCGCAGAGCGCACGGGCATTCCAGTTGCTCAATTGGTTGAGGGTGAAAGTCAGCGTTTACTTAACCTTGAGGAGCGACTACACACTAGGGTGATCGGGCAAGATCAAGCAGTAGAAGTACTTGCGGACGCGGTTAGACGGGCTCGGGCGGGTCTAAAGGATCCGAAGCGGCCGATCGGTAGTTTCATCTTTCTGGGTCCTACAGGTGTTGGTAAGACTGAGCTGGCGCGGGCGTTGGCTGAGTTTATGTTTGATGATGAAGACAACATGGTTCGAGTGGATATGTCAGAATTCCAAGAACGTCATACTGTATCGAAGCTAATTGGAGCCCCTCCGGGGTACGTTGGCTATGATGAGGCAGGCCATCTGACGGAAGCGGTTCGTCGTCGTCCGTTTTCTGTTGTGCTATTCGATGAGATTGAAAAAGCTCATCCGGACGTTTTTAATACGATGTTGCAAGTTCTTGATGATGGCCGTCTTACGGACAGCCATGGTCGCACAATAGATTTTCGTAACACGATTATCATCATGACGAGTAATCTTGGCTCTGAAGGCATTGCACAGCAAGCTTTTGGCTTTCAAAAACAGAGCCGTGATGATACGGAAAGTGCCCGACTTCGCACCAATGTGGAAGACTCATTAAAGCAGAAATTCCGTCCTGAGTTCTTGAACCGTCTTGATGAGTTCATAGTTTTTGATTCCTTGACACAGGATGACATTAAGTTGATTGTTGACAAGTTCATGGTTGAAGTAACTGAACGTGTTAGTGACTTGAAAGTTTCATTGTTTTTGAGTGATGATGCCAAGGGGTGGCTGGTGAAGACCGGCTTTGACCGTATGTACGGGGCGCGACCGCTCAAGAGGGCAATTCAACGCTATATCGAGAGTCCATTGTCTAAGCGACTTTTGGCAGGAGAATTTCCCGAAGGTTCGGTAATAGCAGTTGAGTTAACGGACGGTGAAATTACCTTTGAGATTGAAGAATCTCGACATACAGTCACTTCCGAGTCAACTGTTGCGGAGAAGAATTCTCCCAATAAGGAAAAAGTTCGGCAATAATTATTCATTCGTCTCTTTACGGTCGAAACGTAAAATTAAATTGGTGTCATAGATGTTTTTGAGGTCGTTCACATTTGCCAGGATGCTGAACTGCTATTCGCATAAGCCAATTGTGGATTTGGCTATTTAAAACTTGTCAGTGTGGAATAAAGTTTGTTGTACCCCCTAGATGACTGAACCTAGCAAAACTGAAATAAAGAACATCCAAGATGAAACACCCTTAGATTCAGCAGCGGTTGATTCTGGAAGCCGGCTGTCGGGTTTCCAAATTTGGCTTTCTAGTCGAGGGGACTTGTTTTTCCGACTGGGTCTCATTTCTTTCGTGGTCGCGTTCGTTATTTTTGGAACTGTGCTCTGGATCACCGACAATTTGAACGCGGAAAATGTTGGCTATAGTGGGATTTGGATTATAAGTTTTATAGCTGCCGGTTCGATAGTACTTCCATTACCTGGGCCCGTGGCCGTTTGCCTAGCTGCTACACCTGATTTCGGGCTTAATCCTTTGGTGATAGGGCTTGTCTCGGCCTCAGCCGAAGCACTTGGTGAAATGACAGGATATATAGCGGGAATTTCAGGACGGTCACTTTTGAAGCGTAATAAATATTACCCAAGAGTGCAGTCGCTGATCTTGCGACGGGGTGGATTATTTTTGTTACTAGGAGCGATAATTCCCAATCCCTTATTTGATGTAATTGGAATTGCTGCCGGGGGCCTCGGATATCCAATCAGGAAGTTTCTTGCGATTGTTTTTATCGCAAAAGCGATAAAATCCGTAGCGATTGCATACGCTTGCTTGTGGGGTATCGATTCGATTCAAGGATGGCTTACATGAGCAATGCAGTGAACCGTTTAGGTGTCATTGTTGTGGCAGCCGGACGAAGCTCACGGATGGGTGGGGTCGATAAGCAATTACTACGGTTGGGCGGCATCCCCGTAATTTTGCATTCTCTCAGAGCTTTCGAATCATTCTCCAGCACAAGTTCCATAGTGCTCGTAATGTCAGAGGATAATTTCGCTGCAGGGATAAACGTTGTAGAGGAGAGTGGCTTATCTAAGATTGTTGATGTTGTCGTTGGAGGAGAGCGTAGGCAAGATTCGGTCAAGATCGGACTAGATGTTCTTGCCTCTAATGTAAACGAGATCCCCGAATTTGTCGCGGTGCATGATGGCGCAAGACCATTTGTAGATCACGAGCTTATAGAGCGCGGCATGTCGACTGCCCGTGCGATCGGAGCCGGAATCGCTGCAGTCCCAGTCAAGGACACAATCAAAGTTGCACCCCATAAGATAATCACCGACACACTCGATAGATCTGAGCTTTGGGCGATTCAAACACCACAAATATTCAGATACGACGTGCTCAACACGGCTCATGACGTAGTCAGAGATGACGTGACAGATGATGCATCCATGGTGGAATCCTCAGGCGGGATAGTTGCTACCTTTAGTGGTTCGGATGAAAACATAAAAATCACTACACCTGAAGACTTACATCTGGCGAGTCTAATTCTTGAGCAGCGATTAGGGCAGCCAAGTCTCTCAGGGTCGGGACCGTCAGGATCTATATTTGGAATTGGTTTTGATGGGCATCGTCTTGTTGTTGGTGGCCCACTGCGGCTCGGAGGCGTCGACATCGATTTTGGCTATCACCTCGATGGTCATTCTGATGGAGACGTTCTGCTTCACTCTATTGCCAGTGCCATTCTTGGAGCTGCCAATCTTGGTGACCTTGGAGGTCAATTTCCCTCTTCAGACGAGCGATACATCAATTTCGATTCTACAAAATTTATTGCAGAGTCTGCTCGTAAGGCACTTTTAGATGGCTGGTTGGTAGAACATGTTGATGCTACGATCATTGCCCAGAGGCCTAAACTTGCTGCCGAGGCATTAAGTATGGCGGCGAAGATAGGCGAGATAGACGGTTTAGACAATTCCACCATCAATATAAAAATCACCTCGACTGATTCGGTAGGTTCGATAGGTGCCGGCGAGGGCATTGCCGCTCAAGCCATCGCAACCCTGATTCCCATAAAAGAATGATTCAGATTTACAACTCTCTTACCCGTTCTAAAGAAGAGTTCGCTCCACTTGGCGATGAAGTTAAGATTTATGTTTGCGGCGTTACCGTCTACGATGACTCGCATCTTGGTCATGCACTCAGCAGCATAGTATTTGATGTACTTACCCGATATCTTGAATACCGCGGGTTTAAAGTCCGTAAAGTTCAAAACTTCACGGATGTGGATGACAAGATTATTAATCGTGCTAGGGAAGATGGTATTTCAACGGAAGAGGTCACGGACAAGTACATTCGGTCGTTTTTCCAATCGATCGATGGGCTTAATGTACAACGGGCGACTGTGCACCCTAGGGCTACTGAGGATATGCCTGAAATCATAGACTTGATTTGTCGTTTGGTTGATGGCGGATCAGCATATGCATCCAATGGATCTGTTTACTATCGAGTTCGGGATAAGTCTGACTATGGGAAATTGAGTGGCCAGAATATCGATGAAATGCTTGAGAGTTCCAGAATTGAGATAGAGGAGGGCAAAGAGGATCCGTCTGATTTCGCTCTTTGGAAGGCCGTCAAACCTGATGAACCGCAGTGGGAGAGTCCCTGGGGTCCAGGGCGACCTGGTTGGCATATCGAATGTTCAGCAATGGCGTTTAAGCACTTGGGTGAGCAAATCGATATCCATGGTGGTGGTCTAGACCTGATCTTCCCACACCATGAAAATGAGATTGCTCAGAGCGAGTCAGCGTCTGGGGTGGTACCTTTTTCAAAAATTTGGATGCATAACGGTTTATTGCGAACGTCAGGCGCGGCAATGAGCAAGTCACTTGGAAATGCATTCAACGTTAATTCTGCTCTTGAAGAATACAGCTCAGATGCAATTCGACTTTGGATACTGCAAAGTCACTATCGTACGAATCCGCTGCTTGATAAAAAACTTATTGAGACGGCGGAAAGATCTATGCGCCGAATTCGTCAAACGGTTGATATTGAGCCCGGGGACTCTGGAGATTCCGTAGATTTTACGTCGTACGAACAGCGTTTTATTGAAGCCATGGATGATGATTTGAACACGCCTAAAGCTCTTGCTTCTGTGTTTGACCTATGCCGTGAAATAAATCGTGGGCGCGACAATCAAATGGATGTTTCTGGTGCAGTTGAAACGGTGCGTAGGCTTACTGGCGTATTGGGGCTGAGTTTGGGAACTCCCCCCAAAAAAGTTGGATTGAGTGACCGAGAGATTGAGGCGTTGGTACAAGCGCGGAAAAATGCGAGAGCCGATAAACGCTGGGATGAAGCCGATAGTGTGCGGGATCAACTGGCGGCATCAGGGATTTCTATCTCGGATACTGGTGAAGATACCGTTTGGTCTCGAGATTAAGTGTTTTGCGTTGAAAAAATCTCAAGTAGGTGGGATACACCTGATCTAGGTCATCGGGTTAAGGGTGATCACTCCATTAGACCCGTCAACTTTGACGATTTGACCGTTCGCTATTGCTTCCGTACCTTGCTTTGTTTTAATAACACAAGGTATGCCGTACTCTCTACAAATTAGGGAGGCGTGTTGGAAGTTGTCCCCTCCATCCAGTACGAGAGCTCCTATTAAGGGGAAGATAGGCACCCAGTCCGGCCCGGTGTTCTCGGTGATCAATATATCCCCTTTTTTTACGCTGGGTGGCTTGGATGTCCTGGTAATCACTACTCTCGCTCTGCCGGTAAATGAACCAGGTGATGAAGGCTCGCCATGAAGTATTTGACCGTCACTACTTAATCCTTGGGATTTTTTTTCAACATTTTCGGTACCATCTTTTTTATTTGGCTTGGCGCCAAGGAATTCTGGCGGCGATAATTTTGAATTTTTCTTGAATGCTTCTTTCGATCGAGCGACTATGGATTTTAGGGACGTGTAATCTTGGGAATCGGCGGCGTCATCTAATTCAGCTAATCTCAAGTAGAAAATGTCATCTACGGCATCTATCCATTTTTTGCGCTTTAGCGCTACACCGGTTCGATTGATCGATTCGCGGTATTCGCCGAATGTCCTTTGTTCTATGAGATAATTGTGATCCTCCATCATTTTTACGTAATTGGTCGCCTTGAACAGTTCCGCTATGAATGCTTCTCGTAGGTTTTTATTGCCGCCGATCTTAGCGTGAACTGACTCGATTGCCTTCTTTCGCTTGCGCTTTAGGTTTCTAAGCAACCTCATGTGTTCCGTAATGTCCTGCCGCACGAATGAACCGATAACATCTAACGGGATCTCTGGCTTCATGTTCCATGTCGGGTCTGTAGGTTTCCATGCTGTACCGTAACCTATACCGTTTCGGCATCCCCAGATTTTCATCATCGCTCGAAATCTGATTCGGAACTTGGACACTGACGGTCTGACGCCGTTTCCGCGTGCGAATAACGTGTCGTAGTCGCGATTCTCAAATATCTTGATCAACCATTGATCTGATTTGACGAGTCCAGCCAAGTTCATGAGTCTTCGAGTAAGTCGCGCCGTCATATGATCGATCGCCATTGTTAGAGATGATGCATCCATTGCGGGGCGACCAGTTATTTCGGTGAATAATTTTTCAAGTCCACCTTTTTCTCTGAAACCACCCCAGCTTTGCCAGTGGAGATTTGATTGATGCTCAGCTGCAGCTAATGTGGTGGCTTTAAGGTTAGCGATGTGCTCCGGTAGGGTGGCATGATCTTCGGGACGGATATGATCTAGGTTATCGAGGTTTATCAATAACTGAGGCTCTACCTCTGCGTAGTAAAGTGTTGTGCCCTTTTCTAAAAACTCATTGCCTTTGTCGTGGTGCTTTTGCAGGCGTGATTCCAATACTTCGGAATCATAGTCTGGCTCAGCGGTGAATATGTATCCATTGACAATTTTTTTTAGATTTCGTCTACCCATGTACTGTCCGACTGTTGCAACAGAACGTTTTTCTGCTTCTGCTGAGGCAAGGACATAGTCGATGTGTAGCGGTAGGGCGGGTTCAGTTCCTCGTATAACCCAGTGACGCTTTCGTTCAACAGAGTCCGCCCATCTGACAGGGAAGTTGATTTTTTTATTGCCCCCTGCTGTTAAAGGACGTGACTGTAGTATGTGGATAGTGACGTTTTTTATCGCGAAGTCGATATCCCTGTCGCTTCCTG